>Ga0207709_10000518_pt1 | contig 33631 bp, 29 predicted proteins | sample KBSM34metaG_FD_184397 | JGI IMG/M metagenome (GOLD analysis project Ga0207709, IMG submission 184397) | Miscanthus rhizosphere microbial communities from Kellogg Biological Station, Michigan, USA - KBS M3-4 metaG (SPAdes) (version 2) | ecosystem: Host-associated > Plants > Roots > Rhizosphere >...
ACCTTCGTCGGCCTCGATCGCCTCGATCATCTTCTCGATGTTGCCGCCCAGCACGATGTCGGTACCGCGGCCGGCCATGTTGGTCGCGATGGTGATCATCTTCGTGCGGCCGGCCTGCGCGACGATGTCGGCTTCGCGGGCGTGCTGCTTGGCGTTGAGCACCTGGTGCGGCAGGCCCGCCTTCTCGAGCAGGGCGTCGATGATTTCCGAGTTCTCGATGGACGAGGTGCCCACCAGCACCGGCTGGCCGCGCTCGTAGCACTCGCGGATGTCCTGGATCGCCGCTTCGTACTTCTCGCGCGTGGTCTTGTAGACGCGGTCGAGCTGGTCGTCGCGCTTGCTGATGCGGTTCGGCGGAATGATCGTGGTCTCGAGACCGTAGATTTCCTGGAACTCGTAGGCCTCGGTGTCGGCCGTGCCGGTCATGCCGGCCAGCTTGCCGTACAGGCGGAAGTAGTTCTGGAAGGTGATCGAGGCCAGCGTCTGGTTCTCGGCCTGGATCTCGACGCCTTCCTTGGCTTCCACGGCCTGGTGCAGGCCGTCGCTCCAGCGGCGACCGCTCATGAGGCGGCCGGTGAATTCGTCGACGATGACCACTTCGCCCTGCTGCACCACGTAGTGCTGGTCGCGGTGGTACAGATGGCGGGCACGCAGCGCGGCATTCAGGTGATGCATCAGCGTGATGTTGGCCGGGTCGTACAGCGACGCGCCTTCGGGGATCAGCTTGAGTTCACCCAGGATGCGCTCGGCGTTCTCGTGGCCGTCTTCGGTCAGGAACACCTGGTGGGTCTTTTCGTCGACCGTGAAGTCGCCGGGCACCGTGACGCCCTCGCCCGTGCGCGGATCGGCTTCGCCTTCCTGCTTCTTGAGCAGCGGCACCACCTTGTTGATCGCCAGGTACAGGTCGGTGTGGTCCTCGGCCTGGCCGCTGATGATCAGCGGCGTGCGGGCCTCGTCGATCAGGATGGAGTCCACCTCGTCGACGATCGCGAAGTTCAGGCCGCGCTGCACCCGGTCGCCGGGCTCGTAGACCATGTTGTCGCGCAGGTAGTCGAAGCCGTACTCGTTGTTCGTGCCGTACGTGATGTCGCTGCCGTAGGCGGCCTGCTTCTCTTCGCGTGGCATCTGCGGCAGGTTGATGCCCACCGACAGGCCCAGGAAGTTGTACAGGCGGCCCATCCAGGTCGCGTCGCGGTTGGCCAGGTAGTCGTTCACCGTGACCACGTGCACGCCCTTGCCGGACAGCGCGTTCAGGTACACGGGCAGCGTGGCGGTCAGCGTCTTGCCTTCGCCGGTGCGCATTTCGGAGATCTTGCCGTTGTGCAGCGCCATGCCGCCGAGCAGCTGGACGTCGAAGTGGCGCATCTTCATGACGCGCTTGGAGCCTTCGCGCACGGTGGCGAAGGCTTCGGGCAACAGGTCGTCGAGCGACTCGCCCTTGGCGATGCGGTCCTTGAATTCCTGCGTCTTGGCGCGCAGCGCGTCGTCGCTGAGCTTTTCGAATTCGGGTTCGAGCGCATTGATGCGCGTCACCGTCTTGCGATACTGCTTGAGGAGCCGGTCGTTGCGACTGCCGAAGATCTGGGTCAGGAAGTTGGTTGCCATGGGCGTGGAGAGGGGCGGGCACCTGACACGACAGGCACTGCGACCGGATTCCCTAAGATATGGTGAAAGCAGTTGGGCGCACCTTCTTCGAATGCAAGCTTCGCAAGTCTCGAAGTCGGATGGCCCCGTTCCGGAACAAACGCCGACGCACGCGTCGGCAAACCGGGCATTTTAGCTGTCTTGTTTCTAACCCCTGGATTACCCATGTATCGCCGACTGCCCCCCGCCATTTCACTGCACGATGCTGCGGCAGGCGCCCCCACCCTGGGGAGCCTGATGGCGCGCGCGCGGGACACGGCCGAGCGGCTGAAGGCCATCGAAGGGTTGATTCCGCCGGCCATGCGCGCGGCCATCCAGCCCGGGCCGGCCGAGGGCGACGTGTGGTGCCTGCTGGTCAAGGGCAGCGCCGCGGCCGCCAAGCTGCGCCAGCTGTCGCCGATGCTGGTCACGCGGCTGAAGAACCGGGGGTGGGACGTCGCGACGATCCGCATCAAGGTGCACACGGGGCGCTGAGCCCCGGGGTTGCACACCGCCTCAGGCGGCCACGGCGCGATCGGGCCAGCTCGGGTCGCTCGATGCGTCGGAGGTCAGCACCATCACGACATGCGCATCGGCCGCGATGGTCTCGGCCTCGCGCAGTTGCCGCACGGCCCCCAGGCCCGCCGCTGCCGCCAGTTCGGCACTCACGCCGGCCGCAGTAAGCAGCCGCCGCGCCGCGCGGGCCTCGTCGTCGCCCACCACCACGGCACCGCCGCCGCTGGCCGTGGCGGCCTGCCATTGCAAATAAGTGACCGTCGCGCCCGCGCTCGACAGCTGCGCCGTGCGACCGGGATAGCTGCCGTTGAGCGCCCCGCCGCCGAGCACGCGCGACAGCCGCGGGAAAGGCTCGACCAGCCACATCCGCGGCAGCCGCGCGATGCGCCCCGCCGCCAGCAACTCGCGAAAACCGGCGTAGATGCCCCACGCCATGTCGCCGCGGCCGGTCGGCACCACGACGTGGTCGGGCAGGCCGCCGTCCTTCAGGCACTCTTCGGCGATGGCCTTGTAGCCCTCCACGCCCAAGGGCGCGCTGCCCAGCGCGGGCAGGCGGTAATTGGACAGCGCGAAATACCCGGGGTACTGCGAGCGCTCGCGCACGAAGCCCCAGCGGCCGGTGTTGTCGGCGAACACATAGCGCCGCGCGCCCAGTGCGTCGAGCTGGCGGGCGTAGGTGGCGGGCATCGCCTCGTAGGAGGCCACCTCGCAACCGAGCCCCGCGGCCCAGGCGTAGTGCGCCGCCGACACTGCCGTGTTGCCCGACGAGGCGAGCACCAGCGTGTGGGCCCCGGCGTCCAGCGCCTGCGCCACGCCCATCGCGGTCAGCCGGTCTTTCGGCGAGCCGGTGGGGTTGCGCGATTCGTCCTTGATGCTCAGGCGCGCGATGTCGAACTGCCGCGCGAGCTCGGGCATGTCGTGCAGCGGCGTGTTGCCCTCGCCGAGCGAAAAGCCCTGCACGTACGGCATCGGCACCACGTCCGGGCCGCCGGGCCGGTAGCTGGCGCGCAGCCCGACGTGAAAGCCGGCCTGCCGGCAGGCCGGGCAGCCGTCGTTGGCGAGCGTGACCGGGTACAGCGCATCGCAGCGCAGGCACTGCAGCCCCTGCAGGCGCGGATTGCGCTGCGGCGTGAACGAGCGGCCGAGCACCCCGGCCGGCCGCCCCGGCAGGAAGGTCTGCGCGGGGCTCTCCGGCGGCGCGGTGAACTTGAAGTCCAGAACGGGCGATGGGGTCACGGATCGTTGACTCGTTAATAAATGTGACCGAATCTTATTCAAAATCAACAAAATCCACGATACGGGAGTTCATCCCATTGCAGCGGATTTCAGTTTTCCTTCACTTATTTCATTTCCAGGCGAATTCGTGGTTCAGCCCGATCACCACGCCGCGCATGCCCTGCGGCCCGGTGCGCGAGGTGCTGATGTCGACGCTGATCAGCGGCGTCAGGCTGAAGCGGCCGCCCACGCGCGAGGTCCACAGGCCCCCGGCCCGGTTGCGCTCGGCGATCAGCGACACCGCGTCGTTCAGCGCCCACTCCACGGCCAGGCCGCCGCGCGGCGTGCGCGCGCCGGTGCCCAGCGCCCAGTCGGCGCCCAGGTTGGCGTGGATCTGCAGGCTCCCGGTGGGCCTCCAGGTGAGCGGCACCACCAGCTGGCCGCCCCAGCGACCGCCGCGCCGCAGATCGGCCACCGCGCCCATCGACACGGCAGCGCTGAAAGGCGCGTCGGCGGCCGCGCCGGCAAAGGTCCATTTGAGCTGCGGGCCGCCCGTGACCGAATGCACGCCCTGCGCCGAGAGCCGGTCGAAATTCAGCCCCAGCTCGACCGGCCCGACCCGGCAGGCCGGCCCGACATGGAAACCCGTCGTGACCGGCCCGGCGCCGCTGCGGCCCCACCAGGTTTCGTACTGGCACTGGCCGGGATCGAGCGTGCCGGCATCGTCGACATCGAAGTGGCCGGCGGCCTGCGCACCCAAGCCCGGCAACGCCGCGAATGCGGCCAGGAGCAGGCGTGCGGTGCGCGTGTTGTTGTTCTTCATCTCGTGCTTCCCTCGGAGAGCCCTGCCTCATTCTAGGAAGCCGGAAAGTCCGCGCCATGACGCGGCAACGCCATCCCCCACCCTTCAGAGTTCGAACTGCGGCTGCAGCTCGCGGATGCGCTTGATCGCCACGCCGGCCGCTGCCGTGCGCGTCTCGACGCCCAGCTTCACGTACACGCGCTCCAGGTGCTTCTTGGCGGTGGCCGGACTGCTGCCGAGGATCTCGCCGATGTCCTTGTTGGTCTTGCCCTTGACCACCCAGTACAGCACCTCGGCCTCGCGCGCCGTGAGCTTCAGGCTCAGGCTCATGGCCTCGATCACGGCGGTGTCGGAGACCTCGCGCATGACGATCATCCATTCGTCGCCGGCGTCGTCCTCGCCGGTCTGGCGGTGCAGCCGCAGGCTCAGGCTGCGCGCGCCCTGCGCGATCACCAGCGCGGGCGGCTCGATGCCGCGCGCGCGGGCGTCGGGCGCGTGCTGGCGCAGCCAGCCAAGCACGGCCGGCGGCGTCTCGGGCGCCTGCGTCTCGCAGTAGCGCGCCAACAGTTCGCGCGCCAGCGCCGTCTGCCAGATCAGCCGCCCCTCGGGCAGCCGCACGGTGATGCTCGCGTAGCCGAAGGCATCGAGCGCATTGCGCGCCTGCCCGGCCTGGTGCGCCTCCTGCCGCGCGCGGCGGGCGCCCTGCAGGTGCACGTTCATGCGCGCCAGCACCTCCTTCGGCTTGATCGGCTTGGTGACGTAGTCGACCCCGCCCGCCTCGAGCGCGGCCACGAGGTGCTCGGTTTCGGTCAGGCCGGTCATGAACACGATGGGGATGTGCGCGGTGGCCGCGTCGGCCTTGAGCCGGCGCGCCACCTCGAAGCCGTCGATGCCCGGCATCATCGCGTCGAGCAGCACGATGTCGGGGCGCGCCTGCGCGGCGCGCTGCAGCGCCTGCTCGCCATTGGTGGCGATGAGCACGGTGTAGCCCGATTCGTCGAGCGCGTCGTGCAGCACGGCGAGGTTGTCGGGCACGTCGTCGACGATCAGCACCAGGTCGCCGTGGGCGCCCTGCTGCTCGCGCAGCGTGCGGGCGAGCGGTGAAGTGAGCATGGTCGGTGGAGACAGGAGAGTCATGCGGCGCCCTCGGCGGCTTCGGCCAGCGCGCGGCCCATGGCTTCGAACTGGAACTGGCGGGCCAGCGCGCGCTGGGCTTCGGTCCACGCGGCGCACTCGGGCTGCGCGGCGTCGATGTCGTCGAGCTGGTTCATGATGCCGCGAAAGTAGCCCAGACCCACGGCCTCGTCGAGCGCGCGCAGGCGTGCCAGCGACGGCGGCTGCATCGCGCGCGGCGCGGCCACGGCGGGCGCGGTCCGGGCGGCGGTGTCGGTCCACTGCAGGGCCAGCCGGCGCTCCAGCCAGTCGAGCAGTTCGGTGTGGCGCACGGGCTTGACGAAAAAATCTTCGGGCGCAATGCCCACGTCGTTGTCCAGGCCCTTGTCGAAAGCGTTGGCCGAGACGATGGCCACCGACGCGTCGGCCAGCCCCAGCTTGCGCGCGCGGCGGATGGTCTCCCAGCCGTCGATGCCGGGCATCGCGAGGTCGACGAACATGGCGTCGGGCCGGTAGCCGGCGGCGATGAGGTCCAGCGCGTCGTGCCCGCTGGCCGCGCTGCGCAGCTCGAAGCCCAGCGGCGCGAGCACATGGCCCAGCAGCTCGCGGTCGGCCTCCTCGTTGTCGACCACCAGCAGGCGCCGGCGCGCGCCCTCGTAGCCGCGCCGCGCGCGCGGCGCCGGCGCGATGCGCGCGACACCCGCCACCGCCTCATGCACCCGCGGCAGGAACAGCCGCACGCAGAACAGCGAGCCCTCGCCCGGCGTGCTGCGCACCTTCATCTCGCCGCCCATCAGGTCGGTCAGCATCTTCGCGATGGTCAGGCCCAGGCCCGCGCCCGGCGCCGACGACACCGCCGCGTGGCCGCGCGCAAAGGGCTCGAAGATGCGCTCGATGTCGGCCGCCGTCATGCCCGGCCCCGTGTCCTCGATCTCGATGGCGGCGAACTCGCGCGCGTACGAAATGCGCAAGGTCACCTGCCCCGCCGCCGTGAACTTGATCGCGTTGCCCAGCAGGTTGATGAGGATCTGGCTCACGCGCTTCTCGTCGGCGCGCACCACGTCGGGCAGCGCACCGGCCGCCTCGAAGCGAAAGCGCAGGCCCTTCTCCGCCGCCTGCAGCTCGAACATGTCGGCCAGCTCGCGCATCGCATCGGCAAAGCGCATCGGTCGCGCGTCCAGCGTGAGCTTGCCGGCCTCGATGTGGGCGATGGCCAGCGTGCCCTCGATGAGCGACAGCAGGTGCTCGCCGCCGCGCTTGATCACGGCCACCGCCTGCTGGCGGTGCGGCGGCACCGAGTGGTCTTCGCCCATGAGCTGCGCATAGCCCAGGATGCTGTTGAGCGGCGTGCGCAGCTCGTGGCTGATGGCGCTGATGTAGCGGCTCTTGGCCTGGTTCGCGAGGTCCGCCGCGCGCCGCGCCTGGTCGGCCGCGAGCTTGGCGTGCTCGGCGATCTCGCGGGCCTCTTCGGCGCTTTGCTTGGCGTCCTGCAGTGCGCGGTCGGTCTCGCGGTGCAGCGCAATCTCACGCACCAGCAGGTGGGTCTGGCGGTTCGATTCTTCCTGCGCCACCTTGCGGCTCTGATGCGCCAGCACCAGCCACCACGCGACGATGCCCGCGATGACCAGCAGCGCCATGTAGGCCTTCAAAAAACCCGAGCGCAGCGACGCCTGCTGCACCGCGACCAGCGCCCCGCCCACGTCGGCCTGCGCCGCCAGCGCGAGCGCACCTTCGCTCAAGGCCCGCAGCTCCTGCTGGTAGAGCACGCCGAACACCACGGCCAGCAGCGGTACGATCACCAGCATCAGCAGCAGGAAGTGCCCGAGCCCCGTGTCCAGGTAGCGCCAGCTGCGGCGCGGCAGCAGCCAGCGCAGCACGGCGGACCACTGCGCCGACAGGCTCGCGTGCGGCTTGCACAGGTCGCCGCAGCGCGCGTCGAGCGTGCAGCACAGCGAGCAGATCGCGCCCTGGTAGGCCGGGCAGTGCGCCATGTCGGGGCCTTCGTACTCGCGCTCGCAGATCACGCAGTGCTGCACCTTCAATCGCTGGTAGCTGCCGCCGTCGTCCGACGAGGGTTCGACCCGCGCCCAACGCACCTTGCGCCCGCCCGCGGCCGGCGCGAACAGCACCGAGCCGCCGGCGTCGGAGGTGCGTGCCAGGTAGTACTTGCCGCCCGTGGCCCACGCCAGCAGCGGCGACGCCACCAGCGCCGTGCCGAGCGCGATGAGCGCCGAGAAGGCCTGCGCCAGCGGCCCGAACACGCCCAGGTGCGCCGTGATCGACAGCACCGACGCCAGCGCCATCGCGCCCACGCCCACCGGGTTGATGTCCCACAGGTGCGCGCGCTTGAACTCGATGCCCGGCGGCGACAGCCCCAGCGGCTTGTTGACGACCAGGTCGGCCACCACGGCCATCATCCAGGCGATGGCGATGTTGGCGAACAGGCCCAGCACGTCGCCCAGCGCCTCGAACACGTTCATCTCCATCAGCATGAAGGCGATGAGCGCGTTGAACACCACCCACACCACGCGCCCCGGATGGCTGTGCGCCACGCGCGAGAAGAAATTGCTCCAGGCCAGCGAGCCCGCGTAGGCGTTCGTCACGTTGATCTTCAGCTGCGAGACCACCACGAACAGCGCCGTCGCCGCCACCGCCCAGCCGTAGTTCGGGAACACGTACTCGTAGGCCGCCAGGTACATCTGGTTCGGGTCGACCGCGCGCTCCACCGGCACCATGTGCGTGATCGCCAGGTAGGCCAGCGCCGCCCCGCCCAGCATCTTGACCACGCCCAGCACCACCCAGCCCGGCCCGCCCGCCAGCACCCCAGCCCACCAGCGGCGCGCCGTGCCTGTGGTGCGCGCGGGCATGAAGCGCAGGTAGTCGGCCTGCTCGCCCATCTGCGTGATGAGCGCGATGCCGACCGTCAGTGCGGCACCGAACAGGTGCAAGTTGAATCCTTGTGCGCCCGACTTCGCCCCGCCGTAGTGCGTGATACCCGCGAACGCACCAGGATCGCGCACCAGCACGAAGACGAAGGGCACCACCAGCATCAGCAGCCACAGCGGCTGCGTCCACAGCTGCAGCCGGCTGATCACCGACACCCCGTGCGTGACCAGCGGAATCACCACCAGCGCGCACACCAGGTAGCCCCACACCGGCGGAATGCCCAGCGCCAGCTCGAGCGCATAGGCCATCACGGCCGCCTCGAGCGCGAAGAAGATGAAGGTGAAGCTCGCGTAGATCAGCGAGGTGAGCGTGGAGCCGATGTAGCCGAAACCCGCGCCGCGCGTGAGCAGGTCCATGTCGACGCCGTAGCGCGCCGCGTACACGCTGATCGGCAGGCCTGCCAGGAAGATGATGAGCCCGGTGACGAGGATCGCCCAGAAGGCGTTGGCGAATCCGTACTGCACCAGCAGCGTGGCGCCGACCGCCTCCAGCACCAGGAACGAGGCCGCCCCGAACGCCGTGTTGGCCACCCGCCATTCGGACCATTTGCGAAAGCGCTGCGGCGTGTAGCGCAGCGCGTAGTCCTCCAGCGTTTCGCTCGCGACCCAGCTGTTGTAGTCGCGCCGCACCTTGACGATGCGCTGGGGGGCGTCGTCGGTCAGGAGGGGTGTGTCGGCGGGGTTCACACCGTTTCGGTGCAGCTTCCGTGCCACCGGGTACGGCATTTGGCGAACAGGGCACGACTGTTGCAAAGAGACAGCCTTGCCCATAATCACCGACCGCCACCCGACCCCACCCCCGCCATGGAACTGACCCCGCGCGAAAAAGACAAGCTGCTGATCTTCACGGCGGCGCTGCTGGCCGAGCGCCGCAAGGCGCGCGGGCTCAAGCTCAACTACCCGGAAGCCGTCGCGCTGATCACCGCCGCCGTGATGGAAGGCGCCCGCGACGGCAAGAGCGTCGCCGAGCTGATGAGCGAGGGCCGCAGCGTGCTCACCCGCGCCGACGTGATGGACGGCATCGCCGAGATGATTCCCGACATCCAGGTCGAGGCCAGTTTTCCCGACGGCACCAAGCTCGTGACCGTTCACCAGCCGATCGTCTGAACCTCCGCCACAAGAAGAAAGACCTTTTCATGCGCTTCGCAAAGACTTCCGCCCTGCTCGTCACCCTCCTCCTGCCGCTGGCCGCCAGCGCCCACACGGGCGTCGACGGCGGCGTGCACCACGGCTTCGTCACCGGCTTCATGCACCCACTGACCGGCGCCGACCACCTCGCGGCGATGGTCGCGGTCGGCCTGTGGAGCGCGCTGGTCGCGCGCCGCGCCTGGCCCGACCTGCTGTGGGCGCCGCTGGCCTTCGCGGGCATGCTGCTCGCGGGCGCGCTGGCCGGGCTGGCCGGCATGCAGCTGCCGGCCGTCGAGCCGATGATCGCCGCCTCGCTGCTGGTGCTGGGCCTGCTGGTCGCCACGCGCGTGCATCTGCCGGCCGGCGTCGCCATGGCCGTCGTGGGCCTGTTCGCCGTCTTCCACGGCGTGGCGCACGGCCACGAGCTGGCGGGCGAGCACGGCGCGGCCCTCACGCTGGCCGGCATGGTCAGCGCCACGCTGCTGCTGCACACGGCCGGCATCGCGTTGGGCTGGGCGCTGCGCCACGCCAACGCGTGGCTGCCCCGCGTGGCCGGCGCCGCCGTCGTCGCCCTCGGCGCCACGCTGCTGGCCCAGGCGGTCTGAGGCGGCCATGACGCCCGGCGAACTCTTCACCGACGACGGCGAGCACACGCTCAACCCCGGCCGCCGCGCCCTCACGCTGGTGGTGCGCAACACGGCCGACCGGCCGATCCAGGTCGGCTCGCACTACCACTTCGCCGAGACCAACGGCGCCCTCGACTTCGACCGCGCCGCCGCGCGCGGCATGCGGCTGAACATCGCCTCGGGCGCCGCGGTGCGCTTCGAGCCGGGCCAGCAACGCACCGTCGAGCTGGTCGACTTCTCGGGCGATCGCGTCGTCTACGGCTTTCGCGGCCTGGTTCAAGGAAAGCTCTAAAACATGGCCACCATCGGGCGACGCGCCTACGCAGAAATCTTCGGCCCCACCGTGGGCGACCGGGTTCGTCTTGCGGACACCGACCTGCTGATCGAAGTCGAAGCCGACTACACGCTGCGCGCCGGCGGCTACGGCGAAGAGGTGAAGTTCGGCGGCGGCAAGACGATCCGCGACGGCATGGCGCAGTCGCAGCGCACGCGCGCACAGGGCGCGGTCGACACGGTGATGACCAACGCATTGATCCTCGACCACTGGGGCATCGTGAAGGCCGACATCGGCCTGAAGGACGGTCGCATCGCCGCCATCGGCAAGGCCGGCAATCCCGACGTGCAACCGGGCGTCGATATCGTCATCGGCCCGGGCACCGAGATCATCAGCTGCGAAGGCACCATCGTCACCGCGGGCGGCATCGACAGCCACATCCACTTCATCTGCCCGCAGCAGATCGAGGAAGCGCTGGCCTCGGGCGTGACGACCATGCTCGGCGGCGGCACCGGCCCGGCCACCGGCACCTTCGCGACCACCGCCACGCCCGGCCCCTGGCACATCGAGCGCATGCTGCAGGCGGCCGACGCGTTCCCGATGAACCTGGGCTTTCTGGGCAAGGGCAACGCCAGCCTGCCCGACGCGCTGCACGAGCAGATCGAGGCCGGCGTCATGGGCCTGAAGCTGCATGAAGACTGGGGCACCACGCCGTCGGCCATCAGCAACTGCCTGGACGTGGCCGACGCCACCGACACGCAGGTGGCGATCCACAGCGACACGCTGAACGAATCGGGCTTCGTCGAGAACACCATCGCCGCCGTGGGCGGGCGCGCCATCTGCGCCTTCCACACCGAGGGCGCGGGCGGCGGCCATGCGCCCGACATCCTGCGCGTGGTGGGCGAGGCGAACTTTTTGCCCTCGTCGACCAACCCGACGATGCCCTACACCGTGAACACGCTCGACGAGCACGTCGACATGCTCATGGTGTGCCACCACCTCGATGCCGGCATCGCCGAGGACCTGGCCTTTGCCGAGTCGCGCATCCGCAAGGAAACCATCGCCGCCGAGGACGTGCTGCACGACCTGGGCGCGATCAGCATGTTCAGCTCCGACAGCCAGGCCATGGGCCGCGTCGGCGAGGTGGTGATCCGCACCTGGCAGACCGCGCACAAGATGAAGCAGCAGCGCGGCACGCTGCCCGAGGACAGCGAGCGCAACGACAACTTCCGCGCGCGGCGCTACGTGGCCAAGTACACGATCAACCCGGCCCTCGCGCACGGCATCGCGCACGAGGTGGGCTCCATCGAGGTCGGCAAGTGGGCCGACCTCGTGGTCTGGAAGCCGGCCTTCTTCGGCGTGAAGCCCTTCACCATCATCAAGGGCGGCACCATCGCGATGGCCGCGATGGGCGACCCCAGCGCGTCGATTCCCACGCCGCAGCCGGTGCACTTCCGGCCGATGTTCGGCGCCTACGGCGGCTCGCTGGCGAAGAGCTCACTGACCTTCGTCTCGCAGGCCGGGCTGGCCGCGGGCATCAAGGAGCGCTACGGCCTGAGCAAGCACCTGAGCGCGGTGAAGAACATCCGCAACGTGCGCAAGCAGGACCTGATCCACAACGGCTACACGCCAAAGATGGAGATCGACGCGCAGACCTATGCCGTGCGCGCCGATGGCCAGCTGCTGACCTGCGAGCCGGCCAAGGTGCTGCCAATGGCGCAGCGGTACTTCCTGTTCTGAAGACTCAGACCGCGGGATGCCGGCGGTGCCAGTCGGTCGCCCGCTGGAACGCCCAGCCCGCGCGTACCAGCAGGTCCTCGCCGAAGTGCGGCGCCACGAACTGGAAGGCCACCGGCACGCCCGCCTCGGTGGCGCCGCCCGGCAAGGTGAGCGTGGGGCTGCCCGTGAGGTCGAACGGGCAGGTGTAGCGCAGCATGCCCGCCAGCAGCTCCGGGTCCACGCCGAGCTGGCCGGCACGCTCGAGCGTCGGCGCCGCGAAAGGAATGGCCGGGATCAGCAGCAGGTCGACCTCTTCGAAGAACGTGCGCACGCGGCCGGTGAAATCGGCGCGGCGCAGCAGCAGCTTCTGGTAGTCGGTGGCGCTTTGCGACAGGCCCAGGTCGATCAGCCCCGAGAGGCCCGGGCCGTACTCCGCGCGCCGCGACGGGTACGTGGCCTCGTGCGCCACGGCGGTCTCGACCGCGCACAGCGGCGACCAGTCGAGCACGGCCTGCGCCGTGTCGGGAAACACCACCTCGCGCACCGAGGCGCCCAGCGATTCGACCGTGCGGATCGCAGCCGCCAGCGTGGCGCGCGTGGGGGCGTCCACGCGGTCCAGCGTCCACGCGGGGTCGATGCCCACGCGCAGGCCGGCCAGGCCGCGCGTCATCGTCGCCAGGTAGTCGGGCACCGGCACCGTGCTGCCCGTCGGGTCGCGCGGGTCGGCGCCTGCGATGGCCGCCAGCATCGCGCCCGCATCGGCGGCGCTGCGCGTCATCGGGCCGATGTGGTCGAGCGAGGCGGCGAGCTCGAAGGCGCCGTGGCGGCTCACCCGCCCCCACGTTGGCTTGAGGCCCGTGATGCCGTTGGCCGCCGACGGAAAGCGGATCGATCCGCCTGTGTCGGTGCCCAGCGCGCCGAAGCACAGCCCCGCCGCCGTGGCCACGCCCGAGCCGCTGGACGACACGCCGGGCCACAGCGTGGCGTCCCACGGGTTGACCGGCGACGCGATCTGCGGATGGTGGTCGGCAAAGGCGCCTTCGGTCTGCTGCAGCTTGCCCAGGATCACTGCGCCAGCCTCGCGCAGGCGGTGCACCACGGTCGCGTCTTCCGTCGGGCGGAACGCCTTGTGGATCGTCATGCCGTGCGCGCTCGGCACGCCCTCGGTCCACAGCAGATCTTTCACGGCCAGCGGCACGCCGTGCAGCGGACCGCGCGCACGGCCGGCGGCGATCTCGGTGTCGGCACGGCGCGCCTCGTCGAGCGCCTGCGCGTCCATGCGCGTCGCATAGCTGCGCAGCCGGCCGTCGACGGCCTCGATGCGCGCGAGCATGGCGCGCGTGACCTCTTCCGACGAGCGCTCGCGCGACTGGATCTGCCGGCCGACCTCCAGCAGTTCGAGATGATGCAATTCCTTGTCCGCCATGACTAACTCCCGCGTGTGTAGGGTTGAGAAAGAAGGTCCGAATCCAAGTGGCGACACTGCCACCCCGGGCGAACCTTATCGGCGTGCGGCGGCCCGCGCTGGTCTCTTCCGGACATGCACTTGTGCTGGGGCGGACACCTCGCGCGCGGCGCTCAGCGCGGCTTCAGCAGCGTGTGCGGCGCGCAGCCGTAGGCCTTGCGGAAGACCCGGCTGAAATGCGACAGGTCGGAAAACCCGTGCTGGAACGCGACGTCGGTCACGCTGTGCGCGCGCCCGCCCGCCAGCGCCTCGCGGCTGGCCGCCAGGCGCGCCTGCCAGACCGCGCCCATCGCCGTGGCACCCTGGCGCGCGAACGCCCGCGCCACGGTGCGCGCCGAGACGTGGTGCGCCTGCGCCAGCGCCTCGAGCGACAGCGCCGGATCGTCCAGGTGACGCTCGATGTAGGCCGTCATGCGCGCGTGCAGGCCGCGCTCGGCGCCGGCGTCGCCAGCCATGTCCTGCTGCAGCTCGAGCGTCACGGCCAGCAGGTCGATGAGCGCGCCGCCGAAGCGCTCGGCGGCGGCGGAATGCGGTTGCGCAAAGGCCGGGTTCGCCGTCTCCCGCAGCATCGCGTGCAGCGGCGCCGCGCCGGGGCGGTCCGCGGCGATGGTGCGGGCGGTGAAGTCCTCGGCCTTCGCGAAGCGCCGCAGCAGCAGCCGGCGCGGCATGCGCGCCAGGTAGACCGAGCGCGCGTCCAGCGTGCATTCGAAGGGCCGGCCGGCGTCGTAGAGCACCATGTCGCCGCTGCGCAGCCGCCCCTGCCGCCCGCCTTGCACCAAGGTGCCCTCGCCCTCCTGCACGAACGCCAGCCACAGGTCGTCCAGCGGATGCCGGCGCAGGTGGGGCGCGTCGCGCGACCAGTGATGCATCGGCGCCGACATGCGGTTGACGCTGACCGCGCCCACCTCGCGCACGTCGAGCCGCCCTTCGAACGGCTCCGCCGTCATTGCACGGCTGGCCGCGGGAATGCAGTGGCGGCACACGACGTCGTGCCAGTAGTCGAAACGCAGCGGGGTGGCGACGTCGGTCGTCAGGTAGGCCAGGCTGTTCATGACGCGGATGCTGGGGCGGATGGGGCGCGCAGGCAAGCCCCCAGTCCACAAGGCCCGATATTTGCTAACGAAGGAAAGCCCGTTCCCGGCACGTTGGCCTCGCCGACGGGCTTGGGACACCACGCCGAACAGGGGCTGCAAGAGGCGCTACATTCATCGGCCTCATTTGACCCTGCAACCCGCCATGCTCACCGCCAACAAACTCATGCCCCAGGGCCGCGGTCTCGCGCCCGTGCTGCTCAAGCGTGCCGCCACCATCGAACTCGACTGGGACGTGCGCCAGAAAAGCCGTTTCGACGCCACCGACTCGCAGGGCCGTCAGATCGGCATCTTCCTGCCGCGCGGCACCGCGGTGCGCGGCGGCGACGTGCTGGTGGCGGAAGACGGCTCGCTGGTGCGCGTGATCGCGGCGCCGCAGCCGGTGCTGCGCATCACGCACTGCACCGCCCACGGCACGCCCTTCGACCTGACGCGCGCGGCCTACCACCTGGGCAACCGGCACGTGCCGATCGAGCTCAAGCCCGACCACCTGAAGATCGAACCCGACCACGTGCTGGCCGACATGCTGCGTTCGATGCACCTGATCGTCGTCGCCGTCGAAGAAGCCTTCGAGCCCGAAGGCGGCGCGTATGGGACGCAGGGGCACTCGCACGGCGGCCACAGTCATGACCACGACCATGGCCACGACCACGGACATTCCCACGGCAAGAGCGGCCCCAAGCCCCTCGTGCTCGCCCCCGAACTGCTCGACGACGATCACGGCCACGGCCACTCGCATTGAAATGACCCACCGCTCTTCTCGTGCGCAGGGCACTGGGTGCTTCCCGCAGCGAAATCAAGGAGGAGGGCGAAGCCCGGGGGACATTCGCGGAGGGAAGTACCCGGTGGCCTGCGCACGCGCCCTGAACAGCGGCGCGCGCCAATAAACAAATGCCCACCCCGCACAGCCTCCTCCAGCTCATCTGGCTCGCCTCCCCCGCCCTGCCAGTGGGAGGCTTCTCGTACTCCGAAGGCGTCGAGGCCGCGGTCGAATGGGCCGGCATCCATTCCGAAGCCGGCGCCACCGAGTGGCTCTCCGACCAGCTGCACCTGAGCTTCGCGCGCGGCGACCTCGCCCTGGCCGCCCAGGCGATCACGGCCTGGCGCGCGAACGACGCGCAGCGCATCCACACCCTCAACGACTGGGTGCTCCACACCCGCGAATCCGCCGAGTTCTTCCTGCAGACCGAGCAGATGGGCCGTTCCTTCGTCGAGTGGCTCAAGCTGCACCACGCCGACACCGCCGAGGTCTTCGCCGGCCTGCCCGCGACCTACCCCGTGGCCTTCGCGTTCGCGGCCAGCCGCACCGAAGCCTCGGTGCAGGACGGCTGCCTGGCCTTCGCCTTCGGCTGGGCCGAGAACATGGTGGCCGCCGCCGTCAAGGCCGTGCCGCTGGGCCAGAGCGCGGGCCAGCGCATCCTGGCGCGGCTGGCCAACGAAATCCCTGCGGCCGTCGAGCGCGCGATGGCCCTGAGCGACGACGAGCGCCAAGCCTTCGCGCCCCTGCTGGCGGTGTTGTCGGCCCGCCATGAAACACAATATTCCCGCCTCTTCCGAAGCTGACCGAACCGGACCTTTTCGCCCATGACCTCCGCCCTGCACCACATCCCGAACCGCACCAAGAAGCTCCCGCCGCTGCGCGTGGGCATCGGCGGCCCCGTCGGCTCGGGCAAGACCACCCTGCTCGAAATGCTCTGCAAGGCGATGCGCGACAAGTACGACCTGGTCGCGATCACCAACGACATCTACACCAAGGAAGACCAGCGCCTGCTCACCGTAGCCGGCGCGCTGCCGGCCGAGCGCATCATGGGCGTGGAAACCGGCGGCTGCCCGCACACCGCGATCCGCGAAGACGCCTCGATCAACCTCGAGGCCATCGACCGCATGCTCGAGGACTTTCCCGATGCCGACATCGTGTTCGTCGAATCGGGCGGCGACAACCTGGCCGCCACCTTCAGCCCCGAGCTGTCGGACCTCACCATCTACGTCATCGACGTGGCCGCCGGCGAAAAGATCCCGCGCAAGGGCGGCCCCGGCATCACCAAGAGCGACCTGTTCGTCATCAACAAGACCGACCTCGCGCCCTACGTGGGCGCAAACCTCGACGTGATGGAACAGGACACCCAGCGCATGCGCCGCCAGCGCCCCTACGTGATGACCAACCTCAAGACGCTCACGGGCGTCGCCGAGGTGGTCGCCTTCATCGAAACACGGGGCATGCTCACCGCCGCCTGATTCTTCAATCAGAGCGGCGGCGCCCGCTCAGTGCGCCACGGCCTCCGGCATCTGCCCGAACTTCCCGCTGCCGAAGTCCTTCATCGCCTGCACGATCTCGTCGCGCGTGTTCATCACGAACGGGCCGTGGCCGACGATGGGTTCGTCGATCGGCTCGCCGCTGAGCAGCAGCACCACCGCGTCGTTGTTGGCGTCCAGCGTGAGCGCATCGCCCGCGCGGTCGAGCAGCACCATCTGCGCGTCGCGCACGACCGTCTCGCCGTTCACCTGCACCGTGCCGCGCAGCACCACCAGCGCGGCCGTGTGGCCTTCGGGCACCGGCAGCGTCACCTGCGCGCCCTGGTTCAGGCGCAGGTCCCACACGTCGATCGGCGTGAAGGTGCGCGCCGGCCCCTTGTGGCCGAGGTAGTCGCCCGCGATCACCCGCACGCTACCCGCGCCTTCCGGCAGCGGCACCGACGGAATCTGCGCATCCACGATGGCCTGGTAGCCGGGCGTGGCCATCTTGTCCCGGGCCGGCAGGTTGACCCACAGCTGCACCATTTCGAGCTCGCCGCCGTCGCGCGTGAACGCTTCGGAATGGAACTCCTCGTGCAGGATGCCCGCGCCGGCGGTCATCCACTGCACGTCGCCGGGGCCGATGGTGCCGCCCTGCCCGGTCGAGTCGCGGTGCGACACCTCGCCCTTGTAGACGATGGTCACGGTCTCGAAGCCGCGGTGCGGGTGCTGGCCCACGCCGCGCGGCTGAGCGGTCGGGGTGAACTGGGCCGGACCGGCGTAGTCCAGCAGCAAAAAGGGGCTGGCGTGGCGGCCCAGCGTGTCGTAGCTGAACAGCGAGCGCACGGGAAAACCGTCGCCCACCCAGTGCGGGCGCGGTGCGCTGTAGGTGCCGAGGATCTTCTTCATGGTCTGTGTTCCTTTCCATCTGGCGGCTCGCCCGGAACGGGAAAGCCATGGATCAAGGATGGGGCCGCAACGATGCTTTGAGTAGATGCCAGAATTCGCCCTCATCGTTCCATCTGGCGAACGATCAACGGCACGGAGGGCCTCCCAGCCATGCGCGACCTGAACGATCTCTACTACTACGCCCAGGTGGTGGACCACGGCGGTTTTGCCCCGGCCGGCCGCGCGCTCAGCGTGCCCAAGTCGAGCCTGAGCCGGCGCATCGCGCTGCTCGAGGAGCGGCTGGGCGTGCGCCTGATCCAGCGCTCCACGCGCCGCTTCAGCGTCACCGACATCGGCCGCCAGTACTACGAGCATTGCGTGGCCATGCTGGTCGAGGCCGACGCCGCGCAGGAGGCCATCGACCGCCTGCAGGCCCAGCCGCAGGGGCTGGTGCGGCTGTCGTGCCCGCCGGCGCTCGTGTACTACCAGGTGGCCGAGATGCTCGCCCGCTTCATGACCGAGTGCCCGCGCGTGACCGTGCAGCTGGAGAGCACCAACCGCCGCGTCGACGTGATCCGCGAAGGCTTCGACCTCGCGCTGCGCGTGCGCTTTCCGCCACTCGAAGACACCGACCTCGTGATGAAGGTGCTGGGCCACAGCACGCAGCGGCTGGTGGCCCACCCGCGCCTGCTCGAAGGCCTGACGGCGCCGGCCAGCCCCGCCGACATCGGCCTGTTGCCCAGCCTGGACCTCGGCCCGGCCCAGCCGCACCACACCTGGTCGCTCGAAGGCCCCGACGGCGCGAGCGCCGAGGTGCGCCACCAGCCCCGCCTGGTGACCGACGACATGGCCGCGCTGCGGCATGCCGCCCTGCAAGGCGTGGGCGTGGCCAAGATGCCGACGATGATGGTGCGCGATGACCTGCAGGCCGGCCGCCTGGTCGACGCGCTGCCGCAATGGGCGCCGCGCAGCGGCATCGTGCATGCGGTGTTCCCCTCGCGCCGCGGCCTGCTGCCGTCGGTGCGCAAGCTGGTGGACTTCCTGGCGGTGGAGTACGAGGCGCTCGAGGCCCTTGAACTTTCGGGCGTATCGGCCGCGCCGGCGCCGATGCGCACCTCAGTCGACTGATCCAGCGGTCACTGGCGCGTACAGCGGCAGGCGCAGCGTCAGCCCGAGCACGCCGCCATCGTCCGGCGCGGAATAGATGCGCCCGCCGTGGCGCCCCGCGATGCGCTCGCAGATGCGCGCGCTGGCCAGCGAGGCGGCGTCGAGTGCATCGAAGAAGCGCGCCAGCGGAGGGCGTTCGCTGTCTGCGTCGAGGTCGCGCCAGTGAACGACGGCCTGCGTGCCTTCGATGCGCGCGCGCACCTGCAGCGTCGCGCCCGCCGCCATCACGCACGCGGCATGCGCGGCCACCTTGGCCAGCAGCTCGCGCAGCTCCGACGGAATGCCGAAGACCGGCACCGCTTCCGCGGGCAGGTCCACAGCGAGGTGCAGCGATGTTGCATCGCCGGGCTCGGCGCCGAGCAACGGCCGCAGGTCCTGCACGCGGCTGTCCGCCAGCTGCTGGCGCTGCTGCGTGCGGGCCTGCTGCGCGAGGCCACGGGCGTGCACGGCCGCGCGGGCGTTGGCGACGAACAGCGCGCCCATCAGCGCGAGCACGCCGGCCAGGCCGAGGCCGATGAGCGTGGCAATGATCAGGCCGAGCTGACTGCCGTACATGGTCGACAGTCCTCAGCGCATTTCGGGAAAGGCCGGCCGCGCGCAGCCGCTCGGGGCCTCGCAGCGTGGCGGGGGCGGCGGCCCCTCGCCGCGAAACCCCGGCGGTGGGCCGGGCGGAAAGAGAGGCGGCGGCAGCACGATGCAGCCCGAGAGGCCGAGCGCTGCCAGCACGCCCGCGAGGTGATGAATTCGGATCATGTGGATCGATGCGTTGCGTGTTCGACGGCAGGGGACCGTTCGCATGCGCCGGCAGCGCCGCCGCACGCGAACGGAAGCCGATCAGAACGCGTGGCGAATGCCGAAGTCGTAGCCCGTCGACGAACGCGACAGGCCCGTGTAGCCCACGCCCGTGCTGCCGTAGCCCGTGGTGCTCGCGGCCGTGAGGGCGCCCGTGTAGTTCGCGTCGTTGCGATTGCTCACGCGCGCCACGGTGGCGTACAGCGCCGTGCGCTTGGACAGGTTGTGCACGTAGCCGATCGCGAGCTTGTTCGCGCGCGGGTCGTCGCCCGTGACGCCCACCGCGCCTTCGTTGTAGCGCACGGTCGAGTACGACGCGCGGATCAGGCCCGCGCCCACCGGCATGCTCGCGCCGATCAGGTAGCCGTTGTAGCTGTCGCGGCTGTTGCCCAGCGCCGCGAGGTCGAACTTGTTCTTCACGTTCGACAGCTCGCCGAACAGCTTGACCGGGCCGAAGTCGTACGACGCACCAAGGTTGATGGTTTGCACCTTGCGCGTGAGCGTGGTGGTGTCGACCGCCACGTTCTGGCCCACCGCCAGCGCGATGTCCAGCGGACCGTTCGCATAGCCGAAACGCCCGCCCACATAGCGCCCGGCGCTGCTGCTGGTGGCGGCCGTGGTGTCGGTCGCACTGGTCTTCGTGTTCTCGTTCAGGCTGTACTGCAGCTGGCCGTAGAAGCCGCCGAGGTTGGGCGGCAGGAAGTAGCCGACCATGTTGCTGGCGCGCACGTAGTTCGTGTTGCCCAGCGCGGTGCTGCCGCTCACCGTGTTGATCACGCTCGAGCCCGAGCCGTTGGTGCCGAACGGGTCGAACACCGTGTCGTTCCAGAACGTGGCCGTGTAGTCGCGGCCCAGCCGCACTTCGCCGAAGCCGCCCGACAGGCTGACGGTGGAACGGCGGTTGAAGTTGGCGATGCCGGTGGCGCCGTCGTCGTTGCTGATCGGCGCCTCGAGCCAGAAGCTGGCGGCGAGCCCGCCGCCCAGGTCTTCCGTGCCGCGAAAGCCGATGCGGCTGGAGTTGTAGCCCGAGTTGGCCAGGCTCCATTGGCTCTGCTTGCTGGTGGTGCCCGTGACAGGGTTGCGCGAGGTGGCGCTCTGGTAGCTCACGCCGGCATCGACGACGCCGAACAGGGTGACCGACGATTGGGCAGAGGCCAGGCCGGTGACGGCCAGCGCGGCGAGTGCCGTGAGGGATTTCTTCATTCAGGTTTCTCCGGGGTTTTCAGCTGCTCTTCATCGAGCCGCTGACCGGATGGTCCTGTTCAAAATTGGAGGAATCTGGTGGACGCCAGCCCTCCCCTCGCGGGTGTTGTTTTGCGTTCACGCGCCGGCCGGTGCGTGAACGCCCTGCGCCGGAAAGCCTACTCGGCCGTGCGAAGCGCAGGCGCCGGGGACGCCGCCGCGCGCCGCGCATAGCGCTGCGCCAGCACCGCACACACCATCAGCTGCATCTGGTGGAACAGCATCAGCGGCAGCACGATCGCGCCGACGGCGTGCGAGGCGAACAGCACCTTCGCCATCGGAATCCCGCTCGCCAGGCTCTTCTTCGAGCCGCAGAAGACGATGGTGATCTCGTCTTCGATGTTGAAGCCGAAGCGCCGCGCCATGAAGGTCGTCAGGCCCAGCGCCAGCGCCAGCAGCACGCCGCACACCAGCAGCAGCCCCAGCAGCGCGCTCACGGGAATCTGCTTCCAGAGCCCTTCGATCACGGCCGCGCTGAACGCCGTGTAGACCACCAGCAGGATCGAGCCCTGGTCCACGAACTTCAGCACCGCGGCGCGCTTCTGGATCCACTTGCCGATCAACGGGCGCGACAGGTGGCCGATGACGAACGGCACCAGCAGCTGCAGCAGGATGCGACCGATCGCATCGAGCGACGAAGACGACGCCACCGCGCCGCCTTCAGGCAGCACCACCAGGCTCACCAGCACCGGCGTGATGAACACGCCCAGCAGCGTCGAGGCCGAGGCGCTGCAGATGGCGGCCGGCATGTTCCCCCTCGCCATCGCAGTGAAAGCAATCGCCGACTGCACCGTCGCCGGCAGCACGCACAGGAACAGCACGCCCGTGTACAGCTGCGGCGTCACCAGCGGCCCCAGCACAGGCCGCAGCGCGAGCCCCAGCACCGGGAACAGGATGAAGGTGCAGGCGAACACCAGCAGGTGCAGCCGCCAATGCGTGATGCCCGCAAGGATCGCCTCGCGCGACAGCTTGGCGCCGTGCAGGAAGAACAGTAGCCCGATCGCGACCGTGGTCAGGCCCTCGAAGAAATGCGCCACGCGGCCGCTCGCGGGCAGCAGGCTGGCCAGGGTGACGACCGCGACGAGCGTGAGCGTGAAGTTGTCGGGGAGGAAGCGTGAACGTGCCATGCCCTGCATTGGACCTTCCGGCCATTCAAAAGAGAAATGGATTTATCGGATGGATATATGATTTGAGCGCATGAACGTCACGCTGCGCCAACTCCGCGTCTTCCGCTCGGTGGCCGAGGGCCGCAACTTCAGCCGTGCCGGCGACCAGGTCGGCCTGAGCCAGCCGGCGGTGAGCCGGTCGATCTCGGAGCTCGAGGCCCAGCTCGGCCTCAAGCTGCTGGACCGCACCACGCGCGAGGTGGTGCTGACCGAAGCCGGCCACTCGTTCGCGGCCCGGCTCGACCGCGTGCTCGACGAACTCGACCAGACGCTGCAGGACGTGGCCGGCCTGGCCAGCGCGCGCGGCGGCAAGGTGCGCGTGGCCAGCAGCCCCACGCTCTCGGCCAACCTCATGCCCGACTGCATCGCGGCCTGCGCGGTGCAGGCGCCGGGCATCCAGTTCTTGCTGCTCGACCGCATCCAGCAGGACGTGCTGGACAGCGTGCGCAGCGGCGAGGTCGACTTCGGCGTGGTGATCGAGCCCTCCGAGGCCGACGACCTGCACTGCGAGTCGATCCTCAACGACCCCTTCATGGTGGTCACGCTGCCCGGCCACCGGCTGACGGAAAAGAAGGCCTCGGTGAACTGGTCCGCGCTCGACGGCCAGCCGCTGGTGCTGCTCGATCACGCCTCGGGCAGCCGGCGCCTCATCGACCAGGCGCTGGAGCGGCACGGCGCGCGCTGCGACGTGAAGCAGCAGCTGGGCCACGCGACCACCGTGTTCCGCATGGTCGAGGCCGGCATCGGCATCAGCGTGATGCCGGGCCTGTCGCTGCCGCCCGAGGGGCTGGCGCGGCTGGTGGTGCGCCCGCTGGTGCCGAACGTGCAGCGCGCGATCATGCTGATCCGGCGCCGCAACCGCGAGCTGTCGCCGCTGGCGCAGCGGGTCTGGCGCATGGTGCGCGAGACGGCGGCGCTCAGTGAGGCGCCCGCGGCCCCGCCGACGAAGGCGCGCTGAAGAAGCGCTCCTGGCGCTGGCGCACGCAGAAGTCGATCAGCTCCTCGACCTCGGTGGCCTTGTCGAACACCGCGTCGGCGCCGAGCTGCGCGCACTTGCGGCGCGTCTCGGGCGTGGCGTGGTTGCTGAGCACCACCATCTTCTGCCTCGGGTCGCGGTTGCGGCAGGCCTCGAGCACGCTGAAGCCGGTGCCGTCGCCCAGGAACAGGTCGATGATGGCCAGGTCCCACAGCGCCGGGTTGCGCGTGAGCCAGCGCGTGCCCTCGGCCTCCGATTCGGCCTGGCCGACCGGATCGATGCGCGCCATCTCGCGCAGCGTGCCCGCCAGGCTGGCGCGCTGGGCGGGGTTGTCTTCGACGATGAAAGCGCGGACGGTGGTCATGGCGGGCTCTGCAAAGGGACAAGTGCAGGCTACAAATTGCGCCCGCCACAAGTCGAAGGTGTGACACCCCACCGCGCGTAGGACATCACCCGCCGCCCGCCCGCCCGGACTCAGAGCGTGAGGATGGTGCAGCCCGTGGTCTTGCGCGCCTCGAGGTCGCGGTGCGCCTGCTGCACGTCGGCCAGGGCGTAGCGCTGGTCGATCGGGATCTTCACCGCGCCGCTTTGCACCACGGCGAACAGGTCGTCGGCCATGGCCTGCGTGCGCTCGCGCGTGGCGATGTGCGTGAACAGCGTCGGGCGCGTCACGTAGAGCGAGCCCTTCGAGGCCAGCAGGCCGAGGTTGACCGGCGGCACCGGGCCCGAGCCGTTGCCGAAGATCGCCAGCAGGCCGAAGGGGCGCAGGCTGTCGACGGAGCCTTCGAAGGTGTCCTTGCCCACCGAGTCGTACACCACCTTCACGCCTTGGCCGCCGGTGATCTCCTTCACGCGCGCCGCGAAGTTCTCGGTGCTGTAGTTGATGGCGTGCGCCGCGCCGTGCGCCAGCGCGAGCTGGCACTTGGCGTCGCTGCCGGCCGTGCCGATGAGCTGCAGGCCGAGCGCCTTGGCCCACTGGCAGGCGATGAGGCCGACGCCGCCGGCCGCGGCATGGAACAGCACGAAGTCGCCGGGCTGCAGGCCTTCGGCGGGCAGCGTCTTCTTCAGCAGGTACTGCGCGGTGAGGCCCTTGAGCATCATGGCCGCGCCGGTCTCGAAGGAGATGTCGTCGGGCAGCTTGCACACGCACTTGGCCGGCATCACGCGCAGCTCGCAGTAGGCGCCGGGCGGCTGGCTCGCGTAGGCGGCGCGGTCGCCCACCTTCAGGTGCGTCACGCCCTCGCCCACCGCCTCGACGATGCCCGAGGCTTCCATGCCCAGTTGCAGCGGCATCTGGAACGGGTACAGGCCGGTGCGCTGGTAGGTGTCGATGAAGTTCAGGCCCACGGCCTTGTGGCGGATGCGGATCTCGCCGGGGCCGGGCTCGCCCACCTCGACCTCGACGACCTTCAGTTCCTCGGGACCGCCGTGGCGGTCGATACGGACGGCTTTGCTCAACATCGTTGCTGTCTCCACGCAGGGGAAAAAAGAATGGGACGGGCATCGTGCCACGTTTGGCCATTTCTCGACGGGCCACGGACACTGCGCGGGCCCGGTAGAGTCGGCGGCCATGTCGTCCGCATCGCACCACCGCCTCACGCCCCTCACCGCCCTTCTACTCACCGTGCCGCCGCTGCTGTGGGCCGGCAATGCGGTGGTCGGCCGGCTGGTGCGCGCGCTGGTGTCGCCGCTGACGCTGAACTTCGTGCGCTGGGTGATCGCGTTCGTGCTGCTGCTGCCGCTGGCGGCCTGGGTGCTGCGCCGCGACAGCCCGCTGTGGGCGCACTGGCGGCGCTATGCGCTGCTGGGCCTGCTGGGCATCGGCCTGTACAACGCCTTCCAGTACCTGGCGCTGCAGACCTCCACGCCGATCAACGTCACGCTGGTGGGCTCCAGCCTGCCGCTGTGGATGCTGGCCGTGGGCACGCTGTGCTTCGGCGCGCGCGTCAGCCGGCGCGCGCTGGGCGGCGCGCTGCTGTCGATGCTGGGCGTGCTGCTGGTGCTGAGCCGCGGCGAGTGGCAGCAGCTGCTGGCGCTGCGGCTGGTGCCGGGCGACCTGTACATGATCGCGGGCACCATCGCCTGGGCCTTCTACAGCTGGCTGCTGGCGCGCACGCACGAGCCCGTCAATGTGCGCAGCGACTGGGCCGCCTTCTTGATGGCGCAATTGGTCTTCGGTGTCGCGTGGTCGGGCGCGCTGGCCGCCGGCGAGTGGACGTTCACGCCCGCCCACCTCGACCTGGGCTGGCCGCTCATTGCGGCGATGCTGTTCATCGGCATCGGCCCGGCCGTGCTGGCCTACCGCTGCTGGGGCACCGGCGTGCAGCGCGCGGGCCCGCAGGCGGCGAGCATCTTCATGAACCTCACGCCGCTGTTCGCGGCCGTGCTGTCGGCGGCCTTCCTCGGCGAGGCGCCGTACTGGTACCACGGCGCCGCCTTCGTGCTGATCGTCGGCGGGATCGTGGTGTCGTCGCGGCGCTGATCAGTAGGTGCCGGGGTACGCGCCGCCGTCGGCCAATACGTTCTGGCCGGTCATGTAGCCGGCCTGCATGCTGCACAGGAACGCGCAGATCGCGCCGAACTCCGCCGGGTTGCCGAAGCGCTTGGCCGGAATGTTCTTCTTGCGCGCTTCCCACACGGTGTCGAAGTCCTGGCCCGACTTCTGCGCCGCGCCGGCCATCGTGCCCTTGAGGCGGTCGGTCTCGAAGGAGCCCGGCAGCAGGTTGTTGATGGTCACGCCCTGCGCCGCCACCGACGTGCGCGCCACGCCGGCCACGAAGCCCGTGAGGCCGCTGCGCGCGCCGTTCGACAGGCCCAGGATGTCGATCGGCGACTTCACCGAGCTCGACGTGATGTTGACGATGCGACCGAAGCCGCGTTTCGCCATGCCGTCCACCGTGGCCTTGATGAGCTCGATGGGCGTGAGCATGTTGGCGTCGACCGCCTTGATCCACGCCTCGCGGTCCCAGTTGCGGAAGTCGCCGGGCGGCGGGCCGCCGGCGTTGGTGACGACGATGTCGAAGTCGTGGCCCAGCGCGAACACGGCCGCGCGGCCGGCTTCGGTGGTGATGTCGGCCGCCACGTGCTTGACGAACGGACCCGACGGCCCGGCCACAGCCACCAGCTGCTTCGCGGCCGCGTCGAGCGCCTCGGCGCCGCGCGCCACGATCACCACGTTGACGCCTTCGCGCACCAGCGCCTCGGCGCAGCCGTAGCCCAACCCCTTGCTCGCGCCGCACACCAGTGCGGTCCTGCCTGCAATACCCAGATCCATGTGTTTGCTCCCGTCGATCGATCGATCGATGTTGCAAGGACGGCTAACGCCCCTTGCGTGTGAAAACGAAGATGCCCGCGATGACGAGCACCGTGCCGGCCGCGATCCACGCGGTGAACGGCTCACCCAGTATGACCACCCCCATGAGGATGGTCGACAGGGGCCCGATCATGCCGGTTTGTGCCGCAATGGCGGGGCCGATGCGCTCGATGGCCATCATCACCATGAGGACAGGCACCGCGGTGCACAGCGTGGCGTTGAGTACCGACAGCCAGATCACCTCGGGCGCCACCGCCATCGCCGCGCTCATCGGCCGCGTGAGCACGAACTGCAGGATGCACAGCACGCAGGCCACGGTGGTCGCGAGCCCCACGAGCCGCAGCGAGCCCAGCCGCTTGACGAACTCGCCGCTGTACACGAGGTAGCCCGCATAGCTCACCGCGCTCAGGAACACGAGGAACGCGCCCCATGCGGCCGCGCCGCCGCCCTTGCCGTCGCCTCCGGTCCACAGCTCGTGGCCGAACACCAGCAGCACGCCGGCGTAGCTCACGACCATGCCGAACACCTGCGGGCGCGTCGGGCGGCGCCGGTACAGCAGCCAGCCGAAGAACAGCACCAGCGTGGGGTTGAGGTAAAGAATCAGCCGCTCGAAGCTGGCCGAGATGTAGGCCAGCCCCGCAAAGTCGAGAAAGCTCGCGAGGTAGTAGCCCGAGAAGCCGAGCCCGAGGATGCCGAGCCAGTCGCGCGTCGTGAGCGCAGGCTTGCCGCGCCCGGCCCACCACGCCATCAGCGCGAACAGCGGCAGCGCAAAGAGCATGCGCAGCATGATGAGCGTGATGGCGTCGACGCCGTAGCGGTACGCCAGCTTGACGATGATGGCCTTGCCGCTGAACGCGATCGCGCCCAGCGTGGCAAGGACGAGGCCGGTGGCGTAGCCCTTGCGGGCGGCCTCGTGTCCGTGCGGGGGAATGCCGACCGATGCGGCTGTCTTGTTCATCCCCCGATCATCCCTTGATCCTCAGTAGCCTGCTGCGAGGCCGTCGCGGCGCGGGTCGCTCGCGGCCACGTAGCCTTCGACCGAAGGCTCGCCCGCGCGCCAGATGAACTGGCCGGCGCCGAAGTCCTGGTAGGAGTCGTTGATCACCTCGAGGTGATGGCCCAGGTCGCGCAGCCCTTGCAGCGTGTTGGCATTCATCGCGGCCTCGACGTTGATCTCGAGCCCCGCGTTGAAGCGCCAGCGCGGCGCATCGCAGGCGGCCTGCGGGTTCTGCTTGTAGTCGAGCATGCGCACCAGCGTCTGCATGTGGCCCTGCGGCTGCATGTTGCCGCCCATCACGCCGAAGCTCATCACCGGCTGGCCGTCCTTGGTGAGGAAGGCCGGGATGATGGTGTGGAACGGGCGCTTGCCCGGTGCCACCACGTTCGGGCTCTCGGCCTTGAGGCTGAAGCCGTGGCCGCGGTTCTGCAGGCTGATGCCGAACTCCGGCTCGACGCAGCCCGAGCCGAAGCCCATGTAGTTGCTCTGGATGAAGCTCACCATCATGCCGCTCTCGTCCGCGGCCGTGAGGTAGATAGTGCCGCCCTTGACCGGGTTGCCGGCCTTGAAGTCCTGCGCCTTGTTCACGTCGATGAGTCTCGCACGCGAAGCCAGGTAGGCGTCATCGAGCATTTGCGCGGGGGTCACCGTCATCGACGATGGCTCCGACACGTAGCGGTACACGTCGGCGAAGGCCAGCTTCATGGCTTCGATCTGCAGGTGCTGCGACTGCACCGAGTCGACCGGCAGCGAGGCGATGTCGAACTTCTCGAGGATGCCCAGCGCGATCAGCGCCGCAATGCCCTGGCCGTTCGGCGGGATCTCGTGCAGCGTGTGGCCGCGGTAGTCGCGCGAGATGGGCTTGACCCACTCGGGCTGGTAGGCCGCCATGTCGGCCACGGTGAGCGCGCCGCCCTGTTCCTTCGAGAACTTGGCGATGGCCTCGGCGATCTCGCCGTTGTAGTAGGCCTCGCCCTTGGTGCGGGCGATGGCCTTGAGCGCGCGTGCCGCCGCGGTGAAGCGGAACAGCTCGCCGACCTCGGGCGCGCGGCCCCAGGGCAGGAAGGCCTGCGCAAAGCCCGGCTGCGACTGCAGGATCGGCGTGGCCGCCGCCCACTTGCCCTGCACCACCGGCGGCACGAGGTAGCCGCGCTCGGCGATGTCGATGGCGGGCGCCATCAGGTCGGCGAACGGCAGCTTGCCGAAACGCTCGCTCATCGCGACCCAGCCGCGCACCGCGCCCGGCACCGTGACCGAGTCGATGCCGCGCATCGGCGGCGTGGCGGCGTCGGCGCCGTACTTGGCCTTGAAGTACTCGGGCGTCCAGGCCTTCGGCGCGGGGCCCGAGGCGTTCAGGCCGTGCAGTTCCTTGCCGTCCCACAGGATGCAGAAGGCGTCGCTGCCCAGGCCGTTGCTCACGGGCTCGACCAGCGTCATCACGGCGGCCGTGGCAATGGCCGCATCGACCGCGTTGCCGCCCTGCTGAAGAATGCGCAGGCCGGCTTGTGCAGCCAGCGGGTGCGACGTGGCGACCACGTTGCGTGCGAAGACCGGCAGGCGGGTCGAGAGGTAGGGATTGCTGAAGTCGAAGTTCATGTCGGCGTGCTCTCGTTAGTCATTCGTGATCTTGCGATCGACGACGATCTTTTTCCACTTGGCGGCATCAACCGCCACCATCTTTGCGAACTGCTCGGGCGTGCCCGCGTTCGCCGGCTCGATGCCCAGGCGGGCGAGTTTGTCCTTCAGTTCCGGATCGGCCAGCGCCTCGTTGGCGGCCTTGTTCACGCGCGCCACGATGTCGGCCGGCAACCCCTTCGGACCGTAGAAGCCGAACCAGGTGGTCGACTCGAAGCCGGGCAGCGTGTCGGCGATGGGCGGCAGCTCGGGCGCGAGCGGGCTGCGCTTGAGCGAGGTCACGCCCAGCGCGCGCAGGCGGCCGTCGCGCACGTGCGGCATGCCGGTGGGCAGCGAGTCGAACAGCACGTCGACCTTGCCGCTGATGAGGTCGGGCACCGCCAGCGCCGTGCCGCGGTAGGGAATGTGCGTGACGAACACGCCGGCCTGCGCCTTGAACAGCTCCGCCGTGAGCTGCACGATGGTGCCGTTGCCGCTCGATGCGTAGTTGAGCTTGCCGGGGTTCTTCTTCGCGTTGTCGATCCATTCGCGCACCGTTTTCGCGGGCGTGTTGATCGGCACCAGCATGATGCTCGGCGCATCGCCCACGTGGGCGATGGGCGTGAAGTCGCGCACCGTGTCGTAGGGCAGCTTGGGCGTGATGGCCGGGCCGATGGCGTGCGTGCTCGTGGTCGCGAGCAGCAGCGTGTAGCCGTCGGGCGGCGCCTTGGCCGCGAGATCGGAACCGATCGCACCGCCGGCGCCGGGCTTGTTGTCGACCACCAGCGTGGCGCCGAGCTTCTCGCCCATCTTCTGGCCCAGCGTGCGGGCAAAGAGGTCGGTGGCGCCGGCCGCCGGGAACGGCACGATCAGGCGGATGGGCCGGTTCGGGTAGTTCTGGGCCAGTGCGGGCACCGCGGCCAGCACCAGCGCAGCCGCGGCAAGCGCGGCGCGGGTGGTTCGTTTCATGGAATTCATTGTGTCCGAGGTGGTGTGTCGGGAGCGCGCCTTGTCCGACGTGGCCGCAGGATTGGACACGCGGGGCATTGAAAAGGGAAATGGATTTATCGGATAGATATATGAATCCGGCGCATCAATGTTGCCACGGCCATTGCCTCGGCCATCACGCGGCGCGAGGCCCCGCGCCCGACCATCAGAAATAGCGATGGGGTCGCATCAGCAAACGGTATTTCCTCCCGGGCGCCCTGCCGTCCGATAGTCGCGCCAGTCCACTCGACACAGAAGTGGCGCACAGGAGACCTCCCCTTGAACTTTCCTTCCTTCGAGGGCGCCGATGCCGGCGCCCTCTGCTTCAGCTCGCGCGTTCTTCGCGTGAGGCGGCACCCGCTCGGCCTGGCCCTGCTGGCGCTGGCCGGCGCGGCCTCGGCGCAGTCCTCGGTGACGCTGTTCGGCGTCATGGATGCGGGCGTCAGCCATTTCGAAACCGTCAGCGAGTACCGCCCGGCGTTCGATCCGCGGCGCCCTGCCGCCGCCCTGCTCGCCGCGGCCGTGCCGCGGGTGACGCAAAGCCAGACCACGCTGTCGCGCGGCGGCTACCGCGGCAGCAGCCTGGGTTTTCGGGGCACGGAAGACCTGGGCGGAGGCCTGGCGGCGAGCTTCTGGCTGGAGTCGAACATCAGCAACGACGACGGCAAGACGGGCCTGGCCTCCTTCGCCAAGCGTTCGACGCTGAGCCTGTCGGGCGGCTTCGGCGAGCTGCGGCTGGGCCGCGACTACACGCCGATCTTTCGCAACGACTCGCTGGCCGACCCCTTCGCCGTGCAGGGCGCGGGCCTGTCGGTGATCGCGCGCGTCAACAGCGCCTCGTCCACGCTCCTGGGCGGCGCACCGGCCGGCGTGGCGGCCGGCGACAACTACGCGCGCGCCAGCAACAGCATCGGCTACTTCCTGCCGCCGGACCTCGGCGGCTTCCACGGGCAGCTCCAGTACGCCTTGCCCGAGAACGTCCGCTACAGCCCGGACGTGACGCCGACGAACGCGCGCGGACGCTACCTGGGCGGGCGCTTCGGCTACGCCAAGGGGCCGCTCAACGTGGCGCTGGCGTTCGGTGAAGACAACAAGGACCGCCTGCCCTCGGGTTCGGCGGCCAAGCCGCCCGTCGACGCCGGCGGCGAGGACCGGCTGAAGACCCTCAGCCTGAGCGCCACCTACGACTTCGGCCCCGTCAAGCTGCTGGGCGAACTGTCGCAACTGCGGCACCGGCGCGCGCAGGCGCAGCCGTGGATGCAGGATCGCACCGACAAATACAACGGCTACCTGGTGGGCGCCACGGTGCCCGTGGGCCCGGGACTCGTCCGCGCGTCGTTCGGTCGCGTCAGCTACAAGGCCGGCGCCACCGGCCTGCCGGGAGACACCGCGCAAGGCGCCAGCGCCAGCCAATGGGCGCTGGGCTACGTGCACCACCTGTCCCGCCGCACGGCGCTGTACGCCACGTTCGCGCGCGTTCGCATCCGGGACGGCCAGAACGACAAGGCGATCGGCGCCGTGACGAGCGCCAGCGACGCGCCCTATCCGGGCTACCTGGCCGCCAGCGGCTGGCGCCCGCGCAGCGCCATGGGCTACGACTTCGGCATCCGCCACATCTTCTGATCTTCGTTTTCATGCGCCCCTGCACTCATTCCATGCCGACCCACGCACACACCTTCGCCCTTCGTTCGCTGGCCGCGGCCGCCCTCCTCGCCCTGAGCCTCGGCGCAGGCGCACAGGCCCAGCCCTCCGCATCACCGCAGGCGTCGGCGATCCCGCCGCTCGTCGATGCGATGTACCCCCGGCTCGACGCCCTCTACAAGGACCTGCACGCCCACCCCGAGCTTGCTTTCAAGGAAACGCGCACCGCCGCCCTGCTCGCCGCAGAGATGCGCGCCATCGGCTTCGAGGTGACCGAGAAGGTCGGCGGCACCGGCGTCGTGGCGCTGTACCGCAACGGCCCCGGGCCGGTCGTGATGGTGCGCACCGACATGGACGGCCTGCCGATGGAAGAGAAGACCGGCCTGCCCTACGCCAGCCAGACGCGCACCGACTGGGGCGGGCGCGACAGCTTCGTGGCCCACAGTTGCGGCCACGACATCCACATGGCCAGCTGGCTCGGCACCGCGCGCACGCTGGTCGCGCTCAAGGACCAGTGGAAAGGCACGTTGATGTTCATCGGCCAGCCCGCCGAAGAAACCGTGTCGGGCGCCAAGGCGATGCTCGCGGACGGCCTGTTCACGCGCTTTCCCAAGCCCGACGCCGCGTTCGCGCTGCACACGGCGCCCACGCCGCACGGCGCCATCGGCTACGGCATCGGCATCAGCAGCTCCAACTCCGACGCGCTGGAAATCGTCTTCAAGGGACGCGGCGGCCACGGCTCGCGGCCGCACACCACCGTCGACCCGATCGTGATCGCCGCGCGCTTCGTGACCGACGTGCAGGCCGTGGTGAGCCGCGAGAAAGACCCGGCCGAATTCGGTGTCGTGACGATCGGCGCCATCCAGGGCGGCACCGCCGGCAACATCATTCCCGACACGGTCACGCTGCGCGGCACCATCCGCTCGTACAAGCCGCAGGTGCGCGAGCAGCTGCTGGCCGGCGTGCGCCGCATGGCCATGGCCGCCGCCGCGACGAGCGGCGCGCCCGAACCCGTGGTCAAGCTGGTGCCGGGCGGAGAAGCGCTGGTCAACGACGAAGCGGTCGTGACCCGCGCGGCCGCCGCGCTCCAGCAGGCGCTGGGCGCGGCGCAGGTCGTTCAATCCACGGTGCCCTCGACGGGCAGCGAAGACTTCTCGGCCTTCATCAACGCCGGCGTGCCGTCGATGTACTTCACGATCGGCGTGCTCGATGCGCGGGACATCGCGGCCTCCGCCCAACCCGGCGGCAAGCCGCTGGCCCGCAACCATTCGCCCTTCTTCGCACCGGTGCCCGAGCCGTCGATCAAGACCGGTGTGCACGCGATGACCGTGGCGGTGCTCAGCGCGCTGGGCAGATAGGGACGACGGCATCCCCCAAAGAAAAACGGCGCCCGAGGGCGCCGTTTGTGCGTTCAGAGAAAGCCCGTCGATCAGTCTTCGACGAAGGCCTCTTCGCGCTTCGATTTCACGGCCGGCAGCAGCACGATGATGAGCAGCAGGGCCGCGGCCGCCAGCAGGCTGGCCGAGATCGGACGCGTGACGAACACGCTCCAGTCGCCGCGCGACAGCAGCAGCGAACGGCGCAGGTTCTCTTCCATCATCGGGCCCAGGATGAAGCCCAGCAGCAGCGGCGCAGGCTCGCAACCCAGCTTGAAGAAGGTGTAGCCCACCAGGCCGAAGATGCCCACCATCCAGATGTCGAAGGTGTTGTTGTTGGTCGAGTACACGCCGATCGCGCAGAACAGAACGATCGCCGGGAACAGGAACTTGTAGGGCACCGACAGCAGCTTGATCCACATGCCGATCAGCGGCAGGTTCAGCACGATCAGCATCGCATTGCCCAGCCACATCGAGGCAATGAGGCCCCAGAACAGCTCGGGGTTGCTGGTCATCACCTGCGGGCCCGGCTGGATGTTGTGGATGGTCATCGCGCCCACCATCAGCGCCATCACGGCGTTGGGCGGAATGCCCAGCGTCAGCAGCGGAATGAAGGAGGTCTGCGCGCCGGCGTTGTTGGCCGACTCGGGAGCCGCCACGCCGCGGATGTTGCCCTTGCCGAAGGGCACTTCGCCCGGCTTCAGCTTGGTCTTCTTCTCGATC
>Ga0207709_10000520_pt1 | contig 33565 bp, 39 predicted proteins | sample KBSM34metaG_FD_184397 | JGI IMG/M metagenome (GOLD analysis project Ga0207709, IMG submission 184397) | Miscanthus rhizosphere microbial communities from Kellogg Biological Station, Michigan, USA - KBS M3-4 metaG (SPAdes) (version 2) | ecosystem: Host-associated > Plants > Roots > Rhizosphere >...
AAAAGGCCCGCACGCTGGATGTGGGCAAGGTTCTTTCGCTGGTGCGGGGCGCCTGATCTAGACCTTGCTCAGGTCATCGAGGATGGGGCAATCCGGTCTGGCGTCGCCGTGGCAGCAGTGCACCAGGTGGGCCAACGTGTTGCGCATGGATTGCATGTCCGCAATGCGCTGCTCAAGTTCGCCGAGGTGCTTCTCGGCGATGCGCTTCACGCTGGCGCTCGTGCGTCGGCGGTTGTGCCACAGCCCGACGAGTTCGGCGATTTCTTCCATTGAAAACCCGAGGTCGCGCGAGCGCTTGATGAAGCGCAGCGTGTGGATGTCGGCATCGCCGTATTGGCGATAGCCGCTTTCGGTGCGCGCCACCGCCGGCAGCAGGCCCAGCCCTTCGTAGTGGCGGACCATGCGGGCCGACACGCCGGAGCGCTGCGCCGCTTCGCCGATGGCGACGTGGCCCGCGCTCATTGAACGGCGTAGCCCGCGTTCTCGATCGCGGCGACGATGTCCTTGCGCGGCTGTTCGCTCAGCACGTCGACATGGCCGGTCTCGAGGTCGACCGTGACCTGTGCTTCGGGGTCCACCGTTTGCACCGCGTTCTGCACCGCGCTCACGCAGTGGCCGCAGCTCATGCCCGTGACCTGGAATTTCTGGCTCATCGTGATGGCTCCTTGGAAGTGATGGAAGTATGTGAGACGCAAGTTTGAACCCTCTCACGATGTCAATGTCCAGCAAAGGGACACTGGATCTGCCGCTTGACCTTGCCATCGTGTGAGGCTTTAGCCTCGGGGCATGGAAAATCTGCAATCTCCTCCAATGACGCTGGACCTCTCGGTCGGCGGCATGACCTGCGCCTCGTGCGTGATGCGCGTCGAGCGCGCGCTCAAGAATGTACCGGGCGTGCAGGACGTGAGCGTGAATCTCGCGACCGAATCGGCCCGCGTGGTCACGAGCGGCAACGAAGGCATGGACGTTCGCCTGCGCCGCGCCGTGCGCGCCGCCGGCTACGAGCCGCGGGCGGCAAGCACCGCGGCCGACGAAGCCGCTGCGCTGTCGCCCTGGCACGGTTTCGGCCCGGTCGCTGTGGGCCTGGCACTGTCGATCCCATTGCTGGCGCCCATGCTCGGTGATCCTTTCGGGCAGGACTGGATGCTGCCGCCATGGTTGCAGCTGCTGCTCGCGACACCGGTGCAGTTCTGGCTGGGCGCACGCTTCTATCGCGCTGGCTGGCATGCGGCGAAAGCGCGCACCGGCAACATGGACCTGCTGGTGGCTCTCGGCACCAGCGCGGCCTTCGGCCTGTCGCTCTGGCTCTGGTGGCGCGCGGCGACCGGCGAGCATGCGGACCATGGCGAGATGCCGCACCTGTACTTCGAGGCTTCGGCGGTGGTGATCACGCTGGTGCTGCTCGGCAAGTGGCTGGAGGCGCGCGCCAAGCGCCAGGCCACGTCAGCGATCCGCGCGTTGCAGCAGCTGCGGCCCGAAGTGGCGCACCTGGTGGGTGCGCGCGGCAAGGAAAGCGACGTGCCGCTGGCCGAGGTGATGGTGGGCGACCGCCTCGCGGTGCGGCCCGGCGAGCGCGTGCCGGCCGACGCACGGGTGATCGAAGGGCAGTCCGAAGTCGATGAATCGATGCTCACCGGCGAGCCGCTGCCGGTGGCCAAGGGACCGGGCGATGCGTTGACCGGTGGCGCCGTCAATGGCGACGGGCGCATGGTCATCGAAGTGAGCGCGGTCGGCGCCGAGAGCGTGCTCGCGCGCATCATCCGGCTGGTCGAAGACGCACAGGCTGCGAAGGCGCCGATCCAGCGGCTGGTGGACAAGGTGGCGGCCGTGTTCGTGCCGGTGGTGCTGGTGATTGCGCTCGTCACGTTCGCTGGCTGGATGATGGCGGGCGCAGGCATCGAGACCGCATTGATCCACGCCGTGGCCGTGCTCGTCATTGCCTGTCCATGTGCGCTGGGCCTTGCGACGCCGGTCGCGGTGATGGCAGGCACGGGCGTGGCGGCACGGCACGGCATTCTGATCAAGGATGCGCGTGCATTGGAAATTGCGCACCGCGTCGATACCGTCGCGTTCGACAAGACAGGCACGTTGACGGTGGGCCGGCCGGTGTTGACTGCGCTGGTACCGGCGGCGGGTATTCGGGCAACCGAAGACCAACTGCTGGCAACTGCCGCCAGCTTGCAAAGCGGCAGCGAGCATCCGCTGGCCAAGGCCGTGCTGGCCGCCGCAGCGCAGCGCAACCTGCAGCCACGCGCATTGAGCGCGATGCAGGCGATGCCGGGCCGGGGTGTGCGCGGCGATGTCGATGGCGTCACCTGGGCCATCGCCAGCCTGCGCTGGTGCCGCGAACTCGACGCGATGCCCGAAGCCGCCGATGTCGACGGCCTGCAGGCGCAAGGTGCCACCGTGTCTGCATTGCTGCGCTTCGATCAGGCGGGCGCCGCGCATCTACAGGCATTGCTCGCTTTCGCCGACGAGCCCAAGCCGCAAGCCGCCGAAGCCATCCGCACGCTGCATGCGCGTGGCCTGCGCGTGGTGATGATCTCGGGCGACAACCTGCGCGCGGCCCAGGCCATGGCCGCACGGCTCGGCATCGCGGCCGAAGACGTGCGTGCCGACGTGCTGCCCGCCGACAAGGCGGCGCAGGTCGGTGCGCTGAGGAAGAACGGCCACGTCGTAGCGATGGTCGGCGACGGCGCCAACGACGCGCCCGCGCTGGCAGCGGCCGACGTGGGCATCGCGATGGCGCCTTCGGGCGGCGGCACCGACGTGGCGATGGAAGCAGCCGGCATCACGCTGATGCGCGGCGACCTCGCGCTGGTGGCGCAGGCCTTCGAGCTTTCGGGCCGCACGGTCGCGAAGATCCGGCAGAACCTGTTCTGGGCCTTCGCCTACAACGTGGCCGGCATCCCGCTTGCGGCCTTCGGCCTGTTGAGCCCGGTGGTGGCCGGTGCTGCCATGGCGTTGTCGAGCGTGAGCGTGATGGCCAATGCGCTACTGCTGCGGCGCTGGAGGGCCTGAGGCTTGCCGCTCAGTCGATCAGCAGCGCCATGACGTGATCGTCGATGGCCTGCGCATCGCCGGCCCGCTTGTAGAACTTGCGCAAGGTGCCTTCGCGTTCGAAGCCGAGTTTTTCGTAGAAGCGCATCGCAGGTGCGTTGTCGCTTTCGACGAAGAGTTCGATGCGCCTGATGCCGATGGCCTTCAGTGCGTCTATGGCTTCGCTCACCATGGCGAGCGCGACGCCCTGGCCGTGAAATGCGGGATCGACCGCGAGCGTGCCCAGGCAGGCCACGTGCCGCACCCGGCCCGGGTAGCGCGTGGCCCGGTAGAAACCGGCGATGCGCCCCTTGCGCTCGTAGACGTAGAAGTTGCGGCCGTCGAGCAGTTCCTGGTAGATGGCGCGGAAGTCCTCGATCGGCATCGGGTCGTAGCCCAGGAAGGGCACGACCTTCTCGTGCATGTAGAGGGCGAAGACCGTGTCGATGTCTTCAAGTGTGGCCAGCCTGCGCATGATGGGTGCCTTGCAACGATGAAGGCGCCGAGCATAGCGGGGGCGAGCGGATGTCGATCAGGTGAAGAGCAGCACCGCAGACATCGCCAGCAGTGCCGCCTGCGCGCACCAGGACCAGCGCAGCCGAAGCTGCGAATCGAGCACCGCGCCGATGGACCAGAAGCCGCCGACCGCCAGCAGGAGCAGCGTCAGCCCGGTGTGGAACGCGAGGTCGTCGGCGCGCCAGAGAAAGGCCAGCGTCACGCCGACCCAGCATGCGAAGTGGAGGGCGGCCGACGCGACCTGCGGGCGCGTCAGCGCGGGGGCGTGGATGTGCATGGCTTCTTCCAGCGAAAAAGGCGCTTCCGGAAACCGCGCCGCGACATCGGCCGGCCGCCAGCCCGGGGGCTTGAACCACACGGCGATCTTGTCCCGCCAGCGCTTCGTATGCCATGCGTCGCGCAGCAGCGGCACATAGGGGCCGAGGATCGCGCGCATCGGGTCGAAGCTCGCGAGCGCCTTGCGCGTGCCGTAGACGCAGCGTTCGGTTTCCTCGGCGAAGGTGCCGAACATCCGGTCCCACACCACGAGCATGCCGCCGTAGTTGCGGTCCAAATAGCCGTCGTTCACCGCGTGGTGCACGCGATGGTTCGAGGGCGACGAGAACACGCGGTCGAACCAGCCGAGCTTGCCGATGTGCTCGGTGTGGATCCAGAACTGGTAGACCAGCACGATGAGTCCCGCCAGCCCGAACTGCTCGGGCGGCACGCCCACCACCGCCATCGGCAGGTAGAAGGACCAGCCCAGGAAGACCACGGTGCTTTCCTGGCGCAGCGCGGTGGAAAAATTGAAATGCTGGCTCTGGTGGTGCACCGAGTGCGCGGCCCAGAACACGGCCGACTCGTGGCCCGCGCGATGCAGCCAGTAGTCGAAGAAGTCGAACAGCAGCACGGCGGCGATCCAGCCTGCGGCGCTGTCCCAGAAGCCGGGCCGGGTCCAGATCGCGACCAGCGGATAGACCATGGCGTAGAGCCCGATCTGGAACAGCTGCGTGCACACCGCGAGTGCCTGGCTCAGCAGCCCCTGGCTCAGGCTGCCGAGCGTGTCGCTGAAGCGGTAGGTGTTGCGCCGCTGGAGCCAGCCCCAGGCGAACTCGCAGGCCATGAGCAGCGCGAACACAGGCACGACGAAAACGACCAGCCGGTGCACCGCGTTCGTTTTTTCAGAGAGTGTTCAGCGAATCTTCAGCGTTCGCACGCGCGGCCGGCCACGATGACGGCGTTGGTGCCGCCGAAGGCGAAGGAGTTGGACAGCGCATAGCGGATGCCCTTGGCCTCGCGCGCCTCGCCCTGCACGAAATCGAGGTCGAATGTGGCGTCGGGCGTCTGCAGGTTGGCGATGGGCGGCAGCGCCTCGCGCGCCAGTGCGCGCAGCGCGGCGATGAGTTCGATGGCACCGCCGCCGCCGAGCACGTGGCCGTGGATCGCCTTGGTCGCGCTGACCGGCGTGGCCCTGCCGAACACTTCGCGGATCGATGCGGCCTCGGCTGCATCGCCGGCCGAGGTGGCCGTGCCGTGTGCGTTGATGTGGCCGACGTCCGAGGCCTCGATGCCCGCGTCGCGCAGCGCAGCGCGCATCACGCGCACCTGGCCCGCGGTGTCGGGGTTGGTGATGTGCGTGCCGTCGCAGTTGGTGGCGTAGCCCGCGAGCACGAAGGGCGCGGCTTCGGCGCCGCGTGCGGCCGCATGCGCTTCGGATTCGAGCACCAGCGCGGCCGCGCCTTCACCGATGGCGAAGCCCGCGCGGTCGCCCGAGAACGGACGGCAAGCCGAGGAGGGCGCATCGGCCGGCGGCGGCGCCATCACGCGCATTGCGTTCCAGCTGGCCATCACGCCGGGCGTGAGCATGGCGTCGTGGCCGCCGACGATGGCCACGTCGATCCAGCCGCCGCGGATGGCGCGCATCGCCTCGCCGACGGCCACGGCCGAGGAGGCGCAGGCACAGGCGTAGGCAATGGCCGAACCGCGCGCGCCGAAGTGCAGCGCGAGCTCGGCCACGGCGGCGTTGGGCATCACGGTGAGCACGGTGGTCGGACGCATGCGGCGCTGTTCGCCGTAGAGCGCGCTGGTGGTGTTGTCGAAGGTGCCGGCGCCGGCGAGGCCGCTGCCCCAGAAGATGCCGAGGCGGTCGCGGTCGATGGTGTCGAGGTCGATCTTTGCTTCCAGCGCCGCGTCCTGCGCCGCAGCCAGGGCCATGGCGGTGCCGCGGTCCAGCGGCAGGCGGGAGGTGCTGCGCATGCCATTCGAATCGAAGTCGCAGGCGGCGACGGCGAGCGCCATCGGGTCCATGCCCTCGATCTCCAGCGTTTGCGCACGCACGGCCGAGCGGCCCGCGAACAACGCCTCGTCGAAGGCCTCGATGGTGCGGCCAATGGGCGTGACGAAACCGATGCCGCTCACGCGCACCGGCGCCGAGGCGGCGCGTGTGGCCGAAGCGGCGAACACGGCGTGGGCGGCGCCGCTGCTCATGCGGCCGCTTCGGCGGGCTGGACGGCGGCCACGGGGGCGCTCTCGGCGTCGATCACGTCGCACAGGCGTTCCAGCGTGATGCCGGCTTCGCGCGGGTCGAGGCGGTCTTCGGGAATGCGCAGGTGGAAGGCGTCCTCGACGGCGAAGACGAACTCCATCAGCGCGAGCGAGTCGAGGCCGAGGTCCGACAGCGCGGTGGCCGGCGAGATGGCCGAGCGCTCGATGCGGAAGTCGGTCTCGAGGATCGCCGCGATGCTGTTGAAGGTGGGCGAAGCGGAAGAAGACATGGAGATGCTTTCCTTTCAGGCGTGTCGAACGAGGTCAGGCGTACAGCGGATGCTCTGGCGTCGTGCCATGCGCCACGGCATCGGCGAACGATACCGTTTCGCGTACCACCTGCTGGCGGTCGTTGTCTATCGTGATCATGTGGTAGCTGTTGGCGACCACGACGGTGCGGAAGTCGCGGCAGCGCAGGCCGCGCGCGAGGATGTCGAGGTTGGCCACGCTGGCCACCTCGTCCTGCTGGGCATGCAGCGCGAGCACGTTGCCGCATTGCACGCCGTTGAGGTTGCGCCGCACGTGGCGTATGAGCCGGTCGTGCTCGCGCAGATGTCCCACGCCGATGACGGAACTTCCGGCGCGCGAAACCTTGCGATGGCGCAGCTCGCGCTCGATCCAGGCGCGCACGCGCTCGTTCTTCACGCCGTAGGGCGGGCGCTCGCGGTATTGCCAGAACCGGCCGAGCGGCGTGTAGAAGGCCAGCGGCAGCAGGAATTGCGTGCGCGGGATGGCCCAGCCGTCGAAGCGCAGCGTGGTCGACATGAGCACCAGCGCATCGACGTCGCTGCCGCAGCGGATGGCCGCGCCGAGCGCGAGCGAGGCGCCGGCGGAAATGCCGACCAGCATCACGCGGTCGTGCTGCGTGCGCAGCGCCTTCACATGGGCCTGGATGGCGTCGAGCCAGCGTTCGTACGGCGCGGCGCGCTGCAGCGGCGCAGCGGCATCGAACGAATAACCCTCGATCGACAGCGGGTGCACCGGGTAGCCGCGGCTGCGCAGTGCGGACTGCACGGTCAGCAGCTCGTCAGGCGTGCTGCATAAACCATGCAGCAGGACCACGGCGGTGCGCTGCACTTGCGGAGGCACAAGGCTCAACAGATCGGAGGGTTCACGCGCACTCATCGTGTGGTGCCAGCCATGAAAATGGCCCGTGTTTCATCGTGCTGTCGTATGCTCATGCGGCGTTTATCGCTTGGAGCGACTGACCGGCCGCTGACCCGTCGTTCGCGAGGCAGATTACCCCCCAACCATTCAAACACCATGCGAATTCTGCTTGTCGAAGACGACGCCGTTTTGCGCGACGTGATGGTGCGCAGCCTCGCGGATGCCGGCCATCGCGTCGACGTTTCGACCAACGTCGAGGACGCCGACCACCTGTGGCGTGTGCAGCCCTTCGATGCCGTGCTGCTCGACCTCAACCTGCCGGCCACCGCAAGCCCGACCAGCGGCCTCGCGAGCGGCCTCAACGCGCTGCGGCAGGCGCGCGCGCGGGGCGACCGCACGCCGGTGCTGGTGCTCACGGCGCGCGGGCGTACCGAAGAACGCATCGCGGGCCTCGACGCGGGTGCCGACGACTACCTCGGCAAGCCCTTCGACCTGGCCGAGGTCGAAGCGCGCCTGCGTGCGCTGGTGCGCCGCGCGAAGGGTACCGAAGACCTCGTGCTGCTGGGCCAGCTGAAGCTCGACCGCAAGGCGCGCCGCTTCTCGACCGCGAGCGGTCCGCTCGACCTGCCGGCACGCGAGTTCGAGGTGCTGTGGGAACTCATGAGTCCGCCGGGCCGCACCGTGAGCAAGCGGGCGCTGTCCGACAAGCTCTCGAGCTTCGACGAATCGCTGGGCGACAACGCGCTCGAGGCCTTCATCTCGCGCCTGCGCAAGAAGCTGCAGGGCTCGGGCGCGAGCATCCGCACGCTGCGCGGCATCGGCTACCTGCTCGAAGCCGAGGTGTGATCCGCGCGTGACCGAGCAGACGACAGAACCGCAGCCCGCGGCCGTTCGTGCGCCATCGCTCACGCGGCGCGTGCTGCGCAACGTGCTGGTGCCGCTGGCGCTCACGTGGATGGTCGGTGCGGTCATCGCGCTGGTCATCGCCAACTATTTTTCCGAGCAGGCCTTCGACCGCGGCATGCTCGACGACGCTTATGCGCTGTCGGCCAACGTGCAGGCGGGCGAACGCGGCATCGAGCTGCTGCTGACGCCGCGCGAGGTGGCCACCGTGCTTTTCGACCAGGTCGACAAGGTGTACTTCGCGGTCCAGCGGCTCGACGGCACGCTGATCTCCGGGCAGCCGGGCCTGCAGGCGCCGTTGCCGGCGGACGGGGCGCGCTACCGCTTCGCCGACATCAACTACGAGGGCAGCGTGCTGCGCGCCGTGGTGCTCGAGCACGACGCCGAGCCCGACATCAGCATGCCGTACCGCGTGGTGATCGCGCAGACCACGCTGAGCCGGACCGCACTGGTGCGGCAGTTGCTGGGCTACGCGCTGGCGCCGCAGATCGTGCTGCTCATCCTGCTGGCCATCTGGCTCTGGTACGGCATCCGCAGCGACCTGCGGCCGCTCGGCGACCTGCAGCGCGCGCTCGACCGGCGCGACGTGCGCGATCTGTCGCCGGTGGCGGTGGCGCAGACCTCGCGCGAGATCCAGCGCCTGGGCAACGCGGTCAACTCGCTGTTCGAGCGGCTCGGCCACAGCGTGCAGGCGCAGCGCGAGTTCGTGGGCAACGTGGCGCACGAACTGCGCACGCCGCTGGCGGGCATCCGCGCGCTGGCCGAGTACGGGCTGGCGCAGCACGACACCAATGTGTGGCGCGAGCAGCTGGAGCGCGTCTCGGAACGGCAGGCGCGCGCCAGCCACCTGATCGACCAGCTGCTGGCGCTGGCGCTGGCCGAGGAGGCGCGTACCGAGCTCAAGCGCGTGCCGGTGCGGCTCGACGTGCTGGCCGAGCAGACGGTGCTGCGGCACCTTGCGCGCGCCGACGCGCGTGGTGTCGACCTGGGCGCGCGGGGCCTCGACGACGGCGTGGTCGTGCAAGCCAACGAGGCGCTGGTCGAAGGCATCCTCGACAACCTGATCGACAACGCGCTGCGCTATGGCGGGCGCACCATCACGGTCGAGCTCGCGGGCCACACGCTGAGTGTGATCGACGACGGGCCGGGCATTCCGCTGGAGGCGCAGCGCGACCTGATGCAGCGCTGGGCGCAGGGTCCGGCCGGCGAGAAGCTGGGGCAGGGCTCGGGACTGGGGCTGTCGATCGTGGCGCGCTATGCCGAGCTGCTGGGCGCCGAGCTGAGGCTCGAAGCGGCGGAGCCCACTGGCTTGCGCGTCAGCGTGGCATTCGGCGAAGCGGGCTGAAGCGCCGGCAAGCTAGAGCGGCGTACCCTGGTGGAACGCCATGCGCCAGCGGCCATGCCGGCGCTTCCACAGAGAGCTGCGCAGCGAGTCCGCTTCAGGTCGCTGCGCAATGGCTTGGCGGTGCGCGCGGTAGGTGACCAGTGCCACGTCGGGTGCCACGCGCAGCACGCGAAAGTCCGACATCGTGCGTGCCGAAAAGGCCTCGCCACGCAGCGCATCGATGATGGCATCCCGCGTCCAGACCGTGCCGGAGACGCCAAGTTCGTGGAAGTCGTCGTCGAGCAGTTCTTCGAGTTTCGCGGCGCTCGCGCGCACCTCGCGAAGATGCAGTGCGCCTTCGAGTTCGAACAGCAGCGCCTCGAGGTTCCCGGCCGGCGCGGCCTCGTAGAGTTCGAGCGGAAGACCGTCGGGATCGGCGAAGAAGGTGAAGCGGCGGCCCGTGTATTCGTCGATGCGCAGCGGCTCGACCGCGATGCCTTGCGATGCGAGTTCATCGGCGGCGGCCTGCACGTCGTGCACTTCGAACGACAGGTGGCGCAGCCCTTGCGCTTCGGGCCGCGTGGGTCGCGCGGGCGCACCGGGAAAGGAAAAGAGTTCGATCTGCGAGCCGTCGGGCAGGGCGAGGTCGAGCTTGTACGAGTCGCGCGCGGCGCGATGGTTTTCGGCGACCACGCGCAGGCCGAGCACCTCGGTGTAGAAGTGCTTCGACACCACGTAGTCGGCGCAGATGATGGCGGCGTGGTGAATGCGGTCGAGTTGCATCGGAAGGATCAATTCAAAGGCTTGCGCAGGAACACGCGGGCTGTGCGGCGATCAGGTCGATCAGAAAGCCTTTGTCGGCGGGGCTCATGCGCCGATTTCCACCTCGCCCTCGATCTCGACCGGGATGTTGAACGGCAGCTCCGCCATGCCCACCGCACTGCGGGCATGCGCGCCGATGTCGGGGCCGAACAATTCGAGGATCAGGTCGGAGAAGCCGTTGATGACGGCGGGCTGCCTGTCGAAGCCGGGTGCGCTCGCGACCATGCCGAACACGCGCGTCCACGCGGTGATGCGGTCGAGGTCGCCGAGGGCGCGCTGCAGGCTGCCGAGCATCGCGAGTGCCGTGAGGCGCGCGGCTGCGCAGCCCTGCTCGACGTTCAGTTCGCGGCCCAGCTTGCCGAGCGGTGCGGCGATGGTGCCATCGGCGTTGAGCGGACCGTGGCCGGAGATCAACGCGCGGCGGCCGACGACGCGCACGAACTGGAAGGGGAGGATGACGCCGGCCGGCGGGATCGCGGGCGGCGGCAGCACGAGGCCGAGCGAGGCCAGTCGTTGCGCAATGAGGGCCATGGCATTTCTCTCCTGTCGGCGGATGACGGCGGATGGATGGGTCCGCCGCATCTTGCCATGGCCCCGTACCACGGCGTGGCTCAGGCCAGTGCCGGATAGTCCGTGTAGCCCTTCGCGCCGCCGCCGTACATGGTGGCCTTGTCGAGCTCGTTGAGCGGCGCGTTTTCGCGCAGGCGGCGCACGAGGTCGGGGTTCGAGATGAAGGGCTTGCCGAAGGCCACGAGGTCATCGCCTTCCTTCAGCGCTTCCTCGGCCAGCGGTCGGTCATAGCCGTTGTTGACCATCCACGCGCCCTTGCCGCCGGCTTGGCGGTACGCGGCCTTGAGGGCCTCGTAGTCGAAGGGGCGGTCTTCGATTTCGCGCGGGCCGCCGGTGGCGCCTTCGATGATGTGGATGTAGGCCAGGTCGAGCGCGGCGAGCTGCTTCACCACGTAGGTGAACAGCGGCTGCGGGTTGCTGTCGTGCGCGTCGTTGGCAGGCGTCACGGGCGACAGGCGGATGCCGGTCTTGCCGCCGCCGACGGCGTCGACCACGGCGCGCGCGGATTCGAGCAGCAGGCGGGCGCGGTTCTCGATGCTGCCGCCGTAGTCGTCGGTGCGCTTGTTGCTGCCGTCCTTCAGGAACTGGTCGAGCAGGTAGCCGTTGGCACCGTGAAGTTCCACGCCGTCGAAGCCGGCGGTCTCGACCGCGCTGCGTGCAGCCACCGCATAGGCGTGCACGATGCCGGGCAGCTCGCCCGCATCCAGCGCGCGCGGTTCGGAGGTCTCGACGAAGGTCGGCACGCCGTCCTTGATGAGCACGGTCTTGGTCCTGGCGGTGATGGCCGAGGGGGCGACGGGCTTGCCGCCACCGGGTTGCAGTTCGCTGTGCGAGACGCGCCCCACGTGCCACAGCTGCACCACGATCTTGCCGCCCTTGGCGTGCACGGCATCGGTCACGCGTTTCCAGCCGTCGAGCTGTTCCGTGCCGTAGAGGCCGGGCACGTCCGAGTAGCCCTGGCCCTGGTGGCTGATGGCGGTGGCTTCGGTGATGAGCAGGCCGGCGCTGGCGCGCTGTGCGTAGTAGGTGGCGGCGAGGTCGGGCGGGATCGCATTCGGCGAGCGATTGCGCGTGAGCGGCGCCATGACGATGCGGTTGGCGAGCTTCAGGTCGCCGGCCTGGACGGGGTCGAAGAGGTTGGACATCGTGCGATCAAATGGCAGAGTTGGAACAGGCGCAAGGCTAAGCGCCCGGCCTCAACCCTGCTGTCGCACGGTTGTCCCGAATGGTGCTAGAGAAGCAGCGCCAGCAGTGCCGGGCTCACGCGCAGCGGCATGGCGAGCAGGATCTGCCCCATGCCCTTGCCGAGCGGATCGTTGCGCAGCGAGGCCATGCCGCCGCCGCCCAGCGCCTGTTCGCAGACGAAGTTGAAGGCATCGATGCCCGGCACCTCGTAGCGCGTGACGCGGCCCTTGACGAGGTGTGCGAGCCATTCGGACACGCGCACCTCGGTGAGCTGTTCGCGCAGCAGCGGCAGCAGGGCGGGGTGGCGTGCGATGACGCCGACGTTCGAGGTGTCGCCCTTGTCGCCGCTGCGCGCCCATGCGAGGCGCAGCAGCGTCACTTCGACGGCGTCCGCGGGCACGGGTGCTTCATGCGTTTCCGTGGCTCTGGCAGGCTGTGAAACGGACCCGGCGTGCGGCGCAGGCGCTGTGGCGCGGGGCACGTCGATGCACACGCCGTCGATGCCGACGCGAGCCTCGAGCTGCGACTTGTCGAGCAGGAATGCGTACTGCCGGATCGATGGGGAGACCGAGGCGCGCCCGCCGCCCGCGCCGGTGGTGCCGGGCGCCCACGAGGTGCCGGCCGGCGCGACCTCGCGCGCGAACAGTTCCAGGGCTTCCTTGCGCGAATGCGTCACCGCGAGCCGCAGCACAGCTTCGCGCGTCTGCAGGGCCCGCGCATGCGGGCCGTAGCATGACTCCGCGCCGAGTACTTCGAGCAGTGCGCCGCTGTAGGGGCCGAATCCCTGCTGCGAGAACAGCGCACCCGTGCGCGCGAGGATCGCCTCGCCCGTGCGCCTGGCCTTGGCCACCGCATCGAAGCCGACGATGGTGAGCTGCGCCGCGGCTTTGAAGCCGTCGACATAAGTGGCGCAGACCTTGTAGCTCGCGGTCGGCGCACGCCCGCGCGCGCCGTGCACGCGCACGCGGTGTTCGCCGGCCTGCTCGATGCGCACCTGCGTGAAGTCGGCCACCACGTCGGGCAGCAGGTAAGCCGCGGGATCGCCGATCTCGTAGAGCATCTGCTCACCCACCACCGCGGGCGTGAGCTTGCCGCCGGTGTCAGCGGGCTTGGTGACGACGAAGCTGCCGTCGGCGCTGCATTCGACGATGGGGTAGCCGATATTGGGCCAATCGGGCACGGTGTCCCAGTCGGTGTGCAGGCCGCCGGTGGCCTGGCAGCCGCATTCGATGATGTGGCCCGCGAGGCTGCCGGCCGCGAGCAGGTCGAAGTCGCCCGGCTGCCAATTGAATTCGTGCATGAGCACGCCGAGCGTGACGGCCGAGTCGACGCAACGCCCGGTGATGACGACCTGCGCGCCCGCATCGAGCGCGGCCTGGATCGGCCGTGCGCCCAGATAGGCGTTGGCAGTGAGCACGCGTTCGGGCAAGGCGGCGCCGCTCTGCAGCTCGCGCACGGGCGGCTGCGACTGGCGCAGCTGCGGCAGCAGCGGGGACACGTCGTCGCCGCTCACCACAGCGATCTTCAGCGCGATGCCCTGTTCGGCGGCCAGCGCCGCGAGCGCATCGGCGCAGCCTTGCGGGTTCACGCCGCCGGCGTTGCTCACCACGCGGATGCCTTGTTTCACGACGTCCTTCAGCACGGCCTTCATCGCGACGGAGACGAAGTCGGTGGCATAGCCCAGCTCGGGCTTCTTGAGCCGCGCGCCCGCGAGGATCGACATGGTGAGTTCGGCAAGGTAGTCGAACACGAGGTAGTCGACCTGCCCGCTGCCCACGAGCTGCGGCGCGCCCACGCTGCTGTCGCCCCAGAAGCCGGAGGCGCCGCCGATGCGGACGGTGCGTTCGTTGCCGCTGTTCATCGGCCGCTCCATTGCGGCTTGCGCTTCTCGCGGAAGGCGAGTTGTCCCTCGGCCGCATCTTCGGTGAGTGCGAACAGGCCGATCTGGCTTTCGGTGAAGGCCATCGATTCCTCGAAGGCCATCGCCTCGATCTTCTTCATCGTGTAGAGGCCGCGCCGGATGGCGGCGGGCGACTTGTCGAGCATGCGGCCGAGCAGCCAGTCGACGCTTTCGTCGACGTCGTCGCTCACGCGGTTCACGAGCCGCAGTTCGAGCGCCTGCGCGGCGGTGATGGGTTCGCCGGTGATGCACATCTCGGCCAGCACCCGGCGCGGCAGCAGGCCGCCGAGCACGCTGAGCACCTGCGCAGGAAAGAGGCCGACCTTCACCTCGGGCAGGCCGAACACGGCCTGGCTGCTGGCCACCGCCATGTCGCACATCGCCATGATCCCCATGCCGCCCGCCATGCAGGCGCCGTTGACGCGGGCTATCAGCGGCACGGTCGACTGGCGTGCCTGGCGGAACAGGTTGGCGATGTTCTGGTAAGGCGCGGCATAGTCGAACTTGAAGGAAGTGCCGCTGTGCAGGTCGGCGCCTGCGCAGAAGGCGCGTGTGCCGGCGCCGGTGATGACCACGGCGCGCACGGCGTTGTCGCTGTTGGCGCGGGCAAGAGCGTCCGACAGCCGCGCGACCACCGCGCCGTTGATCGCATTTCGGCGCTCTTCCCGGTCGATGGTGAGCCACATGACGGGCCCTCGCATCTCTTCGCGCAGTTCGGGAGGGGTCTTCTCGGGCATGGTGGAGATTCCTTCTTCGGTCTTCTGAAGCCTTCCCGTAGCGTGCGCCATAAAAAAAGCCGCATCGTGCGGCTTGTGGCTGAAGCGATGCGGGTTTTCCCTAGGAGGAGCCTCGCTCGCTTCGCTGCTTCTGCACGCTTTCGCGTGCTTCGGCTTACTTCAGGAGGCCTTCGGCCTTCATCGCTTCCTGTACGGCGGGCCGGGCACCCACGCGTGCGTGCCAGGCCAGCAGGTTGGGAAAGTCAGAGATGTCGACGCCGGTCGGCTTGGTCCAATTGGTGACGGTGAACAGGTAGCCGTCGGCCACGCTGAAATGATCGCCCATCAGGAACGGCTTGCTGGCCAGTTCGCCGTCGAGCCACTGGAAGCGCGACTTGAGCTTGTCCTTGAAGATGCCCTTGGCTTCTTCGGGCATGCCCGGGTTGAACAGGGGGCTGAAGCCCTTGTGCACTTCGGTGCCGATGAAGGTCAGCCACTCCTGCAGGCGGTAGCGTTGCATGGTGCCGGCGGCCGGCGCGAGGTTCTTGGTGGGGGCGAGGTCGGCGATGTACTGGAGGATGGCCGGGCCTTCGCGCAGGCGGGCGCCGTCGTCGAGTTCGAGCATCGGCACGTAGCCCAGCGGATTGATGCCGTAGTAGTCGGTGCCGTCCTGCAGCTTGTGGCTCTTGGTGCTGGCCAGTACCGGCTCGAAGGCGAGGCCTGCCTCGTGCAGCGCGATGTGAGGGGAGAGCGAGCAGGCGCCTGGCGAGTAATACAGCTTCATTCGAAAAAACTCCAATGGATGACGGAGGTTGATTTTGTGGGAGACCGCAGCGGATGCTAGCGGGTTTGGCAACCTCGCGTTCTTGTCCTACGGCGGCTCGCGCGCGGTGACCATCGAGCGTATCGACCGCTCTTCTAAGCTCCGCGGCACGGTGGCATGAGGCTGCCGGAAGGAGTTTCCGATGTTGAAGTACGCGATCATTTTTGCGGTCATCTCCCTTGTGGCCGCGTTGCTGGGCTTTGGTGGCGTGGCAGCGGGTGCTGCCGGCATTGCGAAGCTGCTGTTCGGCTTGTTCCTGGTACTGGCGGTTCTGTTCATCGTGCTGGCCGCGCTTGGCATTGGCGCGGTGAAGAAGACGCTCGATTGATGCAGCCCGATTGCTATAAAGTACATAGCAATCTGTTCAATGACAACGGGCGTTGGGGCGCAACTGGGCAGGCGCCCCTAGCTTGTCCACACAGCGGGCGCAAAGGGGCCTGGACGATTAAAATTGGCGCCCCCTTTTGCGCCGCGCACGCGTCAGTTGTGCGCTCCCATTTCAAATGCTGTATCCCGAAGAATTCGACGTGATCGTCGTTGGCGGCGGCCATGCCGGCACCGAAGCCGCGCTCGCTGCCGCGCGCATGGGCGCCAAGACACTGCTGCTCTCCCACAACATCGAGACGCTGGGGCAGATGAGCTGCAACCCGTCGATAGGCGGCATCGGCAAGGGCCACCTCGTGAAGGAGGTCGATGCGCTCGGCGGCGCGATGGCAATTGCGACGGACGAAGCCGGTATCCAGTTCCGTATTCTCAACTCGAGCAAGGGCCCGGCCGTGCGCGCCACCCGTGCGCAGGCCGACCGGATCCTGTACAAGGCAGCGATCCGCCACCGCCTGGAAAACCAGCCGAACCTGAGCCTGTTCCAGCAGGCAGTCGACGACCTGATGGTGGAGGGCGATCGCGTGGTCGGCGCCGTCACGCAAGTGGGCATTGCCTTTCGCGCGCGCACGGTGGTGCTGACCGCGGGCACTTTTCTCGATGGCCGTATCCACGTCGGCCTCGATAACTACCAGGCTGGCCGGGCGGGCGATCCGCCGGCGATCAGCCTGTCGGCGCGGCTCAAGGAGCTGAAGTTGCCGCAGGGCCGCCTGAAGACCGGCACGCCGCCGCGGCTCGACGGCCGCAGCATTGATTTTTCGAAGTGCACCGAACAACCGGGCGACGGCATGCCTGGTGGGGCAGGGCCGATGCCGGTGTTCAGCTTCATGGGCCGCACCGACATGCACCCGCGGCAAATGCCCTGCTGGATCACCCACACCAACGCGCGCACGCACGAGATCATCCGCTCGGGTTTCGACCGCAGCCCCATGTTCACGGGCAAGATCGACGGCGTGGGTCCGCGCTACTGTCCCAGTGTGGAAGACAAGATCAACCGCTTTGCGGACAAGGAAAGCCACCAGATCTTCCTGGAGCCCGAGGGACTGACGACCAACGAGTACTACCCGAACGGGATCTCGACCAGCCTGCCGTTCGACATCCAGTACCAGCTGGTGCGCTCGATGCCGGGCCTGGAGAACGCGCACATCCTGCGGCCTGGCTACGCCATCGAGTACGACTACTTCGATCCGCGCGAACTCAAGAGCAGCTTCGAGACCCGCTCGGTCAAGGGCCTGTTCTTTGCCGGGCAGATCAACGGTACGACCGGGTACGAAGAAGCCGCTGCCCAGGGCCTGTTCGCCGGCATCAACGCCGCGCTGCAGTGCCGTGGCGAAGACGCCTGGCTGCCGCGTCGCGACGAGGCCTACCTGGGCGTGCTGGTCGATGACCTGATCACCAAGGGTGTGACCGAGCCTTACCGCATGTTCACGAGCCGCGCCGAGTTCCGTCTGCAGCTGCGCGAGGACAACGCCGATATGCGCTTGACCGAAGCAGGGCGCAAGCTTGGCTTGGTCGACGACGCACGGTGGGACGCTTTCAGCCGCAAGCGTGATGCTGTTTCACGTGAAACAGAGCGTCTCAAGTCGATCTGGGTGAACCCGCGCAACCTGCCGGCCGCCGAGTCGGAGCGGGTGCTGGGCAAGGCCATCGACCATGAATACAACCTGGCCGACCTGCTGCGCCGGCCCGACGTGAGCTACGAAACGCTGATGTCACTGGACGGCGGCAAGTACAACGCGCAGGTGGCGCTGAGCGAAACCGAGATCGAGCAGATCGAGATTTCGGCCAAATACTCAGGCTACATCGAGCGCCAGCACGACGAGGTGGAGCGCGCAGCGCACTTCGAAAACCTCAAGCTTCCCGCCGACTTCGACTATGGCCAAGTCAAGGCGCTGAGTTTCGAGGTGCGGCAGAAGCTGGACAAGCACCGTCCCGAGACCTTGGGTTTGGCCTCACGTATCTCCGGTGTGACGCCAGCCGCCATTTCTTTGCTGATGATTCATCTGCGCAAGGGTGGCCACAAGGCCTTTGCCAGCGACACCGCCACCACGGAAGCAGCCACCGAGCCGCAGTCCGCAGAATGACGGCGCCGATCGATACGCTGCGCGCAGGCGCGGCTGCGATGGGAGTCGCCCTGTCCGACAGCCAGGGCGAGCGCCTCTTGGCTTACGGCACGCTGATGCTCAAGTGGAACAAGGTCTACAACCTCACGGCCTTGCGCGATCCGGCCAGCGTACTCACACACCACCTGCTCGACAGTCTTGCGGCCATCGCACCGCTGCAACGCGAGTGGGCAGGGAAGGGCAAGTTGCTCGATGTCGGCTCCGGCGGCGGTTTGCCCGGCGTGGTGATCGCCATCATGCGGCCCGATCTCGAGGTGAGCTGCCTCGATGCGGTCGCCAAGAAGGCGGCCTTTGTCCAGCAGGTGGCAGCCGAACTGGAACTGTCGAACCTTCGCGGACTGCACGCCCGAGTCGAATCCCTGGCTGGCAGCTACGAGGTCATCAGCTCGCGCGCCTTCGCATCGTTGCCAGACTTCTTCAACGGTTCGATGAATCTCCTCGCGCCCGGCGGCGTTTGGTTGGCCATGAAGGGCAAGGTGCCTAACGATGAACTTGCAATCTTGCCCAAGGGCGTCAAAGTGTTTCACGTGGAACAACTGACGGTTCCGGGCCTGGATGCCGAGCGTTGCATCGTTTGGGCGCGCAAGGACCTCGCCCAAATCAGCGACTGAATACGCAAAAGAAGCGGCGGCACCGGTAAAAGCCGGTGTCGGAACAGTCTCTGTGACGGCGTGCTCGCTTAGACTCGATGCCTCCCTTCGGTCTCTCTTCCGACTCGCTTTTTCGAGGCAAAACCCATGTTCGGCATTGCTGACTACGGCGCATTCGTCGCCGCCATCGTCCTGTTTCTTCTGATTCCCGGTCCGGGCAATCTGGCGCTGATCACCTCGACCAGCAAGGGCGGCATCCGAGGCGGCCTGGCTGCGACGGCCGGCGTCATCATCGGCGACCAGTTTCTGCTGTGGGCGGCGGTGGCTGGCGTGTCGGCCGTGATGGCGGCTTACCCGGCCGCCTTCAAGGCTGTGCAGTGGCTGGGTGCTGCCTATCTGGCCTGGATGGGCATCAAGATGCTGCTGGCCAAGCCCGGTTCGGCACCCATCCTCAATATCAAGCCCAGCCATTTCATGCGCCAGGCGTTCACCATCACGCTGCTGAACCCAAAGGCGATCGTGTTCTACATGGCTTTCTTCCCGCTGTTCGTGGATCCGGCCCGGCACCAGGGCCTGATCACCTTCGGCGCAATGGCGGTGACCATCGCCGCGCTGACTTTCCTGTACGGCCTGACCTCCACGCTGCTCACGCATTTCCTGGCGGAGCGCATCCGCGCGAATCCCCGCATTTCCACTACGCTCGAAAAGCTTGCCGGCAGTTTCCTGATCGCCTTCGGCGTCAAGCTCGCAATCTCGCGCTGATCGATCGATCCCGGTACTCACATGGCCAAGATTTTCTGCATCGCCAACCAAAAGGGCGGCGTCGGCAAGACCACTACCACCGTCAATCTGGCCGCCGGCCTCGCCAAAGTCGGCCAGCGCGTGCTGATGATCGACCTCGATCCGCAGGGCAATGCCACCATGGGTTCGGGCATCGACAAGCGCCAGCTGGAGCTGACGGTGTACGACGTGCTGCTCGAATCGGCCTCGGTGTCCGAGGCCCGCGTCAAGGCGGACAAGCTGGTGGAGGGTGGTTGCGGCTACGACGTGCTGGGCGCCAACCGCGAACTGGCCGGCGCGGAAGTCGAGATGGTGGCACTCGATCGCCGAGAGAAGCGCCTGCGCACCGCGCTGGCCGCCGTCGGTGCCGAGTACGACTTCGTGCTGATCGACTGCCCGCCGAGCCTGAGCCTGTTGACGCTGAACGGCCTGTGCGCCGCCCACGGCGTGATCGTGCCGATGCAGTGCGAATACTTCGCGCTCGAAGGGCTGACCGACCTGGTCAACACCATCAAGCAGGTGCACGCCAACCTCAACAAGAACCTGCAGATCATCGGCTTGCTGCGCGTGATGTTCGATCCGCGCATCACGCTGCAGCAGCAAGTGAGCGAGCAGCTCAAGTCCCACTTCGGCGACAAGGTGTTCGACACGGTGATTCCGCGCAATGTGCGGCTGGCCGAGGCACCAAGCTACGGACTGCCGGGCGTGGTGTTCGATCCGGCCGCCCGCGGCAGCCAGGCCTTCATTGCCTTTGCCCAGGAGCTGATCGACAAGATGCCACCCGCAAGCGCTTTTGCCTCGGGCGCGGTGGCACCGCCGATCGCACCGGTCACGCGCATTGCGCCGGACCTGCCCATTCCCGACGACGTGATGGCGCCTGCTGTCGCGCCTGCATCCGATTCCACCAGTGAAAACAACGCCTGACGCATGCCACCGGCTGGCAATGCGCTATCGAGTTAGTAGCAAATGACAGATCCTCGCATCCTGCTGCTGCCAGGTTGGCAGAACAGCGGCCCCGGCCATTGGCAAACCCTGTGGGAGTCGGTTCACGGTGATCGCCGTGTCGAGCAGCACGATTGGATGCGACCGCTGCGCGGCGACTGGTCTGCGCGGCTCGAAGAAGAGGTGCTGGCCTCGCCCGGCCCGGTGGTTCTTGCGGCACACAGCCTCGGCTGCATCCTCGTCGCGGCCTGGGCCGCGCATTCGCGCAACACGCACAAGGTGCGCGGTGCGCTGCTGGTGGCACCTGGCGATGTGGAGCGCGACGACCTGCGCCAGCTGATTCCAGGCTGGGCACCGATCGTGCGCAAGCCGCTGCCGTTTCCGGCGGTGATGATCGCCGCCAACGACGACCCGTACTGCGAAGCCCCGCGCTCGCAGCAGCTCGCCAGGGATTGGGGGGCGCGCTTCATCGATGCCGGCCCGGGCGGCCACCTGAATGCTGAATCCGGCCTCGGCGACTGGCCTGAAGGACGGAAGCTCCTGAACGAAATCTCGAAAGAAAAGAACTGATGGCGACCAAGAAACCCAAGGGCCTGGGCCGCGGCCTCGAGGCGCTGCTCGGCCCGACGGCCGCGCCTTCCGTCGACAACGGATTGAACGGCAACGTGGGCCCGGAAGAGGGCGGCGCGCCAAGGAACCCGAACACGCTGATGCTCGAGCAGATGGTTGCTGGCGTCTACCAGCCGCGCACGCGCATGGACGAAGGCGCGCTCTACGAGCTGGCAGAGAGCATCAAGGTGCAGGGCATCATGCAGCCGATCCTGGTGCGCCGGCTCGATGCCGAATCGGCTGCCACCAAGAACGCGGAATACGAAATCATCGCGGGCGAGCGCCGTTTTCGCGCCGCCAGGCTCGCGGGCCTCGACAGCGTGCCGGTGCTGGTGCGCGACGTGCCCAACGAGGCCGCGGCGGCGATGTCGCTGATCGAGAACATCCAGCGCGAAGACCTCAACCCGCTCGAAGAAGCCCAAGGTCTGCAACGCCTTGTGAGCGAGTTTGGGCTCACTCACGAGCAAGCGGCGCAGGCTGTGGGCCGCTCGCGCAGCGCGGCCAGCAACCTGCTGCGCCTGCTGAACCTGGCCGAACCCGCACAGCAGATGCTGATGGCCGGCGACATCGACATGGGCCACGCCCGCGCGCTGCTGTCGCTCGATCGCGGCACGCAGATCACGGCGGCCAACCAGATCGCCGCCAAGAAGATGTCGGTGCGCGAGGCCGAGTCGCTGGTGAAGAAGCTCGCGGCCGAGTTCACGCTCACGCCATCGCGGCGCAGCAACGACGGCGAGAAGTCGCGCGACCTGCAGCGCGTGGAAGAAGAACTGGCCGACCTGCTCACCGCCGAGGTCGAGGTGCGCATCAAGAAGCGCAGCAAGCGCGGCGGCCGGGTCGAGGAAAGCGGCGAGCTCGCCATCCACTTCGGCTCCATCGAGGCCCTCAACGGATTGATCGAGCGCATCCGCCGAACGGCCTAGTGTTGTGAACCGAGGGGCTGGCGTTCGTTTGATTGATTCCTGCAATCCTTTGCGCGTATCCTCGACCGCTGTTTTTCCAACCCCAGATTTCTTGAATAAACGGAGGGAGTCCACCATGCTGTTCACCAAGTTCCCGCTCGCGGCCATCACCGTCGGCGCACTTCTCCTCACCGGTTGCGCGGCGACCGACATGCAGATGGGCAGCCAGTCGGCTAAGACCATGGCCACCGGCAGCGCCGCAGGCAGCGCCACCGCCGGCGAAAGCAGCCAGCTCGAGCGCTGCGAATCGCCACTCGGCACGGTCTCGCTGATCGAAAACCAGAGCGCAGGCTGGTACACCATCCTTACCGGCGAATACCGCCTGCCGCCCACGGCCAACCTGCTGCGCCTGCTGGTGCAGCAATCGAACTGCTTCATCGTGGTCGAGCGCGGCGCGGCCGGCATGAACGCGATGACGCGCGAGCGCGCGCTGATGCAATCGGGTGAAATGCGCGGCGGCAGCAACTTCGGTCGTGGGCAAATGGTGGCCTCCGACTACGGCCTGTCGCCCGAGATCGTGTTCAGCAACAGTGACGCGGGCGGCATCGGGGGGGCGCTGGGCGGGCTGGTGGGTGGCGGCCGTGGCCGCGCACTGGCGGCCATCGGCGGCAACATGCAGACCAAGGAAGCCAGCGCCCTGCTGACACTGATCGACAACCGCTCGGGCGTGCAGGTCGCGGCCTCCGAAGGCAGCGCCTCCAAGACCGATTTCGGCGCCTTCGGCGCGCTGGCCGGCCGCAGCGCGGGCGGCGGCCTCGGCGGCTATACCAACACCGCGCAGGGCAAGGTGATTGCCGCGGCCTTCATGGACGCCTTCAACCAGATGGTGCGTTCGCTGCGCAACTACAAGGCGCAGACGGTGCGCGGCCAAGGGCTCGGCGGCGGCGGCCGGTTGGGCGTGGATGGCGGTGCGGCGCCGTCGCAGACCTATGTGCCGGCGGAGCAGGCACCGGCACGCCGCCGCAAGTAAGCGCGCTCGCCGGTCGCATCGTCGACAAAAAAAGCCCGGGGCTCTCGCGAGCCGCCGGGCTTTTTCACGGGGCGTCGCCCGAACGGATCAGAGGCTGAAGATCTTCCCGGGGTTCATGATGTTCTTCGGGTCGAGCGCGCGCTTGATCGTGCGCATCATGTCGATCGCGCCGACGCCCGCCTCGGTCACCAGGAAGTCCATCTTGTGCAGCCCCACGCCATGCTCGCCGGTGCAAGTGCCTTCGAGCGCCAGCGCGCGGCTCACCAGCGCATGGTTCAGCGCCTCGGCCTTCACGCGCTCTTCGGGAATGTTCGGGTCGAGCAGGTAGCCAAAGTGGAAGTTGCCGTCGCCCACGTGGCCGACGAGGAAGTAGGGGATGCCGCTCGCATCGGCCTCGGCCACCGAATCGAGCAGGCAATCGGCCAGGCGCGAGATCGGCACGCAGGTGTCGGTCGAAATCACGCGGCAGCCCGGGCGCGACTGCACGGCTGCGAAGTAGCTGTTGTGCCGCGCCGTCCACAGCCGCGTGCGTTCTTCCGGCGTGCTGGCCCATTCGAAGGCGTTGCCGCCATGCCCGCTGGCCAGTTCCTGCACCGTCTCGGCCTGCTCCTTCACGCCGGCCGGCGAGCCGTGGAATTCCATCAGCAGCATCGGCTCTTCGCGCAGGTTCAGCTTGGCGTAGGCGTTCACCATGCGCACCGTGTTCACGTCGATCAGTTCCACGCGCGCGATCGGCACGCCGAGCTGGATGGTCTCGATGGTCGTGCGCACGGCCGCCTCGATGCTCGGGAACGAGCAGATTGCCGCCGACACCGCCTCGGGCAGCGGGTAAATGCGCAGCGTGATCTCGGTGACCACGCCCAGCGTGCCTTCGCTGCCCACCATGAGGCGCGTGAGGTCATAGCCGGCCGAAGACTTCTTCGCGCGCGTGCCGGTGCGGATGACGTCGCCCGCGGCCGTCACCACTTCGAGCGCCAGCACGTTCTCGCGCATCGTGCCGTAGCGCACCGCGTTCGTGCCGCTGGCGCGCGTGGCCGTCATGCCGCCGATGGACGCGTCGGCCCCCGGGTCGATGGGGAAGAACAGGCCCGTGCTCTTGATCTCTTCATTGAGCTGCTTGCGCGTGACGCCGGGCTGCACCGTCACCGTGAGGTCGTCGGCGTTGACCGACAGCACACGGTTCATGCGCGACACGTCGATGCTGATGCCGCCCTGCACCGCCAGCAGGTGGCCTTCGAGCGAGGAGCCCACGCCGAAGGGGATGACCGGCACGCTGTGCTCGCTGGCCAGCTTCACCGTGTCGGCCACGTCCTGCGTGTTCTCTGCGAACACCACGGCGGCTGGCGGCGGCGCATCGAAGGAAGATTCGTCGCGCCCGTGCTGCGTGCGCACCGCCATGGCCGTGGAACAGTTGGCGCCGAAGCGCGCCTTCAGTCCGTCGATCAGGGCCGCAGGCACGTCGCGCAGATGAAGCTCCGGCATCAGGTGCGAGGTGGAGGTCGGGGCGTTCATCGTGTGTCTCCTGGCAGCGTGAGGGTGATCGGCCATTCTACGGAGCGCGCACCATAATGCGCTTCGGAAAAAACATGAACCCCACGACCCTCAGCGCTCTCGCCGCCTTCCCGTCGCAGTTGGAAGCCCACTACGCGGCCATTCCCACGGCCTTCCGGCATTGGGCGCCGCCCTCGTGGGAGGGTGTGCCCAGCGAGGCCTTCACCGCCATCGAGCAGCTCTGCCACGTGCGCGACATCGAGATCGAGGGCTACCACGTGCGCTTTCGCCGCACGCTGCAGGAGACGCATCCGACGCTGGCGTCGATCGACAGCGAGCCGCTGGCCATCGCGCGTGCATACGGCACGGCCGACGCGGCGAAGGTGCTGGCCGACTTCCGCATGGCGCGCGTGCAGACGATGGAAATCATCTCCAGCCTGAGCGACGCACAGCTCACGCGCACGGCCGTGTTCGAAGGCTACGGCCCGCTCACGATGCGCAGCCTCATCCACTACCTCTGCAGCCATGACCAGCAGCATCTTGCCGGCCTGCAATGGCTCGCGGGCAAGATAGACGCTTCGACCGTCGAGCTGTAAAAACAGGAGCCACCATGGGCAACCGACTTTCCCAGATCGCCACCCGCACCGGCGACGACGGCACCACCGGCCTCGGCGACAACACGCGCGTGCCGAAAGACCACCTGCGCGTGCACGCGATGGGCGACGTGGACGAACTCAACTCGCAGATCGGCCTGCTGCTGTGCGAGCCCATGCCGGAGCCCGTGCGCGAGCTGCTGGTCGACGTGCAGCACCAGCTCTTCAATCTCGGCGGCGAGTTGTCGATGCCGGGTTTCACGCTGCTGAAGGCCGATGCGCTGCTGCAGATCGACAACGCGCTGGCCGAGCACAACGCCGCGCTGCCGCGCCTTGCCGAATTCATCCTGCCCGCGGGCACGCGCGCAGCCTCGCTCGCGCATGTGTGCCGCACGGTGGCGCGGCGGGCCGAGCGTGCGGTGGTCGCGCTCGGCGCGGCGGCCGAACTCAACGACGCACTGCGCCAATATCTCAACCGGCTCAGCGACCTGCTCTTCGTGCTCGCGCGCGTGCTCAACCGGATGGACGGCGGCGACGACGTGTATTGGAAGAGCGAACGCATGGCACGCGCGGCCGCAGCGGAAGCAGACGACACCAAGGAGACTCCATGAAACTCTCGAACATCTTTCGCACATCGCTCGTCGCGGCGATGGCCGCCGCACTGTGGCTGCCGGTGGGCGCGCAAGCCCAGAGCGCAGACAACCCGCCGCAGGCCCGACGCGCTCACACCATCAAGTCACCCTCGCGCAGCGGCAAGGTCGTGGGCAGCGTGCAGCGCGGCACCGACGCCGCGGGCCGCAGCGTCAACCGCGCGGATGCGGCCACGCGGCGCGGCGTCAACAACGTGTCGGAGAAAGCCAGCCGGCCGGTGCGCAACGTGGGTGAGGCCTTCGGCCGCAAGCTCTCGCCGGGCTCGAGCGGTCGCGCGGCGCCGCCGTCCGTGGGGCCGCAGGGCAACGCGCCTTGACCGCCAATCCAGGAACACCGTGGAACCGGCGTTGCCGGGCCACTGGTGTTGCCCCGGAAGAGGGTGGCGAAGCGACACGAAGTGCGCGAAGCCTGGGGGAGAGCCTGATATGGCAAGAAACATCGAAATCAAGGCCCGCATCGACAGCGTGGAACGCGTGGCGCGCATCGCCGAGACGCTGGCCGACCACGGCCCCGTCGAGATCGCGCAGGACGACACTTTCTTCCGCTGCGCCGACAGCGCTGACCGCCTCAAGCTGCGCACCTTCGCGCCTGGCCGTGCCGAGCTGATCTTCTATCGCCGCGCCAACAGCAGCGGCCCGAAGGAATCGTTCTACCTGATCACGCCGTGTGCCACGCCAGACGTGCTGCGCGAATCGCTCGCGCTCGCGTGGGGGCAGGCGGGCCGCGTGCGCAAGCAGCGCCGGGTGTTCATGGTCGGCCGCACGCGCGTGCACCTCGACCGCGTGGAAGGCCTCGGTGAATTCCTCGAGCTCGAGGTGGTGCTGGAAGAAGGCGAATCGTCCGAGGCCGGCATCGCAGAAGCGCATGCGCTCATGGCGCAGCTGGGCGTGGGCGCCGACCAGCTGGTGCTGGGTGCCTACGTCGACTTGCTGAACGCCTGATCAGCGCCAGCCCGCGGCCTTGAGTTGCTCCGCCAGCAGCTGCGCGACCTTTTCATAGCCTCGTGCATTGGCATGGATGCGATCGGAGCGCAGCGACGCATCCGACAGCACGCTCGAATACACGTTCGCCACGAGCAGCGCCTGCCCCGACTTCGCGATCTCTTCGTAGAACGGCGCATCGCTGAGCGAGCCGATCGCCGCGCGCATGGCGTCGGGCGCCGGCGTGGCCAGCAGCGCGACGTATGGCGTGTGCGCCCGCGCTTCACTGACCAGGGCCGCGATGTTGTCGCGCGTGCCCGCGGCCGACATGCCGCGCAGCATGTCGTTGCCGCCGATGCCGATCAGGATCGCGTCATAGCTGCCCGCGCCCAGCAGCCCTGGCAGGCGTTGCAGCGCGCCATCCGAGGTGTCGCCGTTGATGCCTGCGTTCTCGATCTGCCAGCCCGTGAGCTCGCCCAGCTTCGCGGGCCACGCCGCATTGGGCGGCGCGCCGTAGCCGTAGGTCAGGCTGTCACCCAAGGCCAGCACGCGGGCATCGGATTTCAGTGCGGCGGCCGAGCCCCTGCGCTTGCCGCAGGCCACCAGAGCGGCCATGGCAGGTGCGCTGGCCAGCAGGTGCAGGAGGTGTCTTCGCTTCATGTGGCGCGCAGCTTAAACGCCGCTCGCAGGGCGCAGGCGCTTGTCCCTTGCCAGTGAATGGAGGAGGGCAGCGGCACTCGTGCGAGAGGCTCGACGCGCCTCCTTGAAGGACAAGGCGCCGCGCGGATACCGGCGCTTACCGGACTTCACCTGTCCGCGACCCGAAGCGTCCGTAGCGGACACATGCGCGGCCCACAATGAATTCGTCATCAACGCATGAAGGATTTCCAGATGATCACCAATTCAAAGAGCATGGCCGTCGTCGCTGCAGCGCTCGCGATGTGCATGGCGGCGGGGAGCGCCTTTGCGCAGGACCGTCACGGCGATGGCCGTCCGGGCGACGGCCGCTACGAACAGCGGGATCAGCGCGACCGCAACTTCGACCGGCACGGTCCGCAAGGCGGCTACTACCGCGGCAACCAGGACTTCCGCGACGGCCGCCAGTTCGATCGACGTGGCTTCCCGCAGCCGCACGCCGAATGGCGCCGTGGCGGCCGCGTGCCGGCCGAGTACCGTGGCCGCAACTACGTGGTGCAGGACTGGCGCGCCTACCGCCTGCAGCAGCCGCCGCGGGGCTACCAGTGGGTGGGGGTAGGCGGTGACTTCGTGCTCGCGGCGATTGCCACCGGAGTGATCGCGAACATCATCGCAGGCCAGTAAACAAACGTCGTTCTTCGCAACGGACGAGCGCCGCAGGCCGCGAGGCCTGCGGCGTTTTTTTCAGACCAGCGCAGTGGGCACCGACTGGGCGCAGACGTTTCGCCCGGTGATGGTCAGTCGAAGGCCGCCACCATGCCATTCGAGCCAGTTGAGGCTCACGTACGCGTCGATGTCAGCATCGTCGATGCGGTCTGCCTGGCGGCTTTGCAGCAATTCGACCGTTGCAGGCAATGCCCGTCTCAACCGCTCGCGCCGTTCGGCTGCATCGGCCGCCTTGAGGGCGGCCCTTGTTTGCTGTTGCTGCTGCGAGGTCGATGCCATTGCTGATCCGTTTCCAGGAAGCCAGGGAATTAATCAGAATGTACGCTCCCTGTGTGAAGCTGCATGCTTCTTTTTAAACCCCCCTGCCGCCTGCAGTACACACCGCGCAACAGCCGCTGGACAAGGCCTAGATTTCGTAGTGCGAGGCCCCGGCATCGTCGCCCAATGCCTTCTCCACCACGGCGCGCGTCAGCGTCGGTGCGAACGACTCGATGAAGGCGTGGACGTACTTGCGCAGGTAGGTGCCGCGCCGCACCGCGAGCTTGGTGAGGTTGATGCCGAACAGCCGCCCCGCATCGAGCGCGCGCAGCTGCGTGTCGCGCTCTGCCTCGTAGGCCACGCCGGCCACGATGCCTACGCCAAGGCCCAGCTGCACGTAGGTCTTGATCACGTCGGCGTCCATCGCGGCAAGCACGATGTTGGGCTGCAGCCCGCGCTGCCCGAAGGCCTCGTCGATGCGCGAGCGGCCCGTGAAGCCCGTGTCGTAGGTGATCAGCGGATAGCGCGTGAGCGCGTCGAGCGTCAGTGGCGCGTCGAGCAGCGGATGCCCCGGCGGCACGACCACGGAATGCGTCCAGCGGTAGCAGGGCAGGGCAACAAGCTGCGGGTAGTCGCCCAGCGCTTCCGTGGCAATGCCCACGTCGGCCTCGCCGTCGAGCAGCATCTGCGCGATCTGCTTGGGCGAGCCCTGGTGCAGGTGCAGTTTCACGTTCGGAAACTGCATGCGGAATTCCTGCACCGCCACCGGCATCGCATAGCGCGCCTGCGAGTGCGTGGCCGCCACCGAGAGCAGGCCGCTCTGCTGCGCGACGAACTCCTGGCCCGCGTGCTTGAGGTTGCTGCTCTCCATCAGCATGCGCTCGATGATCGGCAGCACGTGCCCGCCCGGCTCGGTGAGCCCCGTGAGCCGCTTGCCCGCGCGCACGAAGAGTTCGATGCCGAGCTCCTCCTCGAGCTCGCGGATCTGCCGGCTCACGCCGGGCTGCGAAGTGTGAAGGGTGTGGGCGACTTCGGTCAGGTTGAAGCCGCAACGAACGGCCTCGCGTACCGAGCGCAGTTGCTGGAAGTTCATCTGGCGCGAGAAGAGTCATGGAGCCCCGGCTGGGGCCGACCGCGGATTCTCGGCACAAGGGCTCGTTCGGGGAACGATGCGTTTGTTGGTTTCACATGAGCAAAACATCTTTAAGGCACTCCAGCAGGGCTCGTTTGCAATTTCGCACGAGTGTGCTAAAGTTTGTGGCATGGACGCCAAGACCCAGAAGAGCGAACTCACCCGCGCCGCCATCGTCGGCACGGCGATGAACCTTGCGCTGGCCGAAGGCCTGGAGGCGATCACGCTGCAGGCCGTCGCGAGCCGGCTGGGCCTGTCCAAGAGCGGCGTGTTCTCCCGCGTGGGTTCGCGCGAGGCGCTGCAGAAGGCCGTCATCGAGGAGTACGGCCGCGGCTTCCTGGCCGAGGTGTTCGTGCCCGCCATGCAGAAGCCGAAGGGCCTGGCGCGGCTCAACGAGATCGTCGCGCGCTGGATCGCCCGCACGCGCGACGTCGAGATGCACACCGGATGCCTCTACATGGCCGGTGCCTTCGAGTTCGATGACCGCGAGGGCGAGCTGCGCGACATGCTGTTCGACGAAATCACGCGCTGGCGCGCCGCGCTGCGCCGCACCGTGCTGCAGGCCATCGAGACCGGCGAACTCAAGGCCGACACCGACCCCGCGCAGCTCGTGAGCGAGCTCAACGGCGTGACCATGACCCAGCTGCACGACGCGCGCTTCCTGCGCGATCCACAGGCCGCCGAGCGCGCCGTGCAGACCTGGCAGCGGCTTCTTTCCAGTTATCTCGCCTGAGCCGGCCACGAAGCAGGCGGTCCTCGACGTTTCCATTTGCCAGAATTTCGCACGACTGTGCGATAAAAAGGAGAAGCACCATGCTGATCATCGCCCTCTTTCTCGCCGCCTATGCGGCCGTCCTCGGCGCGAAGGGCTTGCGCGACACCCTGCGCAGCCTGCCTCGCAGCAACCGCGACTGGGTCTGGTACTGAACGCCCGGAAGGAACGCCGCGCCATGACGACCACTTCCACGCCAGCCGCCGGCCATGCCGCGCAGTCGAACTACTACCGGCCCAGCCGCACGATGCGCGCGCTGCGCTTCGGCCTGACCACCTCGCAGCGACTCTGGCCCGCACTCGGCGTGCGCGCCGCGTATCGCCTGTTCGGCACGCCGCTGCCGCCCAAGTGGCTCTATCGCGGGCAGGGCCCCGGCGCGGAATGGCGCCGCGAGGGCTGGGCCTTCGAGGACGCGGGCGTCGGCATCTACCACCTGGCCGCGCAGGACTCGGGTGCGGAGTCGGCGCCCGTGGTGCTGCTGGTGCACGGCTGGGGCGGGCACGCGGGGCAGATGCTGCCGCTCGCGCAGGCCGTGGCTGCGGCAGGGCTGCGGCCCGTGCTGCTCGAGCTGCCGGCGCATGGCCGCAGCGCGGGCACGATGAGCAACTCGCCGCAGTTCGCACGCGCCATCGCCTACGTGGCAGCCCGGCTCGCGGCCGATGGCCACGCGTTGCGCGCCGCCGTCGCGCATTCGCTGGGCGCCAACGGGCTCGCTCTTGCGGCGGCGCGCGGCCTTCCGGCGCAGCGCCTCGTGCTGCTGGCGCCGCCTGCTTCGCCGCGCGAATACACGCGCTACTTCGCGCACACCTTCGGCCTCAGCGAAGCCACGCGGGGGGCGATGCAGCGACTGTTCGAATCGCGTGAAGGGGTCCTGATGGCGCAGCTGGAGCCGGCCGCCGTGGGCCCGCGCATCGTGCAGCCGACGCTGATCGTGCACGACCGAGACGACCGCGTGAACCGCTTCGCCGATGCCGAGGCCTACCGCGATGCGATCCGCGGCGCGCAGCTGGCGGCCACGCAGGGGCTCGGGCACCGCCGCATCCTCCAGGCGCCGGAGGTGCTCGAGCAGGTGCTGCGCTTTCTTGCGGACCCCGTGCGCTGAGGTCCGCGAAACCCGTCAGCGCGCCGGCGCCGGGTCGGGCAGCTCGATCTTGATGTCGAGCACTTCGAGGTTGTCCTGGGTTTCCAGGTGCACCTTGATGTCGTCGGCGTTGATCGACACGTACTTGGAAATCACCGCCACCAGCTCGCGCTGGAGTTCGGGCAGATAGTCGGGGCGCTTCTTGCCGCTGAGGCTGGAGCGCTCGTGCGCGAGGATGATCTGCAGGCGCTCTTTCGCGACGCTTGCAGTCTTCTTCTTCTCGCCAAGCAGGAACGAGAGAAACGACATGCCTACTTGCCTCCGAAGATCCGCTTGAAGAAGCTGGGCTTCTCGGCGTCGACGAAGCGCATCGGCTTGTCCTCTCCGAGGAAGCGCGCCACCACGTCGCTGTAGGCCTGCGCCACGTCGGTTTCCTTGTCGTGGATCGCGGGCACGCCCTGGTTCGAGGCATGCAGCACGCTTTCCGACTCGGGGATCACGCCGATGAGCTTGATGCGCAGGATGTCCTGGATGTCTTCCAGCGAGAGCATCTGTCCGCCCGCCACCCGGTTCGGGTTGTAGCGGGTGATCAGCAGGTGCTCCTTGATCGGGTCGCCGCCTTCCTTGGCGCGCTTGGTCTTGCTGCTGAGCATGCCCAGGATGCGGTCCGAGTCGCGCACCGAGGAGACTTCGGGGTTGGTGACGATCAGTGCCTCGTCGGCGAAGTGCATGGCCATCATGGCACCGGTCTCGATGCCCGCAGGCGAGTCGCAGACGATGTAGTCGAACTCCATCGCGGCGAGGTCGGTCAGCACCTTCTCGACGCCCTCCTGCGTGAGCGCTTCCTTGTCACGCGTCTGCGAGGCGGCCAGCACGAACAGGTTGTCGCACTGCTTGTCCTTGATGAGTGCCTGGCTCAGGTTGGCTTCGCCCTGGATGACGTTGATCAGGTCATACACCACGCGGCGTTCGCAGCCCATGATCAGGTCGAGGTTGCGCAGGCCCACGTCGAAGTCGATCACCGCCGTTTTCTTGCCCGCGAGCGCGAGGCCCGACGCGAAGCTGGCGCTCGTCGTCGTCTTGCCGACGCCGCCCTTGCCCGAAGTCACCACCACAATTTTGGCCATGGCCATTCCTTCTTGTTTCGATTCAGTTGTTGGTTATGCGAGATGCGGCCGCCGCCGGGCCGCCCCAAGGCGAGCCGCGCCTCCCCCTCGGGGGTGGCGAATGACACGCAGCGAAGCGGAGTGCAAAGCCGGGGGGCGCATCAGATTGCGTCGATCGCGATTTTCTTGCCATCGAGGCGCACCTGGGCCGGCTTGCCCAGCACCGTGCCGGGCAGCGGCACCTCGTTGGTGCGGTAGATGCCCGCAATGGCCACCAGCTGCGCTTCCATGCAGGTCGAGAAGATCCGCGCCTCGGTGTTGCCGCGCGCGCCGGCAATGGCCTTGCCGCGCAGCGGTGCGTACACATGCACGTTGCCGTCTGCGATGACTTCGGCGCCGAAGCTCACCACCGCGGTCACCACCACGTCGCCGCCACGGGCGTAGACCTGCTGGCCCGAACGCAGCGGCTTGTCGATCAGCAGCGTGCCGTTGGCCGGCACCGGCACTTCGCGCACGATCTGCGGGGCTTCCGATGCGGGCGCCTCGGCCGGCGGCGCCGGGGCACGGGGCGCGGGGGCCGCGGGCATGGCCGCCACCGAGAGGCCTGCGGCGCGCGCCGCGGCGTTCTGCGCGGCGTTGCCGCCGCGCACTGCGATGGGTTGGGTCTGGTGGCGCGCCAGCAGGCCGCGCAGGGCGGCGAAGTCGAGTTCGCCCTCGCCTTGCTCTTCCTGCAGCAGCGAGAGATCGATCACCACCGGCTCCTGCTCGAAGAAGTCGGGCGAATCGGCCAGCTGGGCGTCGAGCGCCTCGGCCAGCACGTCCAGGTCGGACGTCTTGAGGATCACTGCGATCAGCGGCAGCGTGGCGCTCTTGAATTCGAAAACCGCCTTGGTGCGCGCGGCGGAGACATCGGCCATTGGGAAAACGTCGGTGCGAAAAGCGTTGGAGTCTAACGGGCGCGGGCCAAACCCCAATGAACAGGCCCTGCTTCGGGCCCCCGGGAGAACACTTCTTTCACGAGGTTGCACTTTTCCGGGGTGCCTAGCGTCAGTTCTTCGAGCGCCCCAGCAGCGCGTAAAGAAGGATCGCGCCGAAGGTCGCGGTGCCGATGCCACCGAGCGCGAAGTCGCCGAACTTCAGCGTGAAGTCGCCGGTGCCGATGATCAGCGTGATGGCCGCGACGATCAGGTTCCTGTTCTGCGAGAAGTCGACCTTGTTGTCGACCCAGATCTTGGCGCCCGCGATCGCGATCAGGCCGAACACCACGATGCTCACGCCGCCCATCACCGGCAGCGGAATCGCCTGGATCAGCGCACCGAACTTCGGGCTGAAGCCCAGCACCAGCGCGATGAGCGCCGCCACCACGAACACCGCCGTCGAGTAGATGCGCGTGGCCGCCATCACGCCGATGTTC
>Ga0207709_10000526_pt1 | contig 33311 bp, 20 predicted proteins | sample KBSM34metaG_FD_184397 | JGI IMG/M metagenome (GOLD analysis project Ga0207709, IMG submission 184397) | Miscanthus rhizosphere microbial communities from Kellogg Biological Station, Michigan, USA - KBS M3-4 metaG (SPAdes) (version 2) | ecosystem: Host-associated > Plants > Roots > Rhizosphere >...
GTCTGCCAGCGCCGGTGTGTCGCGCACGTTGATCTGCCCGCTCGGATACACCGCATACAGGTGCGACACATGCCGATGGTGTTGATCTGTCGCGTTGGCATCCCAGTCGTCCAGCCACTCCTGCAACTGTCCTTGTGCACCGATGCGATCGGCCGGCAGCCGTTCGCGCGCTGCGCGCAGTGCGCGAATGAAGTCGTCGTCGACGTTGCCCAGCAACGCATGCGCGCGCAAGGTGTGGTCGAACAGATCGCGCAGGATCTGTCGGTCCATCGCCGGGCCCGCGCACAGCGACACGCCGGCGTGGTGATCGTTCTCCGGGGAGATCGACGGCGAGGTGACGAGGCCTCGGCCGTTCGGGTCCTCCACCAGCGTGTCGAGGAAGAACTGCGAGGAGCCCTTGAGCAGCGGATACAGGCGCCGCAAGGTCGCGGGTTCCGGGTGGTATTCGTAGTGGTCCCACAGCGCGTTGCACAGCCACGCGCCACCGGTCGGCCACAGGCCCCAGAACGGTCCGTCGATCGGCGCCGTTGCACGCCACAAGTCCGTGTTGTGATGGGCCATCCAACCGCGGGCACCGTAGCAGGTGCGTGCGGTGCGCGCGCCGGTGATGGAGAGCTCTTCCACCATGCGCAGCAGCGGCTCCATGCATTCGCCGAGGTTGCCCGGCCCGGCGGGCCAGTAGTTCATCTCGGTGTTGATGTTGATCGTGTACTTGCTGCCCCAGGGCGGGTGGTTGCCCTCGTTCCAGCGGCCCTGCAGGTTGGCGGGCTCGCTGCCGGGGCGCGACGACGAGATCAGCAGGTAGCGCGCGTATTGCACGTAGAGCGCGGCGAGCGCCGGCTGCGCCTCGGTTTCGGCCGCGAAGATGCGCTCGTTGGTCGGGCGTGTGTCGGCGGCGGCACTGCCGATCCGGATCGACATCCGCCGGAACAGCGAGCGGTGCGATTGCACATGCCGCTGCTTCAGGCGCTCATAGGGCATGCGCGACGCGGCGTCGGTGTGGCCGCGCACGGCAGCCACCGGATCGCCGCTCACGTCGTCGAAGCGCACATGGCTCGTGGCCGCGGCGATCACAAGCGTCAGCGTGCGTGCGCCGCGCACCTCGATGTGGTCGCCGGACACGTTGACGCTGCCGTCGCTCACCGCCTTGATGCGAATCGCATAGCGCAAGGCAGAGGCGATGCCGGCATCGGCCACGTTGCGGCCTTGCACGAGCAGCGCGTCGCGGCCGTCGGCGGCGATGGCGAGCGTGGACGGACGCTGATCCTCGCGCAGCGATTCGCGCTGGTCCCACGGCGCACCGGCCAGGCGCACGCTGCCCGTCGCGGCGTCGGTCTTCGCACCGTATTCGACATCGCCCGGATGGCGATGGCCGATGTCCAGGTCGAAGCTGCCGCCGCGCGCGGAAAGGCGCAGCACCAGCACCTGGTCGGGCTCGCTGCAGAACACCTCGCGCAGGTGCCGCACGCGGCCATCGGTGAAGCGCGTCGTCGCCGTCGCGCTGTCGAGGTCGAGCCAGCGACGAAAGCCCGTCGGTGACGCGAGGCCCTTGGTGTCGATGAACAAGTCGCCCGCGCTGCCATAGGGCATCTGCACGAGGGGCTTGGCCATCATCGTCTTGCCGGCGAGCTCGGAGGCCTCGTGCCAGCGGCCCTGGTCGAGCAGGGCGCGCACCCGCGGCAAGGCCTCGAGTGACGCGGGGTTGTCCGGCGTGTACGGACCGCCGCCGAAGAGCGTGTCGATGTTCAGCTGCACGCGCTCCTGCGCCATGCGGCCGAACACCATGGCACCCAGCCGGCCGTTGCCGACCGGCAGCGCTTCGATCCACGGGCCGGCCGGCTGCTCGTACCACAGCGACAGGTCTTCGCGATCACCGCGGCTGGTTGCGAGGACCTTGGCGTGCGCGAGGCCGGGCAGGGCCGGGAGTGCCAGCGCAAGCCCGGTGCCGGCGAGGAAGGAGCGCCGTCCGTTCATGCGATGCCCGGGCCCCGGATCTTCAGCGCCACTGCGACCGAGCCGGCCAGGCCGCCAGGCAGCCGCACCTCGAGGCCCTTGCGGGTGCGCGTGAACGGCAGGCTGTCGCTGGAGCCGACCACCTCGACACGCTCGATCGCGCCGGGGGCGAGGGCCGAGTCCTGCGCGAGCGACAGGATGCGAAGCACGCCGCTCGACGGCCAGCCGAGTGCGATCGCGTACAGCGCACCATCCTTCGTGGTGAAGCGGAAGTCCTCGGCCGTGAAGGTCTGCGCCTGGCCTTCGCTGAAGCTGCCGCTGGTCACGCGCGTCGGCCCTTCGCCGAAGGTTCGCCACGGCCGCGTGCCGTAGATTGCTTCGCCGTAGCGGCCCATCCACTGCGCCATCGCGTCGAGGAACTTGCGCTCGTCGGCGTCGATGCTGCCGTTGCCGCGAACCGGGATCGACAGCAGCAGGTTGCCGTTCTTGGAGACGATGTCGGCCAGGCGGTGAATGATGCTCGCGGCCGACTTGTACTTGTGTTCGTCGAAGATGCCGCGGTTGTAGTGCCAGTCGCCGATGCAGGTGCAGGTCTGCCACGGCAGCGGCTCGATGCCATCACGCTGGCCGCGCTCGACGTCTTCGACCAGGCCTGCGCGCCGCTCGGGCGGGAGCTGCTTGCCGTTCACCACCACATCCAGCTTGCCGCCGTTCCAGCCCATGCTGGCGTTGTAGTAGTGCGCGGTGATGTCCAGGCCGGCTTGTCCGAGCGGCAGGCCGGTGTCGTCGAAGTACACCAGGTCGGGCCGGTAGCTGTCGATCAGGTCGCGGGCGCGCAGGAACCACTGGCGCACGAAGGCCGGGTTGTGCGGCGGCGCCTTCTCGTCCCAGATGCCGTCGCTCTGGCCGTGCCACTCATTGGCGGTGCGGACCGTGGTGATGCCGTCGGGCATGATCATGTTGCGGCCGGTGTAAAGGTCCTGCGGATCCAGGCCTTCCCACCAGGTGCCCTTGCCGTCGGCCTTGGTCAGCCGGTACGCGTCGTAGCGCTGGCCGGCGAGCGGGCCTTCGGGGTCGTAGCCATAGGCCGGCTGCAGCCAGTGCCAGGCATGCGCCGAATGGTTGCTGACGCCGAAGCGCAGGCCCTTGGCGCGCGCCACCTTGGCCCAGGTGCCGACGATGTCGCGCTTGGGGCCGACGCGCACCGAGTTCCATGCGTGGTACTTCGAGTCGTAGGCGTCGAGGTTGTCGTGATGGTTGGCGAGTGCGACGAAGTACTTCGCACCGGCCTTCGCGTACAGGTCCATCAGCGCCTCGGGCTCCCAGGCGTCGACCTTCCATCGGTTCTGCATTTCCATGAAGCCGACCTTGGTCGGATGGCCATAGGTCTTCAGGTGATGCTCGTACTGCCAGTTGCCCTGTATGTACATGTTGCGCGCGTACCAGTCGCCCATTTCGGGCACGCACTGCGCGCTCCAGTGGGCCCAGATGCCGAACTTGGCGTCGCGGAACCAGTCGGGCGTGCGGTAGTTGTCGACGAGCGACGCCCATGTCGGAGCGAATGTCGCGGGCGCTGCCTGCGCGGACTGGACACCCAGCGCGCCGGCTGCCGTGGCGGCCTGGATGAAGGAGCGCCTCGTCAGGCGGTGGCCGGTGTCTCTTTCGTCGTTGTTCATGCGTGTTTTCAGGTTGCGAGGAGCGCGGATGCCGGCGAGCACCGTGCCCCGTTGGAGTGGCCGGGCATCGTCATCGTCCGGGTCCTTGCTGTTCGCATTGACCATGGCGCCATGCCGGGGCGCCGTACACATCGTTGGTGCACGCCTTGCAAAAGACGTCACCGAAACATGCCGGACTTCTGACGATGGCCAGGTTCGTTACTTTCTTGCGTGAGTACTCGTGCTGCTCATTGCGGGATTACCCTGGGACTCTGTTGCTGCTTCGCGGCGCTGACGTCATGGCTTGGGTTCGGGTGGTTGCTCGGGGTGTTGTCAAACTCGCCCGCGCCGCGCTTCCAGCGCAACGCGAATCTCGTGCATGCGCGCGGCGGTCAATGGGAAGCGCAGGATCGCCACGAGCGCGACCACCAGTCCGATGACGGGGATGGCCGACAGCAGGATGCGGATCATGAAGAGGGCATGCTCGGTCTGGACCGGCACCTTGGAGTCGAAGCCGGTGAACTGCAGGATCCAGCCCGAGGCACCGACCCCGAGGGCGATGCCGACCTTGGAGATCCAGGACTGGCAGGCCGAGAACGACCCTTCGCGCCGCTGTCCGCTCTCCAGCTCGTCGTAGTCCACCACGTCGGCCAGCACCGACCCATACAGTGTCCAGAAGCCGGCGCCGGTGAAGGCCACGAAGCCGCAGGCGAACAGCTGCAGCACCGGACGCTGCGGGTCATACAGCCACCAGTCGCCGATGAATGCGCAGATGGCAAGCGAGAGGACGCAGGCCATCGCCGCGCGCTTGCCGAACCGGTGAGCCAGCCGGTTGAAGAACGGGATGCCCAGGAAGCCGAACGCCATGCCGGCGCCGCCCATCGCGGTGTTCCACATCGTGGCCAGTGCCACGTCGCCCTTGCACACGTAGTACACGGTGGCGTAGTAGCCCAGTGCGCTCACCATGGCCGTGCCCAGGCCATACGCCAGCACCATGATCACCAGGGTGCGGAAGGGGCGGCACTTCAAGGAGCGACCGAGCGTGTCCGACAGCGCGATCTTGGGTTGCTTTCGCGTCAGCAGGTTCTCGTAGTAGCGCTCACGCACCAGGAAGAAGATCAGGATCGATGCCACCACCATGATGACGCCGAGGATCGTGCAATAGGTCTGCGCGCCCTTCAGGATGTCGGGCTTGCCCTTGGCGTCGTTGAAGATCGCAAGCGTGGTGAACTGCGCGGCGAAGAACATCGCCAGCTCGGGCAGCTTCTGGATCGCATTGCGGATCGACATCACGTCGGTCCGTTCGTGGTAATCAGGCGTCATCTCCGCGCCCAGGCTCACCCAGGGCATGTTGAAGCAGCTCATGACCGGCACGTACAGGATCGTGGAGACGAGCATGAAGACGAAGTACTCGCTGTCGCTCCAGCCACGGCCCACCGCGAACAAGAGCGGCAGCCCGATGCCCGCGAGCACCCCACCCACGAGGATGAACGGCCGCCTGCGGCCAAAGCGCGTGCGCGTGTTGTCCGAGACCCAGCCAAAGATCGCATCGGAGGCCGCATCGACGCCCACCTTCACCATCTGCACGGTGGAGATCAGCCCCGGGGCGACGCCCAGGAAGACGTTGAACACGTGGAAGGCGAGGCCCGGGTAGAGCCAGTGGCCCCACATGTCAAGGAAGGCGCCCAGGCCCCAGCCGACCTTCTGGGACATCGGCAGACGCTCGGAGACCGGTGCCGGCGCGGCCGCGGTGCTGGTGGGGTTGGCTAAGCCTCGCATGGCGTGGGTTCCTGGTGGTCTCAGACGACGGTGCGTTCATGGGCAAGAGCGGGTTGCGGCGATCAGTAGCGCCCCAGGCGGACCTTGAGAACGGTCGGCGTGGCTGGCAGGTTGAGGCCGGAGTCGGTCTGGTCGCCGTTCCAGTTGCGCTCCATCACCCAGCGTCCGTTGACGTCGAAGCGGCCTTCCTCGGCGCGCGCGATCATCGAGCCGTTGCCCTGCGGCGTGGCCGGGTCGATGCGCACGCGCGCGTACTGGCCGATGATCACGAACTCGTCGTCGCTCACCTGCGCGATCGCGACGCCGCCCAGCGGCTTGTCAGCGTGCGCCGGCCGTTCCCTGACGCCGTCCTTCTCGCCGAACTGCCACTGCCCGAAGGAGACCTGTGCCTTCCAGCCCTTCATCGTGATGGTCTGGTCGGCGTGGTCATCGCCTTCGGCCACGCCGTGGGTGCGTCCCTCGAAGGCCCACGTCGCCCACTGGCGTTGCATGGACCCGAAGACGGCGTAGATGCCGGCGAACGGCTCGACCATTCGCTTGTCGGTGAACTTCGAGCCGAGGGGAAAATTCGAGTAGTTGAAGTAGTCGATGCCGAAGGGCGAGATGCCGAGGGAGCCGCGTCCAAGAATGGCGTAGACGTAGCGCGCATAGGACTCGGCGTTGCTCATCTCCGGCACCCACAGCGCGTTGTCAGCACGCTGGAACTGGGCGAGCGTCGCGGCCACCCTGCCGGACTCCGGGTTGTAAAGGTCGGGCGCTGCGATGTCGATGTGAGGTGCAGCGGCCTTGTAGATGTCGATCACGTCGTGCGTGGGGCCGCCGCTGGCGAAGTTGCCCTTCCAGGGTTGCGGCGGCTGTTCCAGTGCATCGCGCAGCGCATTGTTCACGTACATCGGCAGGTCGTACTGGGCCCGGCCGGCCTTGGCCACTTCCTCGATGTAGCTCGCGATGGCCCAGGCGTGGAAGTACTCGTCGGCATAGTCGCCGTACACCTCGCGCCAGTTGCCCGAGGCCTTGCCCGGCACCGGCGGCTTCTTGCGCGCTAGCACGGCCTGCGGCACCGGGCGCTCGAAGGCGGCCTGCGCCTTCGCGCCGAAGTCGCGCACCGTGCCGTAGGTGCCGACCTCGTTCTCGACCTGCACCATGATCACGGTCTGCTGCCGTGCGTCCGCCTTCTTCAGGTGGCTCATCAGCGCGGTGAAGGCGCGGGTGTCGGCCTTTCGCGTCTCGTCGCCGAAAGGTGACAGGCAGTAGCTGAGCTTGCCGTCCTTGTCGACCATGCGCGGGAAGCGCTGGTTGTCGAACCTCACCCACTCGGGCGTGTACTGCGGGCTGGTGTTCTTCCAGGTGCCGAACCACAACAGCACCAGGCGGACGTGGTGCTTGCGCGCCTGGTCGAGCAGCGTGTCGACGAAGGAGAAGTCGAAGCGGCCTTCCACGGGTTCCACCTGCTCCCAGGCCACGGGCACCTCGACGGTGTTGGCGTGGATGTCGGCGACTGCCGGCCAGACCTTGCCCAGTGCTTGCGCGTAGTTGCTCGAGTTGTGCACCTGCGCACCGAGCATGAGGAAGGGCGCGCCATCGACGATCAGCGCATGCCGGCCATCGCGCTCGACCAGATGCGGCCGGTCGGCAGCGTCGGCCTGGCCGCATGCGAGCAGGCAAAGCGAAAGGCACAGAGCGCTCAGCGCCGTCCCGCGAAGGCGGCGGAAAGTTGGTTTCAGCATGTCGGTTCGTACCCCGGCTGCATCACTGGGCCAGGAAAGTGAGTCAGGATGCGAAGTGAATGTGCAGGGTGCCGCGTCGATGGCGGAACATGTCGCCCACGCCGGCCGTGCTTCGCAGCGGGTTCGGCCCGCGAAACCGGGTCTCTTGCCGGATCTCTTGCGCCGTCTCCCGCAGAAGGCACGTCGCCGCGGCGACCGTGGCCTCAGGCACGCAGTCGCCGGATGGGTCGGCATGTCGCGCCGTGGCAATGGCGCCGCAGGTGAGTGCGATGCCGCCGAACAGCAGCACGTGCGCCGTGGCGGCTGAAAAGGCGGTCTCGCAAAACCGGTGATCTCTCATGCTTGTCTCCGTCTTGACCATCGGCAGGTTCGGGCCTGCTCGCTTTCTGTTTGCCCCCTTGACTCCATTTCTCCAGCTCGCCCGGGCGGGCCTGCCCGGCGAGGGTGAGAGGCTCATGCGAGCTCCTCGATCGCCATCCGGTTCGGGACGTTGCCGATCAGCGGCCGCGTCAGCCGGTAGCGCACCAGGGCCGCAGCGCCCACGGCCACCGCGTCGGCCCCGAAGCGTGAGGTGCGCACCTTAGGTGCAGCGAAGCCGCCGGCGGCGGCGTACTCGTCCAGCGTGCGCAACGCAGGTTCAAGAAAGACGTCCCCCAGTTCCACCATGGCGCCGCCGAGCACGATGCAGCCGGGGTCGTAGGCGGAGGCCAGGTTGTTCAGGAGCACGCCGAGGTAGCTGCCCGCCGTCTTGACGGCACGCACGGATTCGGCGTCCTGCTCGGCCACCAGGCGCGAGCCCTCCGCCATGCTCTGCGGCGGATCGTCGCTGCCGCCCAGCAGCGCGCGCGGGCCGATCAGCGCCTCGGCGCAGCCGCGCCGGCCGCAGGAGCACAGCGGCCCGTCGAGCTGCAGCACCATGTGGCCCACCTCGCCGGCGAAGCCGACGTTGCCGGTGAGCAGGCGGTCACCCACGATGACGCCTGCACCGACGCCTTGGTTGATGCTCAGGTACAGCAGCGGGTCCGACCGGTCTTCCGAAGCGCTGAATTCCATCTCGCCGATCGCTGCCACGTCGGCTTCATTCTGCAAATACAGGGGGACGCCTGCGAGCGAGGACCCGGCCAGCTTTTCAGCCAGCAAGGTGCCGACCGGCACGTCGCGCCACCCGAAATTGGGTGCGAAGTGCAGGAAGCCGCGAACCTCGTCCACGCCGCCAGGCAGGCCGACGCCGATGCCGATGATGCGGTGTTCGGACTCGCGCAAGCGCTTGCGCACCTTGAGCAGCGCCTGCGCCATCGTGCCGACGCAGTCCTTGGCGCCTTGGGCCGGGCCGTAGCCGACCACAACTCGCACCAGCACGTCGCCGGTGAGCGATGTCGCCACCACGCGTACCGACTCGATGCCCATCTCGGCGCCGAGTAGCAGCAGGCGGCGCGGGTCGATGAACAGCGGGGTGGGGCGGCGGCCGAGTTCGCCGGTGGCCACGACCTCGCGCTCGACGAGCCAGCCTTCATCGATCAGCTCGCGCACCAAGAGGCTCACGGTGGACTTGGTGAGCCCCACCTGGTTTGCCAGGTCGGCCCTCGACAGGCCGGGCTTCTTGCACAGTTGGCGGACCAGGACCATTCGATTGATGTCCTTCAGCAACTGCTGGTTGCCGGTGGCCTCGATGGTCAAGTCGCTTCTCCTGTGGGGCGGTAGGGATGCACTGGGATTTCCCAGATTAGTTTGTCCGCAAAACGAAATAAATTGGCATAAACACCTAGCAGCCTGCAACCGTGATGTCATTAGTTAGAGCGATGCACTAAATAAGAACAAACACCTAAACACTTCGGATCGAGCCGAGGCCACACTCCCTCCCGCGATAAAGAGCATGGTCCGCATGAGCTCGGTCGGGCGCGGCATCGTCTACGGTGCACCGTGATCTGTACGTGAAAGGAATCGAAGACATGTCCCCAATCGGCCGGACGGCCACGGCCCTGGCGCTCGCCCTGTGCGGCATCGCCGCGCAGGCGGGCGGCACCGAGCCCCGGCCGGTGCAGCTCGACCTTGCCCGCGCGGCAACCCCGGTCGACCGCTTCTTCGATTACGCGGTCGGCGCCGACTTTCCCGGCACGCTGATCCGCGACGACAGCCTGGCGCAACTGAAGACGGCAGTGGACGAACTCGGCTTTCGCTACGTTCGCTTCCATGCCATCTTTCACGACGCGCTGCGCACGGTGAAGAAGGACGGCGACCACCTCGTCTTCGACTTCAGCGGCATCGACAAGCTGTACGACGCGCTCATGGCCCGGGGCATCCGCCCCTTCGTGGAGCTCGGCTTCACGCCCGAGGCCATGGCCACCTCGAAGCAGTCGATCTTCTACTGGAAAGGCAACACCTCGCATCCCATGCCCGAGCCCTGGACGGCGCTGGTGGAGGCATTCGTGAAGCATGTGCGCGAACGCTACGGGGTGGATGAGGTGCGGCGCTGGCCCTTCGAGGTCTGGAACGAGCCCAACCTGGACGGCTTCTGGGAGCGTGCCGACCAGAACGCCTACTTCGAGCTCTATGCCCGCACCGCGCAGGCGATCAAGGCGATCGACCCGCAGTTGCGCGTGGGCGGCCCATCCACCGCCGGCGCGGCCTGGGTGCCCGAGTTCCTGGCCTATGCCAAGGCCCACGGTGCGCCGGTGGACTTCGTCACCACCCACACCTACGGCGTGGACGAAGGCTTCCTCGACGAATTCGGCCAGTCGGACCGCAAGCTCTCGCCGAACCCGCAATCGATCGTCGGCGACGTGAAGCGGGTGCGCCAGCAGATCGATGCGTCCGCCTTCCCCGGGTTGCCGCTGTACATCACCGAGTGGAGCACCAGCTACAACCCGCGCGACAAGGTGCACGACAGCTACATCAGCGCCTCGTGGATGCTTGCCAAGCTGCGCGCCACGCGCGGGCAGGCCCAGGCCATGAGCTACTGGACCTACAGCGACCTCTTCGAGGAACCGGGGCCGCCGGATCGCCCCTTCCACGGCGGCTTCGGCCTGATGACGCGCGAAGGCGTGCGCAAGCCGACATGGTTCGCCTACAAGTACCTCCATGCACTGCGCGGCAAGGACATCCCGAGTGCGGATGAAGGCGTGCTCGCGGCCGTGGACGGCCGCCGCACTGCCGTGCTGGCCTGGGACTGGCAGCAGCGCGAGCAGCCCACGAGCAACAGCGTCTTCTTCGGAAAACCCGTGCCGGCCACCGACGCGCAGCCGCTATCGCTGGACATGCGCCACCTCGCGCCGGGCCGCTACCACCTGCAGGTTCGGCGCACCGGGTACAAGGCCAACGACGCCCAGACCGCCTACCTCGAGATGGGGTCGCCCAAGGACCTCACGCCCGAGCAACTGCAGACCCTGCAGCAGCTCACCGCCGACAAGCCCGAAGTGGACCGCACGGTGCGCGTGGGCGCGGACGGCCGGATTCGTTGGAAGCTGCCGATGCGCAGCAACGACATCGTGCTCGTGACACTCGAGCCGGTGGCGAAGTAGCCCTCTCTCATGCCACCCCATCAGCAATTGAGATGACGTTGACGACATCGACCATCCGGTGGCTGCAGAGGCTGGCCCTCTGCGGCTTCTTCGCCGCCGCGGCGATCGGCGTGGAGGCCGCCGAGTGCGGTCCTGACGCACTGGGCACATGGCGGGTGCTCAGCCTCGCGCGAGGCACGGCGGCCTATGGCCGAGTGCAGCACGAATCGCTGCCCCTGGGGCCGGGCGAGGTGGTGCTCACCTTCGACGACGGCCCCCGCGCCGAGTCCACGCCGGTGGTGCTGAAGGCGCTGCAGGCCGAATGCGTGCGCGCCACCTTCTTCATGAACGGCGAACCGATGCTCGCCAACGCCGAGCTGGCGAAGCAGGTGCGCGCGCAAGGGCACAGCGTGGGGCTGCACGGGTTTCGGCATCCGCACTTCGCGAGCCTGCCCGAAGACGAGCAACTGACCGATCTTCGAGACCTCGAGCAGGCTTACGCCCAGGTGTTCGGCGGCCGCGCCGCGGCGTACCGCTTCCCGTTCCTGGAGGAAACGCCGTTCCTGCGCGGCGCGCTCGCGGCCACCGGCTACACCGTGATGTCGGTCGACCTGGGCATCGAGGACTGGGAACCCCAGAGCACGCAACAGATGGTCGACAAGCTGGTTCAGCGGTTGGCCGGCACGGGTGGCGGCATCGTGCTGCTCCACGACGCCCAGGACCGGACGGCGGCTGCGCTGCCGATGCTGTTGCGAGCGCTCAAGACGCGCGGCTACCGCGTCGTGCATCTCGAATGGTCATGAAGGAACAACTGAACATGGTTCGACACTGGATTCGCAGCGGCACGCTCGCGGTGGGGCTGCTGGCCGGGCTGCTGCCCGCGGTGGCGGCCGTGGGCATCGGCCTGTTGCCGAACATCGCCTCGGCAGCCTCGCGCACCAGCGAACCCATCAACCGCGACTGGAGCTTCACGCTCGGCGACCCGCCGGGCGCGCAATCGGCCGACCACGACACGGCGAAGTGGCAGCACGTGGACGTGCCGCATTCGTTCTCGCAGCCGTACTTCCTCGGCACCGGCTTCTACGTCGGCCATGGCTGGTATCGCAAGACCCTGGAGCTGCCGGCGTCGTCGGTGGGCAAGCGCATCTCGCTCGAATTCGACGGCGTCTTCCAGGACGCGGAGATCTTCGTCAACGGCCAGAAGGCCGGCCGCCACGTCGGCGGCTACACCGGCTTCACCATCGACATCACGTCGCTCGCGAAGCCCGGCCGCAACCTGCTGGCCGTGCACGTCAACAACGAATGGAAGGCCCGCGTCGCGCCGCGCGCCGGCGAGCATGTGTTCTCGGGCGGCATCTACCGCGACGTGCGCCTGGTCGTCACCGACCCCGTCCACGTCGCCTGGTATGGCACCTTCGTGACCACGCCCCAGGTCTCGGAGCAGCAGGCCTCGGTGCGCGTGCAGACCGAGCTGCGCAATGACCGCACGGGTGAGGCGCGGGTCGTCCTCGTCTCCGAGGTGCTCGACGCGAGCGGCGGCCGAGTCTCGATGCAGCGTAGCGAGAGCAGCGTGCCTGCAGCCGGCACGATCAGCGTTGACCAGACCTTGCCCGACATCGTTGCGCCCAAGCTCTGGTCGCCCGCGCAGCCCTATCTCTACAAGCTCGTGAGCCGGCTCTCGGTGAACGGCAAGACGGTGGACCGCTACGAGACACCCTTCGGCATCCGAAGCATCAAGTTCACCGCCGACCAGGGCTTCTTCCTGAACGGCAAGCATCTCTACCTGATCGGTGCGAACGTCCACCAGGACCAGGCCGGATGGGGCGACGGCGTGACCGACGGCGCCGCGCGGCGCGACGTGAAGATGGTCAAGGACGCCGGCTTCAACTTCATCCGCGGCTCCCACTACCCGCATTCGCCGGCCTTCACGAAGGCGACCGACGAGCTGGGCATCCTGTTCTGGTCGGAGGCGCCGTTCTGGGGTATCGGCGGCTTCGGCGCCGACGGCAGCTGGCTGTCCAGCGCCTACCCGCCCGATCCGGCGGACCGCCCCGAGTTCGAGGCCAGCGTGCTGCAGCAGGTGCAGGAGATGGTGCGCATCCACCGCAACCGTCCGTCGGTCTTCGTCTGGAGCGCCAGCAACGAGCCCTTCTTCACCAAGGGCGACGCGATGGACGCGATGCGCGACTTCCTCAAGCGCGAGGTGGCCTTCTTCCATTCGATCGATCCGACGCGGCCGGTGGCCATCGGCGGCGCCCAGCGCGGCGACATCGACAAGCTGGGCGACGTGGCCGGCTACAACGGCGACGGCACCACGCTGTTCCTGAATCCGGGCGTGCCCTCCGTGGTGTCGGAATACGGCTCCACCATGGTCGACCGCCCCGGCGCCTATGAACCCGGCTTCGGCATGATGCCCGACACGGTGGACCCGAAGGACAGCGCCAAGCCCTATGCCTGGCGCTACCCGTGGCGTTCGGGCGAGGCACTGTGGTGCGCCTTCGACCATGGCTCCATCGCCTCCATCGAGTTCGGTGCCATGGGCTTCATCGACTACTTCCGCCTGCCCAAGCGCCAGTACCACTGGTACCGCAACACCTACGCCGGCGTGCCTCCGCCCACCTGGCCCGTGGACGGCAAGCCCGCGCAACTGCAGCTCACTGCGAGCCAGACGGAGATTCACGGCACGCAGGGACTCGACGACGCGCACCTCGTCGTCACCGTGCAGGATGAGGCCGGCCGGGCACTGAGCAATTCGCCGGACGTGACGTTGACCATCGTCAGCGGCCCGGGCAAGTTCCCCACCGGCCGCAGCATCCACTTCAGCAACAAGTCGCTCGTGGCCATCCGCGACGGCCAGGCGGCGATCACGTTCCGCTCGTACTTCGCGGGCAAGACCCTCATCGAGGCGACGTCGCCGGGCCTCAAGCCCGCGCGCCTCACGATCACGACGACGGGGCCGGACCGTTTCATCGAGGGCAAGTCACCGCTCGCGCCCGACCAGCCCGTCATCGTCTACCCGCCGTTCACGCGCATCGCCTTCCCTGGCGATCCGGTGAACGTGACCATCAACCGCCCGACGTCGACCAGCAGTGCCGAGCCCGGCCACGAAGGCCCCAAGGCCAACGACGACCAGACATCGACCTGGTGGCAGGCCCATGCCAAGGACGGCTCCGCCTTCTGGCTCGTCCACCTGGAGAACGTCTACAAGCTGCATTGGCTGGCGCTGGTCATGCCCGACGAGCGCGTGCCGGACTTCGTCGTCGAGATCAGCAAGGATGGCACGCAATGGCACCAGGTCGGCGAGGGCAAGAGCGGACGCAAGAACTACGACTTCGCGCTGTTCGAGAAGCCGCTCACGGCGGCCTTCCTGCGCATCCGCTTCCCCGCCGTCACGCCCGATCACCCGGCCATGCTCAGCGAGGTGCGCGTGATCGCCGCTCCGGCGAACTGAGAAGCCGCGAGGCAATCCGGGCTGCGACGACCGCAGGGTGCGGCGTGAACGCCGATGCGAAAGGCGTTACCAGACGCCCTGGTGCACTGCCAACGCCCGCAGCATCGCGAGCCGGTTGCGCACGGCGTCGAGTCCCGCCTGTTCGACGGCCTGTTGGGCCTCGAACGTTGCAATGCGTGCCTGCAACAGGTCTGCCAAGGCAATCGTGCCGGCGTCGAGCTTGAGTTTGGCAATGCGCTCGGACTCGTTGGCCTGCGCCAGCTGGTCGTCGGCCGCGGCCCGGGCGTCGGCGATGCGGCGCTGCTCGATCAGCAGGTTGTGCACCTCGGCCAGCGCAGCGTGCACCTTGTCGCGCAGGTTCAGCGCTGCGACGTCCAGGGCGTTGCGCGACTGCGCTTCCTGCAAGTCGAGCCGGCGCCAGTCGATCAGCGGCACGGTGAGGTTGGAAGCGAGCGACAGCAGCGGCTGGCCCAGCCAGTCCGACATCTTGGCCCCGCCGGTGCCGATTCCTGCGTTGAAGCTCAGCTGCGGGTAGCGCGCAGCGCGGGCGGAGCGCGTGTCGGCCAACGCCGCATCGACCTCCAGCCGCGCACGGCGCACGTCGGGGCGGCGTTCCAGCACCTGCACCGGCTCGTCGGGCGCCCAGGCCGGCAATGCGGCGGGCAGGGTGGTCGCCGCCACCTCGGGCCCTGGGGGCGGCGCATCGAGCAGTCGCGCCAGGTTCGCTCGCGCCTTGGCTGCGTCGGCCATGGCATCTCCGAGTTGCCGGCGCGCCGCGAGCACGGCGCCGGCCGCCTTGTTGATCTCGAGCGGCACCAGCTTGCCCTCGCGCACGCGCGCGGTGACGAGGGGCACGGCCCGCTGCGCAAGTTCGAGCCGGGCGGTCGCGATGGCGGCGAAGCGCTGGTTGGCGATGAGCGTCCAGTAGCTGTCGGCCACCTGGTTCGCGATGCTCAGGCGCGCCGCGGCGATGTCGCCGCGCGCGGCCTCGCTCAGCGAGGCCTGCTTCGCATCGAGCTGGGCCAGGCGATGCCACAGGTCCGGCTCGAAGCTCGCGCCCACCGAGGCGGTGTAGCTGTGGCTCCATTGCGCGGCCTCGCTCACCGGGATCAGCACCCCGTCGACGTTGACGGTCGCTCCCTTCGATTGCAAAGGCCGGTTTGCGCCATACGAGAAGTTCAGCGACGGCTGCAGCCGCAAGCCTTGCTGCCTGGCCTGGATCTGCGCTGCATTCCAGGCCAGCGCGGCACGGCGGATGTCGGTGTTGGCGTCGAGCGCGCGTTGCTGCAGTGCCAGCAGGGCCGGATCGAGCAGCGGTGCCCACGCCGCGGCCTGCCCGGCACTCAGGTCGGGCACGGCCCATTGCTCGGGCGCGACCGGCGCCGGCGGCGCCTGGACAGGGGAGCCCGCGCAGGCGACGAGCAGGAGCGCCAGCAGCGGCATCGACCGAAACGTCAGGGACATGGAGATCCTCATTCGCGCGCCAGCGCATCCACCGGACTCAGGCCCGCCGCGCGCCGCGCGGGGAGCGTGCCGAAGAGCAGCCCCACCGAGCTGGAGACGGCGAACGCGACAAGAAGCGCATCCCAGCTGACCAGGACATGCAGTTGGTGCTGCACGTGGTTGAACCCGAGCGCGGCCAGCCAGCTCAGCGCCACGCCCACCAGCCCGCCGAGGCAGCACAGCACCACGGCCTCGGCCAGGAACTGCAGCAGCACATCGCCGCGCCGCGCGCCCACCGCCATGCGGATGCCGATCTCGCGCGTGCGTTCCGACACGGAGACCAGCATGATGTTCATCACGCCCACGCCGCCCACCAGCAAGGCGATGGCGGCCACGCCTGCGAACACGGCCGCAAGGCTGGAGGTGATGTTGGTGAACTTGCGGAATTCCCCTTCGCCGTTCCAGGTCGAGAAGTCTTCGGCGCCATGCAGGGCGCGCATCCGGTGGACGAGCTGTGCCCGCACGGCATCGGGCGGGATGCCTCGCTCGAGCTGCAGGTCGAAGTGGTCGTAGTCGGCACGCGCGTCGATCTTGCGGGCGAAGGTGCCCTCGGGAATGAACACCCCGCCAATCCAGTTCTCGCCCGAAATCAGCGCGGCGTCGCTGTCCACCACGCCGACCACCGTGATCGGCAGCGCGCCCCACGGCGCGTCCGCGGACGCTGCGATGCCATCGGGCAGGCTGCCGAGCATGAGCATCAGGCTGCGGCCAAGAGGGGACTCGCCCGGCTTGAACAAGGTGTCCCGCGCCTTCTTGTCGATCACGGCGACCTGGACGTCGTCGCGCAAGTCGAGGGCGCTGAAGTAGCGTCCTTCGACGACCTTGAGCTTGCGCGCCTTGAGTGTCTGCAGCCCGGCGCTGCGCACGGCGATCCGCGCGTCGCGCGAGCCCTGGCGCGCCGTCAGCTGCGACTCGCGGTCGAGGTTGACGCCCGCGACGCCGGGCAGGGCGCGCATGCTGTCGATCTCGGCCGGCATGAAGGGCTTGGGCTGGCTGCCCGGCGGCAAGGCGGGGTTGCCGCGCCACACGGCGATGCGGCCCGACATGAAGCTGGCCACGTCGGACTCGATCGAGCGCCGTGCCGCGCCGGTGAGTGCCACGATGGACACCACCGAGGCGATCCCGATGCTGATGCCGAGCATCGACAGCGCGCTGCGCAGCCGGCTGGCGCGCAGCGCCGCCCAGGCCGTTTGCACGGCCTCGCGCCACTGCACGACCGCGCGCTGCAGGCGGCCGCCCTGTGGCGGCGGAGCGATGCCGGGCGCCGCGGGCACGTGAGCGGCGGGCGTTCCCGGGTCGCTGACGATGCGGCCGTCCTTCATGGTGATCACCCGGCGTGCCTCGGCCGCCACGTTCGCGTCGTGCGTCACGATGATCACGGTGTGGCCGCGAGCGTTGAGTTCGCTGAGCAGGCGCAGCATCTCGGCGCCGCTGGCCGAATCGAGCGCGCCGGTGGGTTCGTCGGCGAGGATGACCTGCCCGCCGTTCATGAGCGCCCGCGCGACACTCACGCGCTGCTGCTGGCCGCCGCTGAGCTCGTGGGGCTTGTGGTCCAGGCGGTCGACGAGGCCCAGGCGTTCGAGCAAGGCGCGCGCTCGTTCGAGCCGCGAATGCGACCCCTCGCCGGTGTAGACCGCCGGCAGCGCGGCGTTGGCCCGCGCATCGAGGTGGCCCAGCAGGTGGTAGCGCTGGAAGATGAAGCCGAAGTGTTCGCGCCGCAGCGCCGCGAGTTCGTCCGGCTGCAAGCCGCCGGTGTCGCGGCCGGCAATGCGGTAGTGGCCTGCCGTGGGCGCGTCCAGGCAGCCCAGCACGTTCATGAGCGTGCTCTTGCCCGAGCCCGACTGGCCGACGATCGCGACATACTCGCCGCTCTCGATGGCGAGGCTCACGCCGGCCAGCGCTGCGACGTCGTTGTTGCCGAGCCGGTAGTGGCGCTCGACGTCGTGCAGTTCGATCAGCGCCATCGTCAGGTCGTGCCGGCCGAGGCGGCGGCACCCGGCGGCGGTGCGAGCAGCACCTTCTCGCCGGCCGCCAAGCCCGAGAGGACCTGCACATTGGCCGTGTCGTGCAAGCCGGTGCGCACACGGCGCGTGGTGGTCTTGCCGTCCTTGCCCACGACCTCGACGGCGAAGCTGCCGTCCTTGCCGCGCTCGCCGAGCGCGACGAGCGGCATGGCCAGCGCCTGCCGGGCCTCGCCGGTTTCGAGGTCGACCTGCACCGTCATGTCCGCAAAGAGCTTGCGGTCGCGGTTGTCCACTTCGAAGAGCGCGTTGTAGAACACGGCATTGCCGCTGCGCTCGGGAATCGGCTGGATGACGCGCAGCCGCCCCTCGTAGTGCCGGCCGTCGCCGGACAGGGTGGCAAAGCTGGCCTTCTGGCCCGGGCTGATCGACTGCACGTCGGCTTCCGGCACCTTGGTGCGCACGGTGATCGTGTCCAGGTCCGCGACCGTCACCATGACCGGCGTTATCTGCACCGCGATCACCGTCTGTCCCACTTGCACCGGGATGTTCACCACCACGCCGTCCATCGGCGAGGTGATGCGGGTGTAGCCGAGATTGACCTTGCTGCGATCGAGCTGGGCCTCCAGGTTCGCGAGGTTCGCCGCCTGGCCCCGCACGTCGGCTTCGAGCTTGGCGACCTCGTTTTCGGCCTTCTCCGATTCGGTCGCCGCCGTGGCGTCACCTGCCAGCAGGCGGTGCTGGCGCTCGAGTTCCAGGCGCGCGGCCTTCAGGTCGATCCGGCGGGACTCGAGCTGCGCATGCTGCTGCGCGAGCGATGCCTCGGCCCGCGTCACGTCGCTTTGCGCCAGTGCAGGGTCGAGCAGCACCAGCAGGTCGCCCTTCTTGACGGCCTGGCCCAGGACGACCGGAATGGCCTTGATCTGCCCGCCGACCTGGGCGCCCACGTCCACGCGGGTCTTCGCCTGCAGGGTGCCCGCCGCCTGCACGATCTGCACGATGTCCATGCGCCTGACCTCGCCGCTGGGCGGCGGGGGAGGTGGTGCAGCGGTGGCACGGCTCCAAACCTGCCACGCGACGATCGCGAGCGCGATCGCGAGCCACCAGCGCAGCTTGCGAAAGACGTGCCTGGCCTTGGCAGCCACTTGATTCATCGATGCCTCCACGATCCTGGTTCTGGCTGCGTACGTGTCCTGCGCGCCGCGTCGCTGCAACTCACCGGTCGGAACTTGAACCGTCGGTGTCGTTGCGCGTCAGCTCGGCAGATGGTGACCGGGTGGGCGTCTACAAGGAAATGATTCCTCATGGGGCGCCCCGTGCATCGTGCGCGGATGCATCCGGCGCTACGCGAGCGCCGGCAGCTGCCAGGCCCGACCCATCAAGCGGCCCTGTACGGATGGCCGTTCAACTTATTGTGTCGACATATTGATTCGAGCGACGAACGAAAAAAAGAGGTGAAAACACCGATGTGGCGCCGGCGGGGTCCGGCGCCAAATTCAGGCTACGAACGATTTCGATGCCACCATGAACGACAGAGCCATTCGCAAGATCGTCATCGTCGGCGGCGGGACCGCGGGCTGGATGAGCGCCGCACCGCTCTCGCTGATCTTCGGAGGACATGCGCTGCGGCCTTGCGAGATCGTGCTGGTGGAGTCACCCGAGCTGGGCACCATCGGCGTCGGCGAGGCGACGCTGCCTGCGATCCGCTACTACAACCAGCTCCTGGGTTTGGACGGCCTCGAGTTCATCCGGAAGACGCAGGCGACCTTCAAGCTGGGCATCGAGTTCAAGGATTGGGGGCGCGTGGGCCACCGGTTCTTCCACGGCTTTGGAGGCTTCGGCCCGCCGATCCAGAGCCGCTCGTCGTTCATGTTCTGGCTGCGCCTGAGTCGCAGTGGCAGCATGCCGTCGTACGAGGACTTTTCCGCAGCCACGGTGATGGCCCGGAACAAGCGCTTCACGACCCCAAGCGGCGCTGCGCCGTCGGCACACAACGCCTACTCGTACGCCTTCCACTTCGATGCCGGCCTGTATGCGGCCTTCCTTCGCGACTACGCGATGAAGCGTGGCGTGCAACGCGTGGAAGGGACGATCGTCGACGTCGAAGTGCGGCCCGAAGACGGTTTCGTCGCGGCGGTCAAGCTGCGCGACGGGCGCAGGATCGATGGCGACCTGTTCATCGATTGCTCGGGCTTTCGCGGCCTGTTGATCGATGGCGTGATGAAGTCTGCGTTCGAGGACTGGAGCGCGTGGCTGCCGTGCAACAGCGCGCTGGCCGTGCCCTGTGCCCGGGTGGACGAACTCACGCCGTACACGACATCGACGGCGCGCGCGGCGGGTTGGCAGTGGCGCATCCCCTTGCAGCACCGCACCGGCAACGGTCATGTCTACTGCAACGGCTTCAGCTCGGACGACGAAGCCGCGCGCGTGCTGCTCGGCAATCTCGACGGCCAGGCGCTGGATTCTCCGCGGCAGCTGCGATTCACCACCGGCCGCCGCCGCGAGGCCTGGGTGAAGAACGTGGTGGCCGTGGGCCTGGCGTCCGGGTTTCTCGAGCCGTTGGAATCGACCAGCATCCAGCTCATCATGGACGGCGTGGGGCGCCTGGTCGAGTTGTTCCCCGACCGGGACTTCCAACCTGGCCTGGCCGCAGAGTTCAACCGCAGGATGTCCAAGCAGTACGAATCGATCCGCGACTTCATCATCCTGCACTACAAGCTCAACCAGCGCGACGACTCGGAGTTCTGGCGCTATTGCGCCGCCATGCCGATCCCCGACACGCTGCGGCACCAGATCGAGCTGTTCCGCGAGAGTGGCCGGGTGTGCATTCTCGACCACGACAGTTTCGAGGAGCCTTCGTGGATCTCGATCATGTTCGGCCTCGGGCTGGTGCCCAAGCGGCACGACCCGTTTGCCGACCTCGTGGATGAAGCCGGTCTGCGCACTCACTTCGAGCGCCTGCATCAAGCGATCTCCGGCACCGTGTCGAGCATGCCCTCGCACACGGCGTTCATTGACCGCTACGCGAAGGCCGACCCGTTGGAGTCGGCAGATGCGCGCAAGACATCGGCCGCTCCCGCGTGATCAGCGGCCGCTGAGCCGGGGCTCACCGCGATTCGCGACGATCTCGCGCTGGCTCAATCCGCAGTCAGCTTGGCCTGCTGCACGACGCGCTTCCATTTCACGAGCTCCGTTTGCACGAGCGATCGCAGTTCCTCCGGCGTGCTGGTCTTCACATCGGCGCCGTGGTCCTCCATGCGCTTGATCGTCTCCTTGTCGGCGAGCACCTGGTTCAGCGCCTTGTTGAGCTGGTCGACGATTGTCCTGGGCGTCTTCGCCGGAGCAAACAGCGCATACCACTGGGTCACGTCGACGCCATCGACGCCGGCCTCCTTCAAGGTGGGCACGTCGGGCAGGCTCCTGACCCGCTTCGGGCCCGCCACTGCAAGCGCGCGCAGCTTTCCCGCCTTGATGTGCGGGTAGGCGGTGAAGAGGCTGGGGAACATGAACTGCGTCTGCCCGCCGATGGTGTCGCTCACGGCCGGCGCCGCGCCCTTGTACGGAACGCCCAGCATCACCGTGCCCGAGCTGAGCTTGAACAGCTCCGCGGCAAAGTGCGGCGCCGTTCCGTTCCCGGCCGAGGCGTAGCTGTACTTGTCGGGCTTGGCCTTGAGCTGGGCCACGAGGTCTTTCACGTCCTTCACCGGCACGTTCACGTTGGCCACCATCAAGGTCGGTGAATAGCCGACGAGGCCGATCGGCTCGAAATCGGTGACCGGGTCGTAGCGCAGCTTCTGCAATGCCGGATTCATGCTGTGCGTTCCGATGTAGCCGAGCATCAAGGTGTAGCCATCGGCCCCGGCACGCGCAACGTACTCGCTCGCGATCGCGCCGTTGGCACCCGATCGGTTGTCGACGATGACGGTCTGCCCGAGCAAGGGGCCGAGCTTGGCGGCGATCGTGCGAGCCATGGCGTCATTGCCGCCGCCCGCGGCGGTCGGCACGACGATGGTGATCGTCTTGTCGGGGTAGGCCGCGAATGCCGGCGATGCGGTCGCTGCCACTGTGGCAGCGACGAGGGGGCCGATGATTCGATTCATGTTGTCTCCTTCGGGGGGTCTTGAAAACACATAGTCGGGCAGGTGCAGGTCGCCCTGGAAGATCTTTCGGGCGGTGCGCACCAGCGCGGCCCGCTGGATGCGGGCGTGCTCGCCGTGGCCATCGATCTCCACGTCGATGTCGATGCGCCCCTGTGGGTGCAGCACCGAAATGCTTCTTGTGCCCGGCGAGAGGTTCGTGCCGCTGGCCACCGTCCCGGGCAGCGCGAACGCGGTCGCCACGCCGATCGCGCCGGTGACTGCGTGCGAGGCATGGCAGCGGCGCGGGGTGAAGTAGCGCGAGGTGACGCTTTGCTCGCTGTCCCCGGCGCTGACGAGCACGGGCTTCGGAACCACGCTGTTCGACACGTCGCCCAGGCCCATCATCCAGCCGGCCTTGCGGCGCAGGTCTTCGATGCGCGAGAGCAGCTGCGTGTCGGCATCCAGCTCGACCGGCGATTCACTGCCTTGCACGCCCAGGTCGCGGGCACGAAGGATCATCAAGGGCATCGCCGCGTCGATGCAGGTGGCCTCGATGCCGTCGATGCGATCGATGCGCTGCCCGGTCGGAAACACCGAGCCGGTGACGGCGCCCCATGCGTCGAGGAAGTCCAGTCGGATCGGTGCCGCGGTGCCTGCGACGCCGTCGATGCGCGCCTGGCCTTCGTAGCTCACGCACCGCGAGGGCGTGAGCACCGTCACGTCGATGCGAGAGCGCGTGTTGACGTTGAAGACGCGCACGGTCGTCTCGCCGTCGGCCGCCTGCACCAGGCCCTGCTCGATCGCGAACGGCGCGACGCCCGACAGCATGTTTCCGCAGTTGGGACGCGTGTCGACCGAGCGCTGGCCGACCCCCACCTGGGCGAACAGGTAATCGACATCGCAGCCCGGTTGGCTCGATCGCGACACGATGGCAACCTTGCTGGTCAGCGAGTTGCCGCCGCCCACGCCATCGAGCTGCAGCACGTCGGAGGCGCCCAGTGCGCCGATCAGGGCTTCGTCGCGCTCCGCCTCGTCCAAGGGCAGCCAGTCGCGCAGGAAGAACGGGCCGCGCGAGGTGCCGGCGCGCATCAGGACACAGGGGACGATTCGGCTCATGATTGGATGATCGGCGCGGCGTCGCTTGTTGTGAATTGCATGTTTGGGATCGATTGATCCAGAATCGGCATCAACAAAGCGCCTCGCGAGGGCTCCCATGGCGATCAACTTCGACCTCAACGACCTGCTCGCCTTCCGGGCCGTGGCAGAGCTGAACAACTTCCGCCGTGCGGCCGAATCGGTTCACATCTCGCAACCGGCGTTCAGCCGGCGCATCGACAAGCTGGAACAGGCGCTGGGCGTCAAGCTGCTGGAGCGCACGACGCGGCGCGTCAGCCTCACGGCGGTGGGTCGCGACTTCGCCCGCAAGGTTCAGCAATTGCTCGACGACCTGGACAACACGCTGCTCGGCGTTCGAGGGGTGGCGGCCACGCGCATGGGCGAGGTGACCATTGCCTGCGTGCCCTCGACGGTCTACTACTTCCTGTCGCAGGTCATCCGCCGCTACCACGAGAGCTATCCGAAGATCCGCGTCAAGGTCTTCGACGCCAGCGCCAACGAGGTGCTGGCCGCGGTGTCGCGCGGTGAGGCGGACTTCGGCCTGAACTTCATCGGCGCACAGGAGGCCGACATCGAGTTCAAGCCGCTGCTCGAGGAGCGCTTCGTTGCCGCCTGCCGGCGCGACCATCCGCTGGCGCGCGAGCGCAAGACGACCTGGAGTGCGCTTTCGCAATTCGACTTCATCTCGGTGGCCAAGTCGTCGGGCAATCGCTTGCTGCTCGACCAGGCGCTGGCTCATGTGAGCGGCCGGCCGCAGAGCATCTATGAAACTCAGCACGTCACGACGATGCTGGGCCTGGTGGAGGCGGGCCTGGGTGTCGCGGCGGTGCCGTCGCTGGCGATGCCGGGCGCGGACCATCCGCTGCTGGTCAGCGTGCCGCTGGGAGACCCGGTGGTGACGCGGCGCGTCGGCCTCATCCGGCGCAAGGGGCGGGCCTTGTCACCGTCCGCCCAGCAGCTCTACGACTTCCTGCTCGAGATGAAACCAGCGCGCAAGAAGGCGCCTGCGCGCAAGGGTCAATGAAGGCTTGCGGCCTGGACCGGCGCGCCCGTGGCGACATGGCCGAGCCCGCGGGCGGGCAGGTCTTCACCGTCCTCGAGCGCGACTTCCGCACGGGCGTAACCCTGCTCGAGTTCGCTCGCCAGCACCTGCCGGTCGCAGGCCTTTTCCCAGATCGAGACGACGATGCAGGCGACTGCGTTGCTGACCGTGCTCGTCAGTGCGCGCGCTTCGGACATGAAGCGGTCGATGCCGACGATCAATGCCACGCCGGCCACGGGCAGGTCGGGCATCACCGTGAGCGTGGCCACCAGCGCGACGAATCCGCTGCCCGTCACGCCGGCCGCGCCCTTGGAGGTGAGCAGCATCAGCCCGAGCATCGCCGCGATCTGGCCCCATGACAGGTGGATGTCGCAGGCCTGCGCGATGAACATCGAGGCGAGGGTCAGGTAGATGGCCGTGCCGTCGAGGTTGAACGAATAGCCGGTGGGCAGCACCAGTCCGACGACGCCCTTCTTGCAGCCCAGGCGCTCGAGCTTCATCAGCAGGCGCGGCAGCACCGGCTCGCTGGAGGACGTGCCGAGCACGACCAGCAACTCCTCGCGGATGTAGCGCATCAGTTGCCACAGCTTGAATCCGTGGGCGCGCGCCAGCAGGCCGAGCACGACGACGACGAAGAAGATGCAGGCGACGTAGAAGGTGCCGATCAGCAGGCCCAGCGAGCCGATCGACTTGATGCCGTAGCGCCCCACGGTGAAGGCCATGGCGCCGAAGGCGCCGAGCGGTGCGAGCCGCATGATGAAGCCGAAGGCGGCAAACAGCATGTGGGCGAAGCTGTCGATGCCGTCGAGAACGGTCCGCCCCACGCCACCGATGCGCGTCAGCCCGAATCCGCACAGCACCGCCAGCAGCAGCACCGGCAGCACCTCGCCCTCGGCGAATGCGCCGAAGAACGAGCCGGGGATGATGTGCAGCATGAACTCGACGAAGCCGCGCGGGGGCACCTGGCTTGCATACTTCGCGGCCACCGCGGCATCGAGGTGCTTGGGGTCGATGTGCATGCCCGCACCGGGTTGCAGCAGGAACACCGCCGCCAGGCCGGTCAGCAACGCGAGGATCGTGAGGGCGTAGAACAAGCCCATCGACTTGAGCAGCGTCTTGCCGATCTCCTTGGAGTCGCCCAGCGAGGTGATGCCGCTGACGATGGTGCAAAAGACGATCGGCGAGATCATCATCTTCACGAGCTTGACGAACCCGTCGCCCAGCGGCTTGAGGGCGGCGCCGATGTCGGGCCAGTAGTGGCCCACGGTGATGCCGAGCACCAGCCCGATGATGACTTGGACGTACAGCAGCTTGATCAGCTTGGCCGGGTTCATGCGTGTCTCCTGCGATGGCAATGCAGCGGCGCACCGGTCTGCGCCGGCGTCGCATCGAGCGGGTTGAAAAAGCGCGTCAGCGCAGCGTGGCGAGCACCCGGTCGACCATCACGCCGGACTGGCCGAGGTAGTTGGCCGGGTCGCACAGGCTGGCGAGCGCGGCACGGTCGAGATGCTTGTTGATCTCCGGGTGCTCGGCCAGCAGGTCGAGCAGCTTGCGGTCCTGCTTCACGGCCTCGCGGCAGATGTCGTAGACCAGGTCGTGGGCGTACTCGCGGCCGATGTATGGGCCCAGGCCCATCATCACCGCCTCGCTCATCACCAGGCCGTGGGTGAGATCGATGTTGCGACGCATCGCCGCCGCATCGACCTCCAGGCCTTCGAGCACGAAGCGCGATTGCTTGAGGGCGCCTGCCATCAGGCAGAACGCCTCGGGCAGCACGATCCACTCGATCTCCCAGGGGCCGGTCGAGCGTTCGTGGTCGGCCACCATCGCGTCCATCAGCGCGGCGGCGTGCTGGCGCACCACCGAGATGGCGGCGTGGATGTAGCACGACGAGATCGGGTTGCGCTTTTGCGGCATCGTGCTGCTGGAGCCGCGGCCGTGCGCGAAAGGCTCGTAGACCTCGCCGACTTCCGTCTGCATCATCAGCTTGACGTCCATGCTCAGCTTGCCCAGCGTGCCGCCGACCAGCCCGAGGAAGGTGCCGACTTCGGCGATGTTGTCGCGGATGGTGTGCCAGGCGATGACGGGCTGCGCGAGGCCCAGCTCCTCCATCAGGCCGGCCTGCGTTTCCATCGCGCCGGTCTGCAGCGAAGCGAGGGTGCCCGCGGCACCGGCGAACTCTCCCACCAGCACCCGCGTGCGTAGCTGCTCCAGCCGTTCGCGGTGGCGCTCGATGGCCGACAGCATGCCGGCCATCTTGTAGCCGAAGGTCACCGGAATCGCCTGCTGCAGGTTGCTGCGGCCGATCATCGGCGTGTCGCGGTGCTTGCGCGCGAGGTCGGCCATGGCCCGGGAGATGGCCGACAGGTCGGCGTCGACGAGGTTGAGCGCCTCGCGGATCTGCAGCACCGTCGCGGTGTCGGTGATGTCCTGCGTCGTCGCTCCCCAGTGGCAGTATTCGCCGAGCTTGTCGCGGCACAGCGCGTTCAGTTGCGAGACGACCCCGAGGATCGGGTAGCCGATGCGCTCGGTCTGCTGGCGCAGCTTGACCATGTCGATCTGGTCGAGCCGGCAGTGGCTCACGATCTCGTCGGCCGCTTCCTGCGGGATCAACCCCAGGCGGCCCTGCACGCGAGCGAGCGCAGCCTCGATGTCGAGGTACTTCTGGGTGCGGTTCTCGTCGGACCAGACCTGGCGCATCGCGTCGGTCGAGAAGATGCCCTGGAAGATGGCGGAGTCGATGAGGGTGGAAGGCATGGTGTCTCCGTGAGGTGGATGAGTTCAGCGCTCTGCACGCTGCAACAGGTTGTGGGCGCGTTGCAGCACGGGCTTGTCGACCATGCGGCCGTCAACCTGGACCGCGCCTTGCGTGCCAACGGCTGCAGCGACGACGCGCCGCGCCCAGTCGAGCTCCATCGCGGTCGGCCGCAACGCGGTGTGCACTGCCTCGACCTGCTTTGGATGGATGCAAAGCTTGGCGCCGAAGCCATGGGCTCGGGCGCGCATCAGGTCGGCGACGAGCTGTGTGTCGTTGCCGATCTCCGCCGTGACCCCGGCCACGGGGGGGGCCAGCCCCGCGGCTCGTGACGCCAGTGCGAGACGGCTCGCGGCGTGGTCCAGCCCGATCGGGTCGCCGGACAGGTCGAGGTCGAGTGCGAAGTCGATGGTGCCGAAGACGAGGCGATGGACTCCCTCGGTGTTCGCCAGCGACTCGGCCGCAAGCACGCCGCGTGCAGTCTCGATCAAGGCCAGCACGGCGATGCCGGGGCAGCTGCTGCGCGCCCGCAGCACCGTGGCGGCGCGCTCTGCCTTGGGCAGCATCACGTGCAGTGCACCGGTGCGCTGCAGCATCTGCAGGTCGTCGTCGAACCACGGCGTCGATTCGTCGTTGATGCGAACGACCAGGCGGGCCCGCTCGGCGGGCGCCGCGTTGGCCAGGTGCTGGCCGACGTCGCCGCGGGCGCGTTCCTTGTCCGCGTGCGACACGGCATCCTCGAGATCGAGCACGACCGCGTCGGCTCCGCAGGCCAGCGCCTTGCCGAAGCGCTCCGGCCGATTGCCGGGAACGAAGAGGTAGGTGCGAGGCGCTGTCATGGCGTGCCTCAAATGGCTCGTGCCGATCGCAGCGCCGAGATGTCGCCGTCCGTGAGCCCGAGGCTGCCAAGGATCGCGTCGGTGTGCTCGCCGAGCGCGGGCACCGGGTCCATGCGCGGGCCCTCGGTCCAACTGCCGGGCGGCAGCATCGCCGGCAGCATGCCGGCCGGGGAGCCGACCTCGCGCCAGCGTTGGCGTGCCGCGAGCTGCGGGTGCTGCCAGAGCTCGTGCATCGTGTTGACCTGCGCGTTGGCGATCTGTGCGGCGTCGAGGCGGGCGAGCACCTCGGCTGCGCTCAGCGACGCGAAGGCCTCGACGATCAGCGCGCGCAACGCCTCGCGTGCCGCGCTGCGCCGGGAGTTGCTCGAGAAGCGCTCGTCCGTCGAGAGCCCAGGCTGCAGCAGCACCTTCTCGCAGAACGCACCCCACTCGCGTTCGTTCTGCAGGCCGAGCATCACCGTCTTGCCGTCGCCCGTGGGGAACGGCCCGTACGGATAGATCGTCGCGTGGCTCGCGCCCGTGCGCGGCGGCGGCGGGGCGCCGTCGAAGGCGTAGTACAGCGGGTAGCTCATCCATTCGGCCAGCGCTTCGAGCATCGAGATCTCGATGTGGCGGCCCCGGCCGTCGCGCTGGCGCTGCAGCAGTGCCGCGAGGATGTTGGTGTAGGCATACATGCCGGCGGCGATGTCGGCGATCGACGGGCCGGCCTTGCTCGGCTCGTCGGGCGTGCCGGTGACCGAGACGAAGCCCGCTTCGCTCTGGATCAGCAGGTCGTAGGCCTTCTTGTCGCGGTAAGGGCCGTCGGCGCCATAACCCGAGATGTCGCAGACGATGATGCCGGGCTTGACGGCGGCCAGCGCTTCATACGACAGGCCGAGCCGGGCGGCCGCGCCCGGCGCGAGGTTCTGCACCACCACGTCGGCTTGTTCGACGATCAGGCGCTTGAGCAGCGCGGCGGCGTCGGGGTGCTTGACGTCCAGCGTGAGGCTCTCCTTCGAGCGATTGGTCCAGACGAAGTGCGAGGCGAGGCCGCGCACCCGTTCGTCGTAGCCGCGGGCGAAGTCGCCCGAGCCGGGGCGTTCGATCTTGATGACCCGCGCGCCGAGGTCGGCGAGCTGGCGGGTGGCGAAGGGCGCTGCGATCGCGTGTTCCAGCGTCACGACGGTCAGGCCTTGGAGGGGTTGCATCGACGGTTCCTTCGGGAAGAGCGGGTTCAGCGCAGCGTGGCCGTGGCGTCCATCGTCAGCCAGCCTTCGTGATCGGCGGCCCACAGGCGCACGGTCTTGCCGTCGGCCTGCGGCTGGCCGTTGACGCTGAAGGGGTGCAGGTCGAAGGTCGGGCGCACGGCCTTGAATCGAAAGCTCGCCACCTCGGCATCCGGCCGCTCGCGCCGCAACAGGTCGAGCAGCAGCGTGGCGATCAGCGGGCCGTGGACGATGAGGCCCGGGTAGCCTTCGACCTCGGTCACGTAGCGGCGGTCGTAGTGGATGCGGTGGCCGTTGAAGGTGAGCGCCGAATAGCGGAACAGCAGCACGTCGTCGGGCACGATGCGGCGTTGCCATGCGGCGTCGACAGGCGCGGCCTGGGGTGGTGGCACCACGTCGTCCGGGCCTTGCGCCTCGCGGTAGACGATGTCGTGGAACTCGACCAGTGCAGGCTCGGCGGCGTCGTTGCAGCGCAGTTCGTGGCGGACCTTGACGAAGACGAGCTTGCCGGTGCGTCCGTCCTTGCTCGTCACGTCGGCGATCGTCGACGTCCGCGCGACGCGGTCACCGACGCGGATCGGCGCGCGGAACTCGAACTGGCTGCCGGCCCACATGCGCCGCGGCAGCGGCACCGGCGGCAGGAACCCGCCGCGCTTCGCATGGCCGTCGGGGCCGATCTCCGACTGCCGGTGCATGGGCAGGAAGTACAACCAGTGCCACAGCGGCGGCAGCTCGGTGCCGGTGTCCACCGGCGCTGCGGGATGGTCCAGCGTCGCCGTCAACGCCACCACCGGGGTCGGGCCGATCGTGTCGCGCACCGTTTCGCTGCGGCCGATCCATGCGCTCAGTTCGTTGCTGCCTGCTTCCACGCTTGTCTCCATCGTCGACGCGGCGGATGCGCTGCGTCATGGAGAACAAGTGTGGAGGCGCAGGCGCCCGAAGTGAAATGCAAGATTCAGAACGATTGATGCGCCCGGTGCATCGTGAAAGGCGGGCGGCGCTTGAAGAAGCAACCGCCGCCGTCTTCGCTGGAATTGCAGCGTCGAGCCGCAGCGCTCAACACCGGGCCTCAGCGCCCGTAGCGCCGGCCAGCCGTCTCCAGCGGCCAGTCGTCGGTGCGCAGCGGCGGCAGGGGCAGGCCGTCGCCGCCGACGATGTTGGCCTCGCTCGGGTTGTTGACCCAGGCATAGCGCGCCGCCACCGGCGCAGGCACCGTGGGGCTGCGCAGCACGATGCGGTCACGCTCGAAGCGGGCCTCGGCCGGCACCCAGCGGCGGTCGGCGCCGGCGATGTAGAAGCCGCGCAGCGGCTCGCCCGCTCGGGCCGTGCGCAAGCCGCCAGTGGGGTCGCCGAACTGCAGGTGCAGCTCGCCGCCGCGGACCTCGTGGGCGACGAGGCGCGGGCCGGTGGCCGGGGCCGCGCGCAGGCCCAGCTCGTGCATGGCCAGTGCAGCCAGTCGCTGGCCGAGCGTGCGCTTGTTGCGCGGGTGGATGTCCAGCGCATCGCCGACGTCGATGGCGGTGGCCATGCCGGTGTGGGGCAGGGCGAGCGCAGCCGCCTGGCTCTCACGCAGTTCCGCCCAGTTGCCGGCACCCGGACGGTTGTCCGCCAATGGCTGCCACGACGCCAGCTGCACGAACAGGAAGGGCAGGGCGGGGTCGCCGAACTCGCCTCGCCACCCCTGGATCAGGCGCTTGAAGCCGTCGGCATAGGCGGCCGCGCGCCCGGAATTTTCTTCGCCCTGGTACCACAGCACGCCACGCACCGACAGGCCGTGCAGCGGCGCGATCAAGCCGTTGTGGCCGAGGCTCGGCCCGTCGTTGGCCACAGGCCCCGCAGCGGCGGCGATCTGCTCGACGCGAGCGCGCCACGCGCCCGCCAGCGAGACGGTGCCGGCCGCAGTGTCCAGCCGCATCGCGCCGGCATCGCCGTGGAAGCCACCCCCACCGCCGGTATCGGTCACGCGCACGGCAATCCAGTTGACGCCTGCGCGCAGCAGCCCGGCGCGAAGCGCATATCGGCGCGGCTGGTCATAGCCGCACTGGCCGCCGATGCGCTGGCCGTTGACCCAGACCTCATCGCAATCGTCCACCTTGGCCAGGTTCAGTTGCGCCGCGCCGGCCGCCTGCGCGGCGCTGAGTTCGACGCGCTTGCGCATCCACACGACGCCGTCCAGGTTGGCCAGGCCTTGGCCCTCCCATTCGCCCGGCGCTTGCAGCGTCGGCCAGTTGGCGTCGATGTCTTCGGCGGCGGACCACCCGCTCGCGTCCACGCCCTGCAGTGGCAGCCCCGGCTGCCACTGCGCCACGCGGCTTTGCACGCGCTGCTGCAGCGCGGCCCTGAACGTGGCGTTGTCGGCCGGCAGGGCGCGCACGGCGCCCGCGAGGTCGGCGTCCTGCAGGGCCGCATCCCGGCGTACCCAGGTTTCCAGCATCGAGCCGCCCCAGGCGGTGTTGATGAGGCCGATGGGCACGCCTTGGACCAACTGCATCTGGCGCGCGAAGTGGTAGCCGATGGCGCTGAACTCGCCCACGCGGCCCGGCTCTGCCACGACCCACGGCGCCGGCGCGATCTCGGCTTCGGGCTGCACGCTGGCGCGCTGGGGCACGCGCAAGTGGCGCAGCTGCGCGTTCTGCGGCGACGCGACTTCCTGCTCGCCCGTGTCGGTGGTTGCCAGCGGCCACTCCATGTTGGACTGGCCGCCGAGCAGCCAGACGTCGCCGATCAGCACGTCGCGCAGCTCGATGGTCTGATCGCCCTTGACGCGCAGGCGATGCGGGCCCCCGGCCGGCAGCGAGGGCAGCTCCACGCGCCAGCGGCCATCGGCGCCCACGCGCGTGCTGGCCGTGCGGCCGCCGAGGTCGACGTTCAGCGCCTGGCCGGGCGTGGCCGTGCCCCACAGCCGCAGCGGGCGGTCGCGCTGCAGCACCATGTGCTCGCTGAACACATTGGACAGGCGCACTTCGGCCTGGGCGTTGGCGGCCAGCAAGGCCAGCAGCAAGGGAAGGAGAGTTCTCTTCATTGGGTTGGTCTTCATGACTCGTTCGTTATGCAATTCGCAGTGCGTCAGCCCAGCCGGACTTCGGTGGCGCGGCCGGTGTAAACCAACTCCTGCAGCGGCGCGGATTGCAGCAGTGGCTGGCCGGTGCCGGCCCGATGGAGCCTGAAACGCCGCGTCTTCAACATGCCGTCGAAACGGCCGCGACGCGACGACAGGCGCAGCACGCCGCGCTGGTCGTCCCAGGCCAGCCGGATCACGCTGAATCCGCCTTTCTCGTAGGCGTTGTCCAGGCCACCATCCTCGTAAAGATCGAAGGCACCGTCGCGGCCCGGCACGACGTGAAGGTCGATGACCTCGCCGCTCGCTTCGGCAGTCGATTGCAGCACCGGCCCGAGCGGCAGGATGGTGCCCGCGCGAAGGTGCAACGGGATGCGCGCGAGCGGCGACGCCACGTCATACGTGTGGCCGCCGGGGCGCCGTTCACCCGTCCAGAAATCCGCCCAGCCGCCTGCGGACTGCGGCAGGTAGACCGGCCAGTTGGAGACCTCGGGCGCCAGGACCGGCGCCACGTGCAAGGCGCGGCCGAACATGTAGCTGTGCGCCTGGTCCAGCGCCTGGGCGTCTTGGGGGAAGTCGAACACCAGCGGGCGCATGATGGGCGTGCCCTTCGCGTGCACCTCGTGGGCGATGCTGTACAGATAGGGCAGCAGCCGGTAGCGCAGTTCGAGGTATTGGCGCGCCACGGCTTCCACCTTGTCGCCATAGCGCCAGAACTCCGTGTCGGTCATGTAGCCGTGCACGCGCTGCAGCGGCAGGAAGGTCGCGTACTGGAACCAGCGGATCAGGCGCTCGTGGTAGGCCTTGTCGGAGTACTGGCCGTCGCCCGGGCGGAAGAACCCACCGGCATCGACCGTCCAGTAGGCATAGCCCGCGGCGGCCATGTTGAGGCCCGCAGGGATCTGCCGCTTCAGCGTGTCCCAGTCGTTGCCGATGTCGCCCGACCAGGTGGCTGCTGCGTGGCGCTGCTGGCCGGGGAATGCCGAGCGCGTGAGGATCATCACCCGCTGGTTCGGCAGCGCACGTCGCTGGCCTTCGTACACGGTGCGGGTGACATGCCAAGGATAGGCCAGCCGCACACGCTCACCGCGGCCGGCCGCCGTGCGTCTGCCCACGAGGTCGTCATTCTCGGGTTCGGTCGCATCCTGCCACCAGGCGTCGATCCCGAGCTTGAGCAGGCGCTCGCGCTGGTTGTTCCAATAGAACGCGGCGGCCTTGGGGTCGAAGAAGTCCACCCAATCGGTCTGGTCGATGTAGTGGCCGGCAGCTGCGGTGGTGCGGCCAAGTTCGGTGTCACGGGCGATCCTGGCCCACACCGACAGCATGAGCCGCCCGTTCATGCCGTGGATATCGCGCACCAGGGCGGCGGGATCGGGGTAGTGGGCTTCGTCGAAGCGCATGGCGTTCCAGCCATGGCGGCCCCAGTACTGCCAGTCCTGCACCATCACGTCGACCGGCAGCTTGCGGCGGCGGAACTCGCGCAGCGTGTCGACGATCTCCTGCGACGAATGGAAGCGTTCGCGGCAGTGGATGTAGCCGTAGGCCCAGCGCGGCATCATCGGCGTGGCGCCGGAGATCTCGCGGTAGCCCTCGAGCACCTCATCGGCGCCGGGGCCGGCGATCACGACGTAGTCGATTGCATCGGCCACCGGCGAACGCCAAGTCGTGCTGGCGCGCGCGGGGCCAAAGTG
>Ga0207709_10000527_pt1 | contig 33281 bp, 29 predicted proteins | sample KBSM34metaG_FD_184397 | JGI IMG/M metagenome (GOLD analysis project Ga0207709, IMG submission 184397) | Miscanthus rhizosphere microbial communities from Kellogg Biological Station, Michigan, USA - KBS M3-4 metaG (SPAdes) (version 2) | ecosystem: Host-associated > Plants > Roots > Rhizosphere >...
GCATTCCCGATAGCGCGTCGGGTGGAAAGCCCCCTTGTTGTTCAAGGGGGCGCGCCAACGGCGCGGGGATAAGGCGGAATGCGCGGGCAATTCGCTTACGCGTTCAACGCGTAACCGAACTGCTGCTTGAACTGCTCGTTGAACTCTTCGAAGGTGAAGCGCTGGTTCTGGGTGCCCGGGTGCTCCACCTTCAGCGCGCCCATCAGGTTGCCCATGCGGCCGATGGTCAGCCAGTCGTAGCCCTTCTGGATGCCGTAGATCAGGCCGGCGCGGAACGCGTCGCCACAGCCGGTCGGGTCGACCACGCGGCGTTCGTGCGCCGGCGGGATGTCGTAGCTCTTTTCCGGGGTGTGGATGACCGCGCCCTTCGGGCCACGGGTGGTGATGTAGGCCTTGACCCGGCTGACGATCTCCTTTTCGTCCCAACCGGTGCGTTCCTGCAGCAGGTTCGACTCGTAGTCGTTGACCACCACGTAGTCGGCCTGGTCGATGAAGGCGCGCAGCTCCGGTCCGTTGAACAGCGGCATGGCCTGGCCCGGGTCGAAGATGAACGGGATGCCGTCTTCGTGGAATTCCTGCGCGTTCTGGATCATGCCTTCGCGACCGTCCGGGCCGACCAGGCCGAGGGTCACGCCGGGCACGCCACGCACGTGGTTCTCGTAGGAACGCATCATCGCGCCTGGATGGAAGGCGGTGATCTGGTTGTTGTCGTGGTCGGTGGTGATGAACGCCTGCGGGGTGAACAGCTCATCGATCACGCGCACGCGGGTCAGGTCGATGCCCAGGCCTTCGAAATACTCGCGGTACGGGCCGAAGTCCGAACCGACGGTGCCCATCGGGATCGGCTGGCCGCCCAGCAGGTGCAGGTTGTAGGCGATGTTGCCGGCGCAGCCACCGAACTCGCGGCGCATGCGCGGCACCAGGAAGGACACGTTCAGGATGTGCACCTTGTCCGGCAGGATGTGATTCTTGAACTGGTCCGGGAACACCATGATGGTGTCGAAGGCAAGAGAACCACAGATCAGAGCGGACATCGATGTAAGCCTATGCGGTGAATTTTGGGGTGGGCCGGCCCGGTTCAGCAGGCAAGCAAACGGCGCCCTTGGGCGCCCGACGGCGCAAAGGTTACCCGCTGGTGCCGCTCAGGGCCAGAACCGGGTGATGCCCGATCGGGCCGAAAGCCTGTCAAGGCGCGGGTTCAGCTAGTTTTTTCCTTGCTCGGCGGCAGGCGGGTTGCTAGGCTTGTCGGCCTCGATTTCTGCCCATTTTTTCGCCATCCCGCGGCGGGCACGACACCCCTCAGGACTCCTTCCTCAGATGTTCAAGAAACTCCGTGGCATGTTCTCCAACGACCTGTCCATCGACCTGGGCACGGCCAACACCCTCATCTACGTGCGCGGGCAGGGGATCGTGCTGAACGAGCCGTCGGTGGTCGCAGTGCGTCAGGATCGCGCCATCGGTGGTACCCGCTCGGTGGCAGCCGTCGGCGCCGAGGCCAAGCAGATGCTGGGCCGTACCCCGGGCCACATCACCACCATCCGCCCGATGAAGGACGGCGTTATCGCCGATTTCACCTACACCGAGGCGATGCTCAAGCACTTCATCAAGAAGGTGCACAAGTCGCGCGTGCTGCGCCCGAGCCCGCGCGTGCTGGTCTGCGTGCCGGCCGGCTCGACCCAGGTCGAGCGCCGTGCGATCAAGGAATCGGCCGAGGAAGCCGGCGCCCGTGACGTGTTCCTGATCGAAGAGCCGATGGCCGCCGCGATCGGCGCCGGCATGCCGGTCACCGAGGCCCGTGGCTCGATGGTCATCGACATCGGCGGCGGTACCACCGAAGTGGCGGTGATCTCGCTCAACGGCATCGTCTACTCGGCCTCGGTCCGTATCGGCGGCGACCGCTTCGACGAGTCGATCACCAACTACGTGCGCCGCAACCACGGCATGCTGATCGGTGAAGCCACCGCCGAACGCATCAAGGTCGAACTGGGCTGCGCCTATCCGCAGGCGGAAGTGATCGAGATGGAAATTTCCGGCCGCAACCTCGCCGAGGGCGTGCCGAAGATGATCAAGATCAGCTCCAATGAAGTGCTCGAAGCCCTGCACGAGCCCCTGTCGGGCATCGTCAGTGCGGTCAAGCTGGCGCTGGAGCAGACCCCGCCGGAACTGTGCGCCGACGTCGCCGAGCGCGGCATCGTGCTGACCGGTGGTGGCGCCCTGCTGCGTGACCTGGACCGCCTGATCTCCGAGGAAACCGGCCTGCACGTGCAGGTGGCCGATGACCCGCTGACCTGCGTGGCCCGTGGTGGTGGCCGTGCACTGGAGCTGGTCGACATGCACGGCAACGAGTTCTTTGCGCCGGAGTAAGCCGTCCCGGCTGCCTGCGCCCGCAGCGCCCCTCCGGGGTGCGGCCCGCCATGATGGCGGGTCGGCACCGGCGGGGCGTCCGCGTGTTTCCCCTCCGCCTTCTGCCAGTTGAATCGTTGCCGTGCCGCCCTACGCCGGACCTCCCGTCGCTTCCCGATCCGGTGATGCCGCCAGCCCGCTGCGGCTGCTGGCTTACCTCGCACTGGCCATCACCCTGATCGTGCTTGACGACCAGGCCGGCTGGCTGGCGCGCCTGCGCGGGCAGGCCAACAGCCTGGTGCAGCCGGTGTGGGCACTGGCCGGCCTGCCAGGCAAGCTCGGCAACCAGGTCAAGGATTCTGCGGCCAGCCACAGCCAGCTGGTGACCGAGAACCGCGAACTGCGCAACCAGCTGCTGCTGGCCAACGCTCGCCTGACCCGGCTGCAGACCGCCGCGCTGGACAACGCACAGCTGCGCGAGCTGCTGAACGTGGCCGAGCGCAGTGGCCTGGACGTGCAGCTGGCGCCGATCCTGGACATCGACCTGGACCCGGTGAAGCAGCGCCTGGTGCTGGATGCCGGCAGCCGCGAGGGCGTGCACGTCGGCCAGGCAGTGATCGATGTCGGCGGTCTGATGGGCCAGGTGATCAGCGTCACCGGGAGCACCTCCACGGTGCTGCTGCTGACCGACCCTGACCACGCGGTGCCGGTCACCGTGGCCCGCAACGGCGTGCGCCTGATCGTCTATGGCCGCGGTGACAAACTGGAACTGCGCGACATCCCGCTCAGCGCCGGCGTGGAAGTGGGCGACGAGATCGTCACCTCCGGCCTCGGCGGTCGATTCCCGGCGGGCTTCCCGGTCGGCACCATCACCGGCCTGCGCCCGGACGACACCCATGCCTTCCTGGTCGGCGAACTGAAGCCGGCGGCCCAGCTCGACCGTGGCCGCGACGTGCTGCTGCTGCGCCCGGGTGCGGCGATCCGCATTCCGCCGGAACTGCGCCTGCAGCTGGAAGAGACCGCCCCGGGTGGCCCGGCCGCGGGCGGAACTGTGCCGGCGGCAACCGCACCGGCCACAGCCACGCCGACACCCGCACCTGCAACGCCCGCACCGGCTGTGGGCCGGTCGCCGGCTCCGTCTGCGACGCCGACGGTGGCCCCGGCATCGTCGCTTGATCCTGCTGCTCCGGTAGTGCCGGCCGCTGGCCGGCAACCGCAACCCACCCAGCCGCATCCGGAGGCCCAGCGATGAGCCGCCTGCGCGACAACCCCTGGGTGCTTCCGGCCAGCCTGGTAGTGGCCCTGCTGCTCGGCCTGTTGCCGTTGCCGACACTGCTGCAGCCGCTGCGCCCTTACTGGCTGGCGCTGGTGCTGGCCTACTGGGTGATCGAAGCGCCCGAGCGTGTCGGCCTGGGCATTGCCTTCGCCAGTGGCGTCATCGCCGATCTGCTGTACGGCGGCGTGCTGGGAGAACAGGCGCTGCGGCTGGTGATGCTGGCCTTCATCCTGCAGCGCTTCCGTGCCCGCATCCGCTTCTTCCCGATGTCGCAGCAGATGCTGGCCATCGGCGGCCTGCTGTTCAACGACCGCATCGTCAGTGCGCTGGTCCACATCCTGGTGGGTGAGCCGACCCTGCCGTGGTCGTACTGGTGGGCGCCGTTGCTGGGCATGGGCCTGTGGCCGCTGGTGTTCGTGCTGCTGGACGCGGTGCGCTTCGGCAAGCGCGGGCGCTGAGCCATGATCCCGCGCCGCCAGGTCAAGAATCCGCACGCCGAAGCCGAGCAGTTCCGCCGTCGCGCGGCGCTGGGTTTCCTCGGCGTGCTGGTCTGCCTGCTGGGCCTGGGCGGCTGGTATTTCAAGCTGCAGGTGCTGGACCACGACGTCTACGCCACCCGCTCGGAAGCCAACCGCATCAAGCCGCGGCCGGTGGTGCCCGGGCGCGGGATGATCTACGACCGCAACGGCCGCCTGCTGGCGGAGAACGTGCCAGCCTTCCGCCTGGACGTGACCCCGGACAAGGTCAAGGACATGGATGCCACCCTGGAAGGGCTGGCGAAGATCATCAGCATCAGCCCAGAAGAGCTGGAAGCGTTCGACAAGTCGCGCAAGGCGCGCCGCAAGTTCCTGCCGGTCACGCTGAAGCTGCGCATGAGCGACGAGGAGATGGCGCGCTTCGCGGTCGATCGCTGGCGTTTCCCCGGCGTCGAGCTGGAACCCTATCTGACCCGGCGCTACCCGTACGGTGACCTGTTCGCGCACATCATCGGCTACGTCGGCCGCGTCGATGAAAAGGATCTGGAGATCCTCGGCGAGGGCAATGCAGCCCTGACCCACATCGGCAAGTCCGGGCTGGAGCGCTATTACGAGCAGCAGCTGCGCGGCAAGGTCGGCTACGAACAGGTCGAGACCAACGTACAGGGCCGTGCGATCCGTACGATCGGCCGCGTCGCCGCGCAGTCCGGCGCCGACCTGCGGTTGTCGATCGATGCCGACCTGCAGCGCGCAATGGTGGCCGCCTTCGGCGAACAGGAAGGCTCGGCCGTGGCGATGGACCCGCGCACTGGCGAAGTGCTGGCGATGGTCAGCCTGCCGTCCTACGACCCCAACCTGTTCGTCAACGGTATTTCCCATGCCGACTTCAAGGCGCTGAACGACAACCCGTCGCGGCCGCAGTTCAACCGCCTGGTGCTCGGTGGCGTCGCGCCCGGTTCCACGCTGAAGCCGCTGATCGGGCTGGCCGGCCTCGATTCGGGCGTGCGCCGGCCGGAAGACAAAGTGCTTTCCACCGGCATGTTCTACCTGCCCGGCACCTCGCGTGGCTGGGGTGACTCGCATCGCGGCGGCCATGGCTGGACCGACCTGCGCAAATCCATCGCGCAGTCGGTCAACACCTACTACTACAAGCTCGCCCTGGACCTGGGCATCGAGCGCTTCGACCACTACATGGAGTACTACGGCTTCGGCCAGCCGACCGGCATCGACCTGACCGGCGAGATCGGCGGCATCCTTCCGTCGCCGGCCTACAAGCGGAAGAGCCGCAAGGAAGCCTGGTACCCCGGCGACACGGTCAACATCAGCATCGGCCAGGGCGACTGGAAGGTCACTCCGCTGCAGCTGGCGCGGGGTGTCAGTGGGCTGGCCAACGGGCAGCTGCGCACGCCGCACCTGGTGATCCAGCAACGTGCAGGGTTCGACCATGACTGGATGGCCACCGACCCGGGCGAGAGCAAGCCGGTCAGCCCGAACCCGAACAACCTGCAGGCGGTGCGCGAAGGCATGATGGCCACCATGCTGCCCGGCGGCAGCGCTGCGCGGATGGCGGCCGGCGCCCCCTATACGATGGCAGGCAAGACCGGTACCGCGCAGGTCGTCAGCCGCAAGGGCACCGCCGCAGTGAACCCGAAGAGTCTGCCGATGCACCTGCGCCACCGCGCGCTGTTCGTTGGCTTTGCGCCGGTCGATCAGCCGGTGATTGCGCTGGCGATCGCGGTGGAAGGCGGTGGTTACGGCGGTGCGGCCGCCGCACCGATCGCCCGCAAGGTGTTTGATGCCTATCTGCTGGGCAAGATGCCTGAAGGCATGCAGCCGCTGGACAGCGAACGTGGCACCACTGCCATCGGTGCGACCGCATTCGACAACGAAGATGTGGGCGCGCGCCAGGCTGGCGACCTCGCCGCCACACAGGTGGGTGAACACCCGGTGCTGGTCGGCGTGCCTGCGCCGGAACCGGTACCTGCACCACAGCCGGGTACGCCGGCTGCCGCCGCACTGCCGGTCACACCACGCCCGACCGCCGCGGAGCCCGCGCGATGAAAGTATTCCTGCGCTGGGCCGGCGACATGCTGCGCCGCTTCTTCAGCACGCTGGACTGGGTGCTGTGCCTGGCGCTGGGCGCGTTGATGGTGATCGGTCTGGCGACACTCAAGAGCGCAGGCGGCGACAGCCTGGTGATGGCCCAGGGCGCGCGTTTCGCGGTGGGCATGGCCGCGCTGTGGGGCATCTCGCGGGTGCCGATCCTGCGCATCCGCTCGGCCACGCCGATGATCTATGCGATCTCGATGATTCCGCTGCTGGCAGTGTTCGTGCTTGGCACCGGCAAGTACGGTCGGCAGTGGCTGGACTTGAAATTCTTCTACCTGCAGCCGGCCGAACTGCTGAAGGTCAGCCTGCCGATGATGGTGGCCTGGTACCTGCACAAGATGCCGCTGCCGCCGCGCTTCAACACGGTGCTGGTTGCCCTGGTCATCATTGGTGTGCCGACCGGCCTGGTGATGCTGCAGCCCGACTTCGGCACCGGCGTGCTGATCGCTGCCAGTGGCGTGTTCGTGCTGCTGCTGGCCGGCTTGCCGTGGTGGTGGGTTGGCCTGGGCGTGGGTGGCGTGGCAGCGGTCGCACCGGTGGCCTGGTTCTGGCTGCTGCGGCCCTACCAGAAGGACCGCATCATGATGTTCCTGGATCCGGAGATGGATGCACTGGGCGCAGGCTGGAACATCATCCAGTCGAAGATCGCGATCGGCTCCGGCGGCTTCGATGGCAAGGGCTGGGGCGAAGGCTCGCAGTCGCACCTCAACTTCATTCCCGAGCAGACCACCGACTTCGCGTTCTCGGTACTGAGCGAGGAATTCGGCTGGATCGGCGTGGCCACCGTGCTGGCGCTGTACCTGGTGGTGATCGGTCGCTGCCTGTGGATTGCCAGCCAGTCACGCGACTCCTATTCGCGCCTGCTGGCCGGTGCCACCGGGCTGGCGTTCTTCGTCTACGTGCTGGTCAACGGCGGGATGATTTCCGGCCTGCTGCCGGTGGTGGGCGTGCCAATGCCGCTGATCAGCTACGGCGGCACCTCGGCGGTTTCGCTGCTGGCCGGCTTCGGGCTGGTGATGGCCGTGCGCAGTCACAACCCGGTGCACGGCGGCTACGGTTGAGTCCGGCTGTGGGGTCAGATCCCTTTTTCCACAGGAAAAAGGGATCTGACCCCACAGCTCGGAAGCAGTCGAGCATGGCTCGACGCTACAAACGCAGAAGCACCATGACAGCTTCACGCAAGCGCCCGTTGCTACCGTGGCCGCGTGGAATGGAAACGTATGCTTGGCGGCTGCCGTGAGGCGGTGCGCACGATCGATCTGCCGTTGCTGGTCGCGCTGTTGATCCTGATGGCCGCCGGCCTGGCGGTGCTGCACAGCGTGTCCGGTCCGGTGGCCGGGCAGGCGGCGCGCTTCGCCGGTGGTCTGTTGGCAATGTGGTTGCTGTCGCGTGTCTCGCTGCTGCGTCTGCGCGCATGGACGCCTGCGTTGTATGCGCTGTCGATGCTGCCGCTGATGGCGGTGTATGTGATCGGCACCGGGAAGTACGGGCAGCGCTGGCTCAACCTGGGCGTGTTCTATCTGCAGCCGTCCGAACTGCTCAAGCTCAGCCTGCCGTTGATGATGGCCTGGTACCTGCATCGGCAGCCGTTGCCGCCGTCGCCACGCACGGTACTCACCGCAGTGGTGCTGATTGGCGTGCCAGCGGTTCTGATCTTGATGCAGCCCAACCTCGGCACCGCCACGCTGGTGACCGCCAGCGGCGTGTTTGCGTTGTTGCTGGCCGGCCTGCACTGGGGCTGGGTGGCGACGGGTGCGGCGGGGCTGGCGGTGGCCGCGCCACTGGCGTGGTTCGGACTGCTGCGGCAGTACCAGAAGGATCGCGTGCTGACCTTCCTTGACCCAGCGGCGGACCCGCTCGGCACCGGCTGGAACATCCTGCAGTCTCGCATCGCCATCGGCTCCGGAGGCTGGCAGGGCCGTGGCTGGGGGCAGGGTACGCAGGCGACACTGGATTTCCTGCCCGAGTACACGACCGACTTCGCATTTTCAGTGCTCGCCGAGGAGTTCGGTTGGATCGGCGTGGCGACAGTGTTCGCACTCTACCTATTTGTGGTCGGGCGCTGCCTGTGGATCGCGGTGCAGGCGCGCGACACCCATGCACGGTTGCTGGCCGGCAGCCTGGGGCTGGCGTTCTTCGTCTACGTACTGGTGAACGGTGGAATGATTTCCGGCCTGCTGCCGGTGGTGGGCATTCCGATGCCGTTGATCAGCTACGGCGGGACATCGGCGGTCTCGCTGCTGGCCGGTATCGGATTGGTGATGGCGGTACGTGGGCACCGGCCCGTGCACGGGGGATAGTGTTTCCAGCCAACGGCGCAGCCCCTCGTGGGTGGTCGCGCAAAGCAGTTCATCGGTGGGGCCGGGTAGATGGGCTGCGCAGGGGGCGCTGCAAGTACGTCCATGTAAGCTCGGTCGCCGCATCCATGCGGCTCACGCCCCTGCGCAGCCCATCTACCCGGCCACGGACAGGTTCCGTGCGCGTCCACCCACGGAGAAGAAAGAGAAGATCAAAAGCAAAAATGGCCTGGCGGGTCGCTTCCTTGCCTTGTGTAGAGCCGAAGGCAGCGGCAGGAGCCGCTGCCAACGTCGCCCACGGCGACGGCCCGAAGGGTGCCGGTCAGGACGACCGGCATAGCCATGCTCGGCTCACGAGCAAGCGCAGCGCGCGACCCGCTTTTGATCTTCTCTTTCTTCTCCGTGGGTGGCAGACCTCCGAAATCTGTCAGAGGGCGGTCGGGTTGGGTACGCGGGGGTGTCAGCCGCATGGATGCGGCTGCCAAGCCTCCAGGGACGGATTCACGGCGTCCCCCGCGCACCCAGCCCGACCGGCCCACCCACGGCTTCTGCTTTCCACGACCAACCAGACACCACCCACGAGGGGCTGCGCCGTTGGATGGAAACTTCCTGACTCTGCGCAACGCCCGTTGTGGAAGCGTTCTCACGACGATGCACGGCAGCACGCCCGCCGACCAAAGTCCGTAAAAAACGTTATCTGGTTCACACTTTTACAGCGCGTTGATCCTTATCAATGGACTTGTCGTAATCGGCCTGCACAATGGCGGCCCGTTCGGCACGGCGCGCCGTCAATCGTTGCAGCGCGAGGGGGCGTCGGGCGGGAAGCAGTACTGGTCCAACGGGTACAGGGAGCGCGGGGTACTGCCACTGGGGAGCGGCAGCCGCGCAGGTACCGACCGGATCCGGTCGCCGGTTGCGTCTGCGGGGATGGGGACGCAACCGGCAACCTCTATCTGAATGGGGAAGCGGGATCACGAGGTCTTCACATTTCCCGCTGCTCGCAGGCAAATCGTTGTGATTCATGGTGTTAGGGGTTTTAATTCATCCATGACCTGCTAACCTGCGACGATGATTCGACGCACTCTGGCCTGCATGCTCACCCTCGGCCTGGTCGCCTGCGCGACCCAGCCGAAGTCCCCACCGTCTTCGCCCCAGGCCAGCAGTACGCCGCGCCAACCTGCCGCCAAGGCCCATGGCCCGGCCGAGGCCGCGCCTGAAGCCACCGCTGCCACCGCGCCGCCGGTCGACCTCACCCCGGTCCCGTTCGAGACTGCGCGGGCACGGTTCATTGCCGATACCGCCAAGCGCTACGGCCTGAAGCCGGAGCAGATCAGCAGCGTGCTCGACCAGGCGCAGGTGCGCCAGCCGATCATCGCCGCCATGTCGCGCCCGGCCGAACGGGTCAAGCCGTGGAACGAATACCGGCCGATGTTCATCAGCAAGGCACGCATCGATGGCGGCCGCGCGTTCCTGGCCCAGCACCGTGCCGAACTGGATCGCGTGCAGCAGCGTACCGGGGTGCCGGCTGAAGTGATCGTGGCGATCATCGGCGTGGAAACCAGTTACGGCAAGAACGCCGGCAGCCATCGCGTGCTCGATGCGCTGTACACGCTGGCGTTCTATTACCCGCGCAGTGGCGACCCGGCCAAGCTGGAGCGCGAAGTGCGCCGCGAACTGTTCTTCCGCGATGAGCTGGCCAAGCTGTTCGAGCTGGGCCACGAAGAAAACCTGGACATCACTACGCTCAAGGGCAGCTATGCCGGTGCGATGGGCATGGGCCAGTTCATGCCGTCCAGCTATCTGGATTACGCCGTTGACGGCAACGGCGATGGTCGCCGCGACCTGTTCACCAGCTATGACGACGTGTTCTCGTCCATCGCCAATTACTTCGTGAAGAAGGGCGGCTGGGTACGTGGTGGCCAGGTCGCCGTGCCAGCAACGCTGGCTGCTGGCCGCGAGGAATTCAACCCGACCGAGTGGATGCCCGCCTGGTCGCTGGCCGATCTGGCGCAGCGCGGCTACCAGCCGAACGCAGCGGTGCAGCCGGGCGCCACCGCTACCCCGATCACCCTTGAAGGCAGCGCCGGCAAGCAGTACTGGCTGGGCTTCCAGAACTACTACGCGATCACCCGCTACAACCTCTCGAAGATGTACGCGATGGCCGTGTTCCAGTTGTCCCAGGCCATCGCCGGACAGGAGCTGCCCCCGGCATGAACATCAGATGGCTGGTCCCAGGCTTGATCGTCCTCGCGCTGGCTGCCTGCAGCAGCGCGCCGAAGAAGCCGGCCACGGCCGGCCATGGCGGCAAGTCCGGCGGTACGCTGGTGCAGGGCCGTGGCTCACGCCCGGCGCATTGCCCGGAGGGCTCGCCGTATGCGGCCGCCAAGGAAGACCTCAATACCCGCGGCAACTACACTGCCGGTGGCCTGTACAAGCCGGGCGTGCGTGACAGCACGCCAGACTACATTCCCAACGTGGCCTGCATCCCCGAGCCGGAAGTAACCGCGGAAGAACGCTCGGCGATCGGCAACAAGACCCCGTACGTGGTGCTGGGCAAGTCCTACAAGGTGCTCGACGACACCCGCAACTATGTCGAGCGCGGTACCGCGTCGTACTACGGTGCCAAGTTCCATGGCCGCCTGACCTCCAACCGCGAGGTCTACGACATGTACCAGTTCACCGCCGCGCACAAGACGCTGCCGCTGCCCAGCTTCGCCCGCGTGACCAATCTGGACAACGGCGAATCGGTGATCGTGCGCGTCAATGACCGTGGCCCGTTCCACGACGGCCGCGTGGTCGATCTCAGCTATGCGGCCGCCGTGCGCCTGGGCATTACCCAGCGCGGCACCGGCAACGTCGAAGTGCGCGCGCTGCAGCCGGGCGAAAGCAACCTGATGGCGCAGAAGCCGTCTCGTCGCGAACGCCGGGCTGCGGAAGCCGCTGCTGCGGCAACTGCGGTGGCCAGTGCGCGGCCGGTACCGGGCGCACGTGCCGCCGCCGACAGTGACATCGATCGCCTGGTCAAGGGCCTTCCTGCCGAGGGCATGCCGGCGCGCGGCCAGCCGGCCACCACCCAGGGCGTGGCCAGCACCGTGCCGGACGTGGCGGTCAGCAGCCTGCCGCCGAGTGCGCCGCCGGTACGCGGCACCGCGCCGGCACAGGCGGTCGTTGCCAGCACCACGCCGCGCGCTGTTGCGCCGGCGCCGGTCCGCACCACGCCAGCGGCACCCAGCCTGTCGCAGCAGGTAGTGGGCGCGGTGATGGTGCAGGTCGCCAGTTTCTCAAGCCGCGACAACGCCAACCGCGCGATGGGCCAGCTCAACGCCGCCGGTATCGTCGGCGCGACCATCAGCGACATCGCTGCCGGTGGCCGCACCCTGTTCCGCCTGCGGGTTCCCGCCAACGACCATGCCAGTGCCGCGGAACTTGCCGGCCGCATCGCCGGTCTGGGCCTGGGTTCGCCGCAGATCGTCAAGGATTGATCCGCCCGGGCCGGTGCTGCCGGCCCATGCTCCCCCGGCCTTACAATGGCCGTTACGTTCCACCCTCCATTCCCGGCCGTCCCCTGGAGCCTGCTGTCCAATGAATTTCCGTTCCGCCGCCACCGCCCTGGCCGCCACCCTGGTGGTGGGCCTGGCCTCCGCCCAGACGCCGCTGCCGACCCCGGCCACGCCGGCGCCTGCCGCCGCCGCCGCTGCCCCGGCCACCGTCGCCACCCCGCCGGCACCCGCGCCCAGCGTGTCCAAAGCCTGGGTGCTGATGGATTACGCAACCGGCCAGGTGCTGGCTGGTGAAAACATCAACGAACAGCTGGCCCCGGCCAGCATTACCAAGGTGATGACGTCCTACGTGATCGCCGCCGAGGTCAAGAACGGCAAGGTCCGTCCGGACGACCAGGTGATGATGAGCGAGCGCGCCTGGCGCGAAGGTGGCGCGGGTACCGATGGCAGCTACAGCGGCTTCCCGGTCAACCAGACTGCACGCCTGGAAGACATGGAAAAGGGCATGGCGATCCAGTCCGGCAATGACGCCGCGATCGCCCTGGCCGAGCACGTGGCCGGCAGCGAAGAAGCCTTCGCTTCGCTGATGAACAGCTACGCTGCCAAGATCGGCATGAAGAACTCGCACTTCGTGAACGCCCACGGCCTGACCGCCCCGGGCCATCACAGCAGCGCCTATGACCTGGCCCTGCTGGGCCGCGCGATGGTGCGCGACTACCCGGAAACCTACGCGTACAACAAGATCAAGGAATTCCAGGTCGGCAACATCAAGCAGCCGAACCGCAACCTGCTGCTGTGGCGCGATGGCAGCGTGGACGGCATCAAGACCGGCCACACCTCGGAAGCCGGTTACTGCCTGATGAGCTCGGCCCAGCGCGGCGACCAGCGCCTGGTGGCCGTGGTGCTGGGTGGCGCTTCGGAAAAGCAGCGTGCCGACGACAGCCTGGCGCTGCTGAACTGGGGCTTCCGCTTCTTCGAGACCCACCGCCTGTATGAGCCGGGCAAGGCCGTGGCCGAGCACAAGGTCTGGAAGGGCACCACCGACAAGGTGCAGCTGGGCGTGGCCCAGCCGATGCTGGTGAGCGTGCCGCGCGGTCGCTACAACGACCTGAAGCCGAGCATCGACGTACCCAAGACCCTGGAAGCACCGTTCACCGCCGGCCAGCAGATCGGCACCGTGAAGGTGATGCTGGATGGCAAGCTGGTGGCCGAAGCGCCGCTGGTGGCGGTCGCTGCCGTTGAGCAGGCCGGCTTCTTCAAGCGCCTGTGGGACAGCTTCTGGATGTGGTGGGAATCGGAATGATCCACGCCTTGGCGTGGTGAACGGAAAAGGCCGGCGAATGCCGGCCTTTTCCGTTGGAATCGGTGTGCCGACCAACGGTCGGCAACTACCTTACAGCGACCGGCTGATGGTGAAGCTGCCGAACACGGGCGACTGGCGCTGGCCATCGAATTCGCGGGTGCTGTGGTAGCGCGCCACCGCGAACTTCCAACGGCCGCGCATCACTGCAATGCCATAACCGCCCTGTGCGACCACGTGGCGCTTGTCCACACTGTGGCTGCTGCGGAACGTGTTGCCGTCCAGCGTAATGTCGCGGATCATCCACGCCGCGTCGGTGGTCAAGAAAATGTGCCACGACCAGCCGCTGGCACGTCCACCACGTGTCGGCGCGGTGTTTTCGCCGGCCGGGCGCAGCGGCGTGCTGCCGAAGTCGTCGGGCAGCTTCCAGCCGAAGCGCACTTCGCCACCGGCGTTGGCCTTGGTTTCCAGGTTGCCGATCGCGCCGCCGTAGTGGCTGATCGCATCCCAGCCCCAGCCGCCGGCATTGACGCTGGCATCGGCCGGCCAGCGCCGCATGCGCTCGTGGGTCAGCATGAACACCGGCTCGTTGTGCAGCTGGTTGTCCCAGCCTTCGAACTTCTTGTCGTTGAGGATGTTGTGCACCGCATCCTGCACCTGCTTGCCCTGCGCCCACGGGCCGACCACGCCCAGCGCCAGCTGGGTGGTCTGCAGGCGGTCGCCGCTGCGCGCGTTGAAGCCGAAACTGGCCAGCAGCACACCGGCATACGGGCGGTCATCCTCGATCAGGTCGCGGCGCGTCGGGTCGGTCGGGGTGAAGATGCCCTGGCCGATGCTGAAGATCATGTTCTGTTGTTCGAACTTTCCCGGGTGCAGGCCTTCCAGGTACTGGTTCACCCAACGCGCCATACGCGGCAGGCACGGGTCATCGGTGTAGTCGACCAGATTCGGCGAGACCAGGGTCAGCTGCGCGCCGTTGGTATAGCCCTGGTCCTGGTGGCGGCCGCCAAACAGGTCGTTGTCGACGCGGAAGTTGATCTGCGGCGGATGGTCGCGCATCGCGTCCGGACCACATTGTTCAGCTGCCTGGGCAGCAAGGGGGAGGGCGGTGGCCAGCAGGCCAGACAGCCCGAAGGCTGCGAAACAGCGTTTGGAAGGGGGGCTCATGGGGGGGGCGGATTCTATTTGTCGTTTTCAGCCGCGACACGGTACCCCCAGGCGGTCCGTGAAACGACCACACGGCGCTCACTTGTCTGTTCCGAAAACAACATTGTCCATCCGACACGATGTGATACGGAATGTGGGGGACTGCGGGCAGGGACGGGTGCCGGTGGACCCGTGCTCGGGACCGGTCGCGCGCCCCGGCGGGGGCCAAACCGCACGTCCAGTCAGCTGCGGTTGTGGTTGGGGGCACCTTGCCCTATTCTCTGCGCCGACGCCTGGGGGGCGTCGCAAAGGATTCAGGTCCCAGACCCTTTCTCAACCCATGGATTGTGCTTCGCCGTCGGCGAGGTGCTGGATGACTCAAATGAACAAATCGAATTCGCTCGCCCATGCGCTGGCCTGCGCGCTGCTGGGTGTCGGTCTGGTGGCCATCAGTGCCCCGGCTTCGGCTGGCCTGCGTGACAGTTTTGCCAACAGCCGTACCTCTGCCCAGGAGCAGAGCAAGAAGGGCCAGGCCGAGATTCCGGTGTGCACCAAGCCGCTGGGCTCCATCTCGGTGATCGAGCCGGAAGACGTTGTGAACTGGTGGACCGGCCAGCAGCTGCCGGCGCCTTCGAAGCTGATCAAGGTGTTCGTCAACAAGTCCAAGTGCTTCACGCTGGTGGACCGTGGGGTCGGCATGGCGGCGGCCCAGGCTGAGCGCGCGCTGGCCAGCGAAGGCCAGTTGCGCGGCCGCTCCAACATCGGCAAGGGCCAGATCCGTGCCGCCGACTACGTGCTGGTGCCCGACCTGATCTCGCAGAACAGCAACTCCGGCGGCAACGCCATCGGTGGCCTGCTGGGTGGCCTGATCGGCGGCAAGGCCGGTGCCGTGGTCGGCGGGCTGAACTTCCGCAGCAAGACCGCCGACGTGACCCTGACCCTGACCGACGTGCGCTCCTCCGAGCAGGTGGCCATTGTCGAGGGCAACTCCAAGAAGACCGACCTGGGCTGGGGCGCTGGTGGCGGCCTGTTCGGCGGCGGCGGCATCGGGGCCATGGGCGTGGGCGGCTATGCCAATACCGAAATCGGCCAGGTGATCACCCTGGCCTACCTGCAGGCCTACACCAACATGGTGGCCGAGCTGGGTGGCCTTCCGGCCAATGCGTCGGCCGCCAACGCCGGCCAGGCCGTGACCATGCTCAAGGCCGGTCGCCTGCTGGCCAATGCCAAGGGCACCGGCGCGCCGGTACGCTCGCTGGAGCCGGGCATGCTGCTGTACCCCACCGGTGTCAAGGAAGGCACGATGTGGGAAGTGGAAGACGAAATGGGCAACAAGGGCTGGGTCAACTCCACCCTGATGGAAACGGCCAAGTAAGCGGCCTGCATACCGGCTGCGTGCGGTATGTGTCCTGCCAGGGGCCGGCCTTCACGGGCCGGCCTTTTCCATGTGTAGGCCCCCTTGCAACGCAGCGGCCCGCAGATGCCGCGTTTGACGTTGATGAATACTCTTGGGTTTGTTGCCCTGCGGCCCGATAATGGGAGCATGGAAATCAAGTCCGACAACCCCGACCACGGCTTCCAGTTCCCCGGCCAGTTCGAGCTCAGCGCGATGGGCCCGGCCAACCGCGGCCTGGAACATGAGCTTCCCCGCCTGCTGCTGGCTGCCGGTATCGATGTGGTCAATGAACGCATCAGCTGGAAGCACTCGACCAACGGCAAGTACGTGTCTGTGCGCATGGTGTTCAAGGCCGAGAGCCGCGAACAGTACGATCTGGCGCACCAGGCACTGCGTGACCATCCGGAAGTGAAGTGGACGCTGTAGCCGACAGCTGCCCGGCCGAAGCCGCCCCTGAGCACCGCGCGCCGCGTCCGGCACTGGTCCGTGATCTCGGTCGCCAGGCCTATGAGCCGGTGTGGCGTGCCATGCAGCGCTTCACCGACCAGCGTGGCGACGCCGATGCCGACGAGCTGTGGGTGGTCGAGCACGATCCGGTGTTCACTCTCGGCCAGGCTGGCAAGGATGAGCACGTGCTGGCGCCGGGTGAGATCCCGGTGCTGCACGTGGATCGTGGTGGCCAGGTGACCTACCACGGCCCCGGCCAGATCGTGGTCTATCCGCTGCTGCGCCTGCCGCGGCTGGGTATCGGCGTGCGCGACTACGTGTGCCGCATCGAACAGGCGATCATCGACACGCTCGCCGAATGGAACATCGGCGCTGAGCGCCGCGAGGGCGCCCCCGGCGTCTATGTCGGTAACGCCAAGATCGCCGCGCTCGGCATCCGCGTGCGCCGTGGCTGCACCTTCCACGGCCTGGCCTTCAACGTGGCCATGGACCTGGAACCCTTCCACCGTATCAACCCCTGTGGCTATCAGGGGTTGCAGGTGACCTCGGTGGTAGACTTGGGTGGCCCCTCCGGGATGGATGCCGTCAAGCCGGTGCTGCTGGACCACCTGGCCCGCCAGTTCGGCCTGCTGCTGCAGCACACGCCCGAACTGCCTGATTTTTCTGCGGCCGCCTGACCGCCACCCGGAACTGCCATGACTGAATCCACCGCCCGTTCCATTCCCCTGCAGATCGTGCAGGGCGATTCTCCGTCCGCCGCGCCGTTGCAGGCCGGGGTCAAGCAGCTGGGCGGTGACAAGATCAACCGCTCGCCGGTGCAGTTCGCCGACGCGCCGGTGCTGCGCAAGCCGTCCTGGATCCGCGTGCGCATTCCCTCGGGCAATGCGGTGCAGAACCTGAAGGCCAAGCTGCGCGAGAACCGCCTGGTGACGGTGTGCGAGGAAGCCAGCTGCCCGAACATCCACGAGTGCTTCGGCCACGGCACGGCAACGTTCATGATCCTCGGCGAAGTCTGCACCCGCCGCTGCTCGTTCTGCGACGTCGCCCATGGCCGCCCGAAGCCACCGGATGCCAACGAGCCGGCCAGCCTTGGCCAGACCGTGGCCGACATGGGCTTGAAGTACGTGGTGGTGACCAGCGTCGACCGCGATGACCTGCGCGACGGCGGTGCCCAGCACTTCGTCGACTGCATCACCGCCATCCGCGAGAAGTCGCCGGGCACCCGCATCGAAGTGCTGACCCCGGACTTCCGTGGCAAGGGCCGCATGGAGCGCGCGCTGGAGATCCTGGCGCAGAACCCGCCCGATGTGTTCAACCACAACATCGAAACCGTGCCGGACCTGTACCGCAACGTGCGTCCGGGTGCGGACTACCAGTGGTCACTGAACCTGCTGAAGAACTTCAAGGCGCAGCATCCGGAGGTGCCGACCAAGAGCGGCATCATGCTGGGCCTGGGCGAAGAGTTCGAACAGATCAAGGCCACCATGCGCGACCTGCGCGCGCATGACGTGGACATGATCACCATCGGCCAGTACCTGCAGCCGACCGCGCACCACCATCCGGTGCTGAAGTACTGGACGCCGGAAGACTACAAGGCGCTGGAAGACTACGGCTACGAGCTGGGCTTCAGCCACGTGGCCTCCGGCCCGATGGTGCGCTCGTCGTACCACGCCGACGTCCAGGCCAAGGGCGCAGGGGTCTCCTGAGGCCCCAGGCGGGCGCGGCCCGCCACCTTCGGTGGGTGCGAACCCCGTCCCGGTGGGTGCGAACCTTGGTTCGCACGCCTTTGCCTGCTATAGAGCCGAGCCCATGCTCGGCTGCTTGCTGACGGCTTGCCGAGCAAGGGCTCGGCCGTGCCTTCGCCTGCATTCACAATTTGCTACACCGGCCCCGCTAGGCTGGTTTTCCACCGAGCGCGGCCGGGTGACAAACCCGGCAACTTTCGGCACTGTCGTGGTGTCTGAACACCCCGCAGTCTCCCCCTTGGCAAGGCGCCTTCGAGCACGTCAATGAAATTCAAAGCCCCCGCATTCCTGATGGCCCTGGCGCTGGTCGCGCCGCTGGCGCTGGCGGCCAAGGCCGACTCGCCTGCATTGCCCGCAGCGGCAACTGCCGATCAGGTGACCACCTCCAAGCTGGTGTACGGCCTGTTGTCCGACAGCCGCTACGCCTATCGGCCGCGCGCGCTGGACGAGGCCACTTCCAAGGACGTGTTCAAGCGTTACCTGGAAACGTTGGACGGCGGCAAGCAGTACTTCACCCAGGCCGACGTGGCGCGCTTCGCGCCGTTCGAGGCGAACATTTCCTCGGCCATCCGTGGTGGCGAGCTGGAGCCGGCGTTCCAGGTGTTTGCGGTGTACAAGCAGCGGGTCGGCGAACGCGTGGCGTATGCACGCAGGCTGCTCAAGCAGGAGCCGGACTTCACCGCCGACGAGCGCTTCGAATACGACCGCAAGAAGGTGCCGTGGGCGGCCAGCAGTGCCGAATTGGACGAGCTGTGGCGCAAGTCGGTCAAGAACGATTGGCTGCGCCTGAAGCTGGCCGGCAAGAAGCCGGACGACATCCGCAAGACGCTGGACAAGCGCTATGCGACGCTGCAGAAATCAGTCAACGAACTGAAGGGCGAAGACGTCTTCCAGTTCTTCATGAATTCGTACACCAGCGCGGTCGATCCGCATACCGACTACTTCACCCCGCGCACCGCCGAGAACTTCAACCAGGCGATGTCGCTGTCGCTGGAAGGTATCGGCGCGCAGCTGCAGCGCCAGGACGACGTGGTGGTGATCCGCGAGATCATCGCTGGTGGTCCGGCGGCGGTGGACGGCACGCTGAAGCCGGGTGACCGCATTGTCGGCGTTGGCCAGGGCAAGTCCGGCCTGGTCGAGGACGTGATCGGCTGGCGCATCGACGATGTCGTGGCCAAGATCCGCGGCGCCAAGGACACCGAGGTCAAGCTGGAGTTCATTCCGGCGGCTGAAGGTGCCGACGGCAAGCACCACACCCTGGTGCTGACCCGGCAGAAGGTGCGCCTGGCCGAACAGGCCGCCAAGGGAGAGACCATGAGCATTCCGGCTGCCAACGGCGAGCCGGCACGCAAGATCGGCGTGATCAAGCTGCCGACCTTCTACCAGGACTTCGAAGGCCGTCGCCGTAATGCCGCCGACTACGCTTCGGCGACCCGCGACGTGGCCAAGCTGCTGGCCGGCTTCAAGAACGACAAGCTGGACGGCGTGGTGCTGGACCTGCGCAACAACGGTGGTGGTTCGCTGGATGAAGCCATTGAACTGACCGGTCTGTTCATCGAGCAGGGCCCGGTGGTGCAGGTGCGTGAATCCGGTGGTCGCATCACCGTCAACAGCGACCGCAACCAGGGCGTGGCCTGGGACGGCCCGCTGGCGGTGCTGATCAACCGCGGTTCGGCCTCGGCCTCCGAGATTTTCGCCGGCGCCATCCAGGACTACGGTCGTGGACTGGTGATCGGTGAGACCAGCTTCGGCAAGGGCACCGTGCAGAACATCGTCGACCTCGACCGTTGGCCGAGTGGCGAAACCCAGCGCTTCGGCCAGGTCAAGCTGACCATCGCCCAGTTCTTCCGCATCAGCGGCAGCAGCACCCAGCACAAGGGTGTGGTGCCGGACCTGGCGTTCCCGGCCAGCGTCGATGCAACCGAATTCGGCGAGAGCACCTACGACAACGCGCTGCCGTGGACCCGCATCGCCGCCGTGCCGCACACCCAGTACGGCAACTTCGCGCCTCTGCTGCCGAAGCTGGAAACCCGCCATGACGCGCGCATTGCCGCCGACAAGGAATTCCAGTGGTGGAACGAGGACGTGCAGCAGTTCCGCACCGAGGCCGCGAAGAAGTACATCTCGCTCAACGAGGCCACCCGTCGCGCAGAGCGTGAGCGCCAGGACACCCAGCGCAAGGAGCGCCAGGTGATGCGCAAGGAACTGGGCCTGGCCCTGGACCCGCTGGCCGATGACAGTAGCGATGACGGTCTGACCGGCAACGAGCGCGACATCGTCAAGGATGCCGCCCGCGAAAAGGCTGCCGAGAAGCGTCCGGACCCGCTGCTGCGCGAGTCCGCGTCGATCCTGTCCGATGCGGTGAACCTGCTGGCCAACGATCGCCCGCTGTCGGCGCAGGTGCTGCCGCAGTCCACTGGTGCCGGTCGCTGGGCTGACTGAGCCGGGGCGACGACGTTAGATACCCGAGGGGCCGGCATTGCCGGCCCCTTTGCGTTTGAGGACCTCATTCCAAGTGGCGCCCGGCCATGCCCGGCGAGCGAAGTGGATCGCGCGCTTCCGCCGGGCATGGCCCGGCGCTACCGGTGCATGAACAGGCCGCAACGACGGGGTCTGGTGGGCGTACTTTCGACCTGCCGCACACGGGCGCGGGACTACCCTTGGCCGTACTGTCCTCGCAGGAGTACCCATGCGGGCCTCCCGTTTTTCCAGTGCTGCCGTGGCGCTCGCCAGCGCCCTGATCCTGTCGGCCTGCGGTGGTCGTGCCGCCGACAGCACCGTGCTGCGCGAATCCTTTGATTCCGGCGATACCTTCTCGCGCACCGTCGATGGCCGCGCGGCTGACGCCTGCGAGGCTGCGCGGCGCACGCTGCTCAGCCAGGGCTACGCAATCGCCCGTTCCGACGACACACAGGTGGAAGGCAACAAGAACTTCCAGCCGCGCGAGGATGACCACGAACAGCTGGTGCTGCGCATCTCCTGCGCGCCGCGTGGCAGCCAGACGCTGGTGTTCGTCAGCGCGGTGCAGGACCGCTACGCGCTGAAGAAGAGCCCGACCTCAGCCAGTGTCGGTGTCGGTGCGCTGGGCTCGGTGTCGCTGCCGTTCGGCAGCAATGACGACTCGCTGGTGAAAGTGGCCAGCAGCACGGTCACCGATGCCGAGTTCTATCGCCGCTTCTTCCAGCGCCTGCAGCAGTATCTGCCGGCGGCCGCAGCCCCGCCCGCGCCGCCTCCGACCGCACCATCGGAACCCGCACCGGCCAGCCTGGACCAGGGTTGAGCGTGCGCGGCAGGTTCATGTGCGTGGCCCTGTTGCTGGCCCCGCCGCTGGTCACGGCAGCTCCCATCGACTGCACGCAGGGCCTGCTGCAGCGGTTGGGCTGGCAATTCGACGAGGCGACGGTGGCCGCGCCACAGGTGCAGGGTGGTCCGGTGTGCACGCGTGCGTCGCTGGCTGAAGCGCAGGCGGCAGGTGATCTGCGCGTGCGCTGGCCGACGGCATTGCCGACCCAGGCTCGACAGGCGCTGCTGCAGCAACTGCTGGACGATCCGGCCACGGTCTGCGCCTATGCCTTCCAGTTGGGGGCAGCCACGCAACGTACGGCCTCGGCATTGCAGGACAACCCGGCCTTCCGCTTCTCCGGCCCGCAGCTGGGCTGGATCGGCTTCGGACTGGAGGGCGCGCAGGCACAGGGCTGGCAGCGCACGCGTAGTTTCGGCCGTGGCTTCGTGCCCAGCGCGGGCAACAGCCAGGCGCTGCAGGCGTTCTACAGCGGTGCCGTGCGTGCCGAATGCGGGGTCGGCCGCCAGGTCGCGCAGCTGGCCACGCAACGAGAGCTGTATGGCGATGCTGCGTTCGATACTGAGTTCGCAGCGGATGAACTGTCGATCGGCACCTTCCTCGCCCTGCACAAGACCGACAGCATCCTGCTTGGCGCGCATGCCGGCGAGTTCTTCGCCGATGGCAAGGCGGTGCGCACGTCGGCGATGGGGCGGCAGGCCTTCGTTGGCGTGCCCGGTTTCATCGAGCATGTGTATGACAAGGGCACGCTGGATGACCTGAGCAACCAGGCCGAGAACTTCGTCGTGGTCGAGGTGGGCGAGGGCGCCGCGCAGGCACTGGCTGAGCATGGCGGCCTGGCCTGGTACGACCAGCGCAATGCCGAACTGTGGACGCTGGCGCAGCGTATTCCGCGCGTCGGCCGGCGCTACTTCGAGCGGCTGCTGTTCGAGCGCGACCCGGACCTTCGTGCACGGCTGGAACCGCGCTACCACGACACGCTCGCGCGAATGGACCAGCTGCTGGACGATCCGTTCTACCAGCAGTTCGTGATCTATGTGCACCCGCGCGGTATACGTCCCATCGGCTACCACATCGCCCGCCTGCTTGATCGCAACCCGCGAACGCCGTTTTCGATCGATCTGGCGGTGCACAATCTGCATACCACGCTCTACCGGCGTTGGCGCGAGGCGCAGCTGCGCCACTGCGCGGCTACCGGCAGGCCAGGCAGCCTGACCCTAGACCCCAACTGAAGGTGAAACAATGGACATTGCAATGATCGGCCTCGGCCGCATGGGCGCCAACATGGCCCAGCGCCTGCATCGCGGCGGCCACCGCGTGGTCGGCTACGACCCGGGCGAGGGCGCCCGCCAGCGCGCTGCCGAGGCCGGCCTGGAAGTGGTTGATTCGCTGGCCGCGGCCGTGGCTGCGCTGCCGGTACCGCGCGTGCTGTGGCTGATGGTGCCGGCCGGCGAAACCGTCGACCAGACCCTGGGCCAGCTGACCCCGCACCTGGCCGAGGGTGACATCGTCATCGATGGCGGCAACTCCAACTACCAGGACTCGATCCGCCGCGCCAAGGCGCTGGCCGAGGACGACCTGGGCTATGTCGACTGCGGCACCAGCGGTGGCGTGTGGGGCCTGCAGGAAGGCTACAGCCTGATGGTCGGTGGCGAAGCGTCGGTGGTGGAGCAGGTCGCACCGCTGCTGCGCACGCTGGCACCGGCCGAAGACCGCGGCTGGGCGCGTGTCGGCCCGTCCGGCGCCGGCCACTTCACCAAGATGGTCCACAACGGCATCGAGTACGGAATGATGCAGGCCTACGCCGAAGGCTTCGCACTGATGGAGCGCAAGCAGGAAATGGAGCTGGACCTGGCCCAGGTGGCCGAGGTGTGGCGCCACGGCAGCGTGGTGCGTTCGTGGCTGCTGGACCTTAGCACCGAGGCGCTCAAGCGCAATCCGTCGCTGGATGGCATTGCACCGTACGTGGAAGACTCCGGCGAAGGTCGCTGGACGGTTGCCGAAGCGATCGCACTGGATGTGCCGGCGCCGGTGATCACCTTGTCGCTGCTGGAACGCCTGCGCTCGCGTGAATCGAATTCGTTCACCGACCGCCTGTTGTCGGCGATGCGCAACGAATTCGGCGGCCACGCCATCAAGAAGTCGTAATCACTGCGGTGGGGTCGGATCCCTTCCCGCAGGAAAGGGCTCTGACCCCATGAAGCCAGTCGAGCTGGCTCGACTCTACAAAAGCCGTCTCCGATCGTTCCCACGTCATCCACGCCTGGCGTGGATGTGTCGACCAAGGTCGACACCTACCGTCGGGCGCGGATAACTGTCGAAGGCGGAGTGGGTCCGGTTGCGGGGGCGTGAGCGCCCCCCCGCCATCCCATGGATAGCCAGCTATTGCTTTGACGTTGACGTTGCCGTTGATTCGGCAGGTGCAGGGCGCAGCCCTGCCGGTCACCCCAACTGAACCCGCCGCCCTTCGCGCGCACTGACCATCCCCGCCTCCAGCAACCGCATCAGCTGCAGCGCCTGCATCGGGCTGACCGTCGCTTCGCCGTCACCATGCATCGCCGCCGCGAACTGCGCATACAACCGCCGGTAGTCACCGGGCAGGTTGTCGACAGTACTGCGCTGCACGTTGTCCTCCGCATCGCAGTGCACCAGCTCACCATGCCGTGGATCGATGCCCCAGCCTGGCGCCCCCGGCGCAACCCCACGCCGCAACTGCGCTTCCTGCACGTCCAGGCCGTGCTTGATCCAACTGGCCTTGCTGCCATGCACGCTGAAGTGTGGTGTCTGCGCCGCAACCAGCGAACCGGCATGCACGATTGCGCGATGCCGTGGGTAGTGCAGCACCGCATGGAAGTAATCGATGCCGCTGCCGCCTTCGCGCTGCACGGCCAGATCGGCATCGATCGACTGTGGCCAGCCGAACAGCTCCAGCATCTGGTCCAGCAGGTGCGGTGCCAGGTCGTACCACAGGCCGCTGCCGGGGCCATCCTGCTCGCGCCAGCGGTCGCGCACCTGCGGCCGGTAACGGTCGAAGTGCGCGTGGCATTCGGCAACATCACCCAGCACGCCTTGCGCCAGCAGTGCCTGCAGGGTGAGGAAGTCGGCGTCGAAGCGCCGGTTCTGGAACACCGTAGCGATGCGCCCGGCGTCGCGCGCCGCAGCCAGTACCGTTTCCGCTTCGGCCACGTCCAGCGCGAACGGTTTGTCGACCAGCACGTGCTTGCCCGCGGCCAACGCCGCGATGGCCAGCGGAGCGTGTTGTTCGTTCGGTGTGGCAATCACTACCGCATCCACTGCAGGATCGCCGAACACTTCCTGCGGCGTGGCACGCACGTGCACGTCGCTGAACGCGCGCAGCAGCGTGTCGCGTTGCGAACTGACGATGCTGTGCAGCACCAGGCCGGGCGTGTGCTGGATCAGGGGCGCATGGAAGACGCGGCCGGCGAGGCCGTAGCCGATCAGGGCCAGTTGCAGGTCGGGGCGCATGGCAGAGCTCCGGCAGTGGGGAAGGGCAGGGTAAACGACGGGGGATGGCAGGCCAAAACTGAACCGTTGCCGTTGGAAACGCTTCGATTCACGGCAGCATGACCGTAACGCCACGCCTGCTCTACGCCGGTATGTCCAGACTGGCAGCACATTCCGAAGGAGTACGACACGATGAGCAATACCACCCGCACGCTGATTGCTTCCGCCCTGACGCTGGGCCTGGCGCTGTCCTCCTCGGCCGCATTCGCCAAGGATCCGGCCGCGAAGAGCCCGCCGACCAGCACTCATCCGGCCACCCACGCCGACCGCCATGATTCCAACGAGCCGGTGACCGACAGCTGGATCACCACCAAGGTGAAGGCCGACCTGCTGGCCAGCAGCAACGTCCCGGGCACCGAAATCAAGGTGGAAACGGTGAATGGCGTGGTCAGCCTGAGCGGTGCCGTGGCCACCCAGGCCGAGAAAGACAAGGCGGTCACAACTGCCAAGGGCATCAAGGGCGTGACCCGCGTCGATGCCGCCGCATTGAAGGTCAGCGCGGCCGCCAAGCGCTGAACCCGGTGGGCGCCCCGCATGGGGCGCCCACTGCCCGGGTAGATTCGAGCTTGCTCGGCTCGCTCCACTGCAGATCAACCCCGAGTCAACGGCCCGAGCAGTCGAGCGAGCTCGACTCTACGAAGCAGAGCCGACGGCCCCGCCCGGCCCTACCGTGGGTTTTCGGAACCCGTTCAGCCAACCAGGCTGGAAACTCCAGAGTTGTGACCGCCTGCGCTATATTGCCCGTTCCGCCGCAGCCGGGCCGGTATCGGCCTACGCTCCGCGGCCGTGCTGACGAGGAACTATGGCGCAGGTTTTCAGTGATGACGTCTGGGATCGCTGGCGATTGCCGGCCCTGGCGCTGGCGGCTGCCGCAATCATCGTGGTGCCGTGGTTGACCCTGCGCAAACTGCAGCAGGACAACGAACAAGCGATGGCCTGGGTCAGCCACACCCAGGCCGTGGGCGTGGCCCTGCAACAGCTGCAGGCCGATGTCCGCGATGTCGAATCCGCTGCGCTGACGCTGTCCAAGGGTGTGGACGCGCCGGGCCTGCGTGAGCGCATGGCCAAAGCGAATGAAATACCGGGTCGGCTGGCCCAGCTCGGCCGCATGACCCGCGACAATCCCGAACAGCTGATCCGCATCGGCCGCATCGAGTCGATGCTGGACGGGCGCTTGGCGGTCGCGCGCGAGCTGGCCAAGTCCGAACCGAACAGCGACCAGCGTGAACTGGTGCAGGACCTGAGCACGCGTTACCCGATCCGTGGCCTGGTCGAGGAGCTGCAGGCCAGCGAGGAAAAGTTGCTGGCTCTGCGCGCCGAGCAGGCCGCACGCCAGCGCAGGCAGACCGAGTTTGTTTCCTGGAGCTCGCTGGTGGTGCAGCTGGCCCTGCTGGGCCTGGTGCTGTGGTTGTTGCAGCGGCAGATCGGCCGCCGCCTGCATGCGGAGCAGCAATCGCAGCGCTCGGCCGCGCGCGCGGCGTCGGTACTGCAGACTGTGCGTGAGCCGATCGTGCTGCTGGATCGTGAGTTGCGCGTACAGCTGCACAATCCTGCATTTGCTGAGCTCTACGGGTTGCAGGATGAGCGTGCCGATGGCCTGCTGCTGGAATCGGTCGGTGATGGCGCCTGGCGGGATCCGGTCATGCGCCAGCGACTGTCCGATGTGCTGCTGCGTGGCCGCGAACTATGGGACTTCGAGCACGAACAGCGCGCCGCCGACGGCATGGTGCGCTACATGCTGCTCAACGCCCGGCGCATGCCGCTGCCCGATACCGATGACGAGGTGGTGCTGATGACCGTCAGTGACGTCACCGTGCAGCGGGCCGTGCAGCTGCGCGTGGAAGAGCTGAACCGCCAGCTGGAGGGCAAGGTGGCGCAGGTATCGGAGGTCAACCGCGAATTGGAGGCGTTCAGCTATTCGGTCTCGCACGACCTGCGTGCGCCGCTGCGCCATGTTGCTGGTTTCTCCGACAAGCTGTCGCGCCATCTGGGCGAGCAGGCCGACGACAAGAGCCGCCATTACCTTGAAGTGATATCCAGTTCGGCGCGGCGCATGGCAGCCCTGATCGACGACCTGCTGGTCTACTCGCGCCTGGGGCGCGTGGCGATGCGCCAGCAGGCGGTGGACATGCAGTCGCTGGTGGCCGATACCCGTGCCATGCTCGATTCCAACCTGCAGGCCGAGGCCGAAAACAACGGCCATGCGCATCAGGTGGAGTGGAGCATCGCACCGCTGCCGATCGTGGTCGGCGATGAAAACATGATCCGCCAGGTCTGGCTGAACCTGCTCGGCAACGCGGTGAAGTACTCGGGCAACCGCGAGCCGGCAAAGATCCGCGTGGACTACCAGCTGCAGCCCGACGGTGGTCATCAGTTCACGGTCAGCGACAATGGTGCAGGCTTTGACATGGCGTACGCCGCCAAACTGTTCGGTGTGTTCCAGCGCCTGCACAAGGCCAGCGACTACCCGGGTACCGGCATCGGCCTGGCCAGCGTGCGCCGCGTGCTGACCCGCCATGGCGGCCGTATCTGGGCAGAAGCCGAGCCTGACGTCGGCGCCACCTTCCACTTCTACCTGCCTCCCGCGATCGACGCGGACAAACAAGGTCCCTCTGCATGACGACTCTGCGCACCATTCTTCTCGCCGAAGACAGCCCGGCCGATGCCGAAATGGCAATCGACGCTCTGGAAGAGGCGCGTCTGGCCAATCCCATCGTGCACGTCGAAGACGGCGTGGAAGTGATGGACTACCTGCTGCGCCGCGGCGCCTTCGCCAACCGTGAGGAAGGCCTGCCGGCGGTGCTGCTGCTGGACATCAAGATGCCGCGCATGGATGGCCTGGAAGTGCTGCGGCAGATCCGCGAGCACGAAGAACTCAAGCGCCTGCCGGTGGTGATCCTGTCGTCCTCGCGCGAGGAAAGCGACCTCGCCCGCAGCTGGGACATGGGCGTGAACGCCTACGTGGTCAAGCCGGTGGACGTGGACCAGTTCTTTGGCGCGGTGCAGACCCTGGGCAAGTTCTGGGCGTTGATCAACCAGGCACCGGAACTCGAGTGAGCCCATGCCCCTGACCGGTCCCGCCCTGGGGGCGCTGCGCATCCTGCTGGTGGAAGATTCCCCGGAAGATGCCGAGCTGATGTCCGAACAGATGCTCGATGCGGGCCTGGAAGCCCGTTTCGAGCGTGTCGAGAGCGAGGTCGAGCTGCGCCAGGCGCTGGCTGCGTTCGTGCCGGACATCGTGCTGTCCGACCTGAGCATGCCGGGGTTCTCCGGTGACGATGCACTGCGCATCGTGCGTGAGACCTCACCGGAAGTGCCCTTCATCTTCGTCTCCGGCACCATGGGTGAGGAGAACGCAGTGGCGGCGCTGCAGAAGGGTGCCAACGACTACATCATCAAGCACCTGCCGGCGCGCCTGCCGTCGGCGGTGGCGCGCGCGATCCGCGAGGCGCGCAGCGCTGTTGAACGCGCACGCGTGGAAACCGAGCTGATGCGCGCGCAGCGGCTGGAGAGCCTGTCGCTGCTCGCCGCCGGCCTCAGCCATGACCTGCGCAACATCCTGCAGCCGCTGCTGATCATGCCGGACCTGCTGAAGGCCCGTACCGACGATCCACAGCTGCACCACCTGGCCGACGTCATCGCCGAGTGTGGTCGTCGTGGCCACGAGATGGCCGAATCGATGCTGTCGTTCGTGCGTGGCTCGCGCAAGCCGAGTGAACGCATCGAGATCGATGGCCTGTTCGATGCGGTGGCACTCCTGTTGCGCAGCAACGTGCCCGATGCCGTGCGCCTGGAACTGCAGGTGCAGGACCAGGGCCTGGTGGTCGATGCCAATTACACCGAGCTGCAGCAGGTGATGTTGAACCTGGCGCTCAACGCGATCCAGGCGATGCCCAACGGGGGCCGGCTGAGCCTGACCGCCAGCCATGCCGGCCAACGCGATGGCGTGGACTGGATGCAGATCCGTGTGGTCGATGAGGGCATCGGCATGGATGCGGACACGCTCTCGCACCTGTTCAACCCGTTCTTCACCACCAAGGCCGATGGCACCGGCCTGGGCCTGATTTCCTGCAAGCGCATCGTTGAAGGCGCCGGCGGCAGCATCCACGTCAGCAGCCAGCCGGGGCAGGGCACCTGCTTCGAACTGCGTCTGCCGATGCATGAGGCCATTGATGGCAGCGAGCCGATCGAGCAGCTGGTGGCGCTGGGCAGTGGCCAGTCGATCCTGGTGGTCGATGGCGAAGCCACCCGCCTGTCGCTGCTCGGCAATGCGCTGTCCAGCCAGGGCTATCAGCTGCAACTGGCGTCCGATGGTCCGGCGGCGCTGCGCTGGATGCAGCAGGAGGCGTTGCCGGCACTGGTGATCGCCGACGCCGGTTCCAAGCTGCTGCCGGCCAGCCAGCTGCTGGGCGAGATGGCTGTACTGGGCTATCGCGGCCCGGCGCTGGTGCTGGAAGACGCAACGGTGGATGTATCGGCCGATGCATTCCCCGCTGGCGTGGAAGTGCATGTGCTGCGCAAGCCGCTGCAGATGCAGCAGGTGTTCCGCGCGGTGGCCGAAGCGCTGGGCTGACGCCGCGGTAGTGCCGGCCGCTGGCCGGCGTCTGCGTGTGGTGGGATCATTGCGGTTGCCGGCCAGCGGCCGGCACTACCGTTCGGCGGTTTCCCACGGAAACCGCGGCAGGCTGTCCACCGCCTGTTCCAGCCGCCGCGACCAGTTCTGGTGGATGTCCGCATACAGCGCTGAATCCGCACCCAGCCGCAGCTGCTGGCCGATGCGCAGTTCGCCGTCGCGCAGCAGCGCCAGGTCGATCGGCAGGCCCACCGACAGGTTGGAGCGGATGGTGGAGTCCAGCGAGACGATGGCCGTGCGTGCGGCATCTTCCAGGCGTGTTGCCGGGCTGAGGATGCGGTCGAGGATCGGCTTGCCGTACTTGGATTCGCCGATCTGCAGGTAGGGCGTCTCCGGCGAGGCGGCGATGGCGTTGCCCAAGGGGTAGACCATGTACAGCCCTGGGCGTTCACCGGCAACCTGGCCGCCGAAGATCAGCGTGGCCTGGGTGTTGACCCCGTCATGGCCGTGCTCGCTGTGCTCGGTCTTGACCTGGCTGTCGACCAGCAACTGGCCGACGTAGGCCGCGGCCTCGAACAGGTGGGCCATGTCACGCAGGTTGGGCGTACGCCGCTCGTCGGCGTCGCGGACCAGGCGCGACACCAGCAGCTGGGTGGTGGCCAGGTTGCCAGCCGCCATCAGTACGTAGGCTGCCTGGCCGGGGTACTCGAACACGTGCAGCTTGCGGTGCACGCGCACATCGTCCAGCGAGGCATTGGTCCGGGTGTCGGCGGCGAAGACCAGGCCCTCGTCCACCTCGATTCCAACGCAATAGGTCATGTCGGTGCCCTATCATGTGCGTCCCGGATTGTAGGCAGGCCGCCGTGACGACGGCATGTCCACGCCCCCCCAAGTGCCGTCACCTGAACCGCATGACCACCGTGCTCCTGAGCCTGGGCAGCAACGTCCAGCCCCGCCGCTACCTCCACGCCGCGGTGACGGCCCTGCGCGAGCGCTTCGGCGCGCTGCAGGTGTCACCCGCCTACCGTACCGCTGCGGTCGGCTTCGATGGCCCGGCCTTCCTCAACAATGCGGTGGCGATCGAGACCGACCTGCCACTGCAGGAACTGGACGACTGGCTGCATGCGCTGGAAGACGCGCACGGGCGTGACCGCAGTGGCCCGCGCTTCTCCGACCGGACCCTGGACATCGATGTGGTGTTCTACGGCGACCTGGTGGTGGAGGGCCCTGGCCACCTGCGCATCCCTCGCCCGGAGCTGAAGCATGCCTTCGTACTGAAGCCGCTGGCGGACATTGCGCCGGGCTTCGTCGACCCGGTCAGCGGCCAGGACCTGGCCACGCTGTGGCGTGCGCACAGGCAGTTTGGCGAAGCGTTCGAGGTCGTGGAGCTCGAATGACGGGGTCAGATCCCTTTTCCCGCCGGGAAAAGGGATCTGACCCCATCGTGCATCCCGGCAACGCCTCAGCTGACCGTACGCCCGCCATCCACGCGCAGGGTATGGCCGGTGACGAAGCTGGCATCGGCCACCAGCCAGTACACAGCCTCGGCAATCTCTTCCACGGTGCCGATCCGTGCCAGCGGCGTGCGCGCCAGCAGCGCCTCGCGGGCGAAATCGTCCTTGCCCTGTTCCGGCCACAGGATCGCGCCGGGGGCGACCGCGTTGACCCGCACCTTCGGCGCCAGTTCCAGCGCCAGCGAGCGGGTGGCCATCTCCAGCGCGGCCTTGGCCATCGTGTAGGCGATGTGGTCGCGCATCGGGTCGGTGCCGTGCAGGTCGGTCAGGTTGACGATGCAGCCGTGCTGGCGGCGCAGGTACGGAGCTGCCGCCTGCGACAGCAGCAGGGGCGCCCGTGCATTGACCGCGTAAAGCTCGTCCATCGCCTCGGCGGTGACCTGGCCCAGCGGGGTAGGGAAGAAGTTGGAGGCGTTGTTGACCAGCGCATCCAGGCGGCCGAAGTGGGTCACGGCCTGTTCCACCAGATCGGTCAGCGCGTCGGCGTCACGCAGGTCGGCCTGCAGCGCCAGCACGCTGCCGGGGCGCACGTTGTCAAAATCGAACGCGGCCTGCTGCAGCTCGGCGCTGGAGGTGTTGGCATGCAGCACCACCGACCAGCCACAGGCATGGAACTGGCGGGCAATGGCCGCGCCGATCCGGCGCGCGCTGCCGGTGATCAGGACCACGGGGGTGGTGTCGCTCATCGAGGGTCCTCCAAGGCTCGGCTATCCTGTGCACCATTGTCACCGCATTCGAAGACGCCATGCAGCCCACCTTCCCTCTGCCCGAAGCCGATGCCCTGGCCCACAGCGACCAGCTGGCCGCCGCCCTGCGCGCTGAAATCCTTGCGCAGGGCGGGGCGATGCCGTTCTCGCGGTTCATGGAGCTGTGCCTGTATGCCCCCGGCCGGGGCTATTACAGCGCTGGCGCCAGCAAGTTCGGCGGCAGTGGCGACTTCACCACCGCGCCCGAGCTCGGCAGCCTGTTCGCCGGCAGCGTGGCCAATGCACTGGCCCCGGTGCTCGCCCAGTTGGGCGCGCAGGCGCGCATGCTGGAGCTGGGCGGCGGCACCGGCGCCTTCGCCGAAGCCGTGCTGCTGCGCCTGGCCGAGCTGGACGCACTGCCGGCGCGCTACGCCATCCTCGAACCCAGTGCGGACCTCCGCGAGCGCCAGCAGCAGCGTCTGCAGCAGAACCTGCCGGCCGAGCTGGCCGCGCGCGTCGACTGGGTCGACCGCCCGTTCGAAGAGGATTGGGAGGGCGTGGTGTTCGCCAACGAGGTGATCGATGCGCTGCCGACTCCGCGCTTCCTGATCAGGGACGGCGAGGTGTACGAGGAGACCGTCGAGCTCGATGGCGATGGCAACTTCATCCGCGGAGCGCAGCCGGCCGACATCCTGCTCAACGGTGCGGTGCGCCATCTGGAACGCTACCTGGAAAAGCCCTTTGCCGAGGGCTACCGCTCCGAAGTGCTGCCGCAGCTGCCGTATTGGCTGCAGGCGGTGGCCGGTGGCCTGCAGCGTGGTGCAATGCTGTTCGTCGACTACGGCTACAACCGTGGCGAGTTCTACATGGAAGATCGCGATGACGGCACCGTGCGCGCGTTCTATCGCCAGCACGTGCACAACGAGATCTACCGCTGGCCGGGCCTGCAGGACATCACTGCTTCGGTCGATTTCACCGCGCTGGCCGAAGCCGGCCTGCACGGTGGCTTCGAGCTGGCTGGCTACTGCAGCCAGGCCAGTTTCCTGCTCGGCAACGGCCTGGACCAGGTGCTGCTGCTGGCCGAGGAACGCACCGATGAGGTCGGCCGCATCCAGCTGCGTGACCAGGTGAAGAAGCTGACCCTGCCGACCGAGATGGGCGAGCGCTTCCAGGCTATCGGCCTGCAGCGTGGCGTCGACTTCGAACCGGCGTTCGAGCTGGGTGACCTGAGCTGGCGCCTGTGAGTGACGTGTTGCCGGTGATCAAGCCGCTGCAGCGGCCGCGGCTGTGGGCCGTGCTGTGGGCGCTGGCGGTGCTGTTGGTGATCGTGGTCTGCCTGATCCCGCCGCCGCCGATCCCGCTGCCGGAAAACAGCGACAAGGGCGAGCACTTCCTCGCCTACTTCATCCTCGCCGGCAGCGCGGTGCAGCTGTTCCGTCGCGGCCGCCCGCTGCTGTGGGTGGGCATGGGCCTGGTGCTGATGGGCATCGGCATCGAGTTCGCGCAGGGCGCACTGACCAGCAACCGCATGGCCGACCCGATGGATGCGCTGGCCAACACGATTGGCGTGCTGGCCGGCATGGCCACCGCGCTGACCCCGCTGCGCGACCTGCTGCTGCGCTGGCGGGGGTAAAGGCGTGCCAACCA
>Ga0207709_10000529_pt1 | contig 33218 bp, 30 predicted proteins | sample KBSM34metaG_FD_184397 | JGI IMG/M metagenome (GOLD analysis project Ga0207709, IMG submission 184397) | Miscanthus rhizosphere microbial communities from Kellogg Biological Station, Michigan, USA - KBS M3-4 metaG (SPAdes) (version 2) | ecosystem: Host-associated > Plants > Roots > Rhizosphere >...
ACAAGGACATGGGCAACGGCGTGGCCACCGCCGGCATCGAGTACTACCTGCCGCTGTTCTTCGACGAGACGGCCACGGTGTTCGACTACCTCGGCCCCGACGCCACCGTCGTGCTGCACGGCGACCTCGAACCCGCCTTCCAGCACTTCTGGCAGGACACCAACGAGCGCTACCGCCTGGTGCAGGGCGACCCCGAGCGCCCGGCGCTGCCGCCCGACGCGCTGTTCCTCAACGCCGAGCAGTTCTACCAGCGCGCCAAGCCGCATGCGCAGCTCGCCATTCGCGGTGACATCGCCACCGATGCGCCCTACGCCGAGTTCGACAAGCTGCCGCCGTTCGCTGTGGTGCGCGGCGCGGAAGACCCGCTGGTCGGCCTGAAGGCCCACATCGCCGCCACGCCGCACCGCGTGCTGCTGATCGCGGAGAGCGACGGCCGCCGCGAGAGCCTGCTCGACTTCCTGCGCGCCAGCGGCGTGAACCCGCCGGCCTTCGACTCGCTGGCCGAGTTCGAAGCCTCGGGCGACGAAAAAATCGGCATCGCCACCGCCGCGCTGGCCTCGGGCTTCGCGTGGCGCGAACAGGCGATCGACTTCGTCACCGAGACCGAGCTGTTCGCCACCGCGCCCACCACGCGCCGGCGCAACAAGAAGCAGGAACAGGTCAGCGACGTCGAAGCGCTGATCAAGGACCTGTCCGAACTCAACGTGGGCGACCCGGTGGTGCACAGCGCGCACGGCATCGGCCGCTACCGCGGCCTGATCCACATGGACCTGGGCCAGGGCACGGGCGCCGACGGCAAGCCGCTGCTGCAGGAGATGCTGCACCTGGAGTACGCCGACAAGGCCACGCTCTACGTGCCGGTGAGCCAGCTGCACCAGATCAGCCGCTACACCGGTGTCAGCGCCGACGAGGCGCCGCTGCACAAGCTGGGCTCGGGCCAATGGGAAAAGGCCAAGCGCAAGGCCGCCGAGCAGGTGCGCGACTCGGCCGCCGAGCTGCTCAACATCTACGCCCGCCGCGCCGCGCGCGAAGGCCATGCCTTCCGCTATTCGCCGGCCGACTACGAGGTGTTCGCCAACGACTTCGGCTTCCAGGAAACCGCCGACCAGAAGGCCGCCATCCACGCCGTGGTGCAGGACATGATCTCGCCCCAGCCGATGGACCGCCTCGTGTGCGGCGACGTGGGCTTCGGCAAGACCGAGGTCGCGCTGCGCGCCGCCTTCATCGCCGTCACCGGCGGCAAGCAGGTGGCGTTTCTCGCGCCGACCACGCTGCTGGCCGAGCAGCACTACCAGACGCTGGTCGACCGCTTTGCCAAGTGGCCGGTGAAGGTGGCCGAGATGAGCCGCTTCCGCTCCGCCAAGGAGATCACGGCTGCCGCCAAGGGGCTGGCCGAGGGCCAGGTCGACATCGTGGTGGGCACGCACAAGCTGCTTTCGCAGTCGGTCAAGTTCAAGAACCTGGGCCTGCTCATCATCGATGAGGAGCACCGCTTCGGCGTGCGCCACAAGGAGGCGATGAAGGCGATGCGCGCCGAGGTCGACGTGCTCACGCTCACCGCCACGCCGATTCCGCGCACGCTGGGCATGGCGCTCGAAGGCCTGCGCGACCTGAGCGTGATCGCCACCGCGCCGCAGCGCCGCCTGGCAATCAAGACCTTCGTGCGCAACGAAGGCACGGGCGTGATCCGCGAAGCCGTGCTGCGCGAGCTCAAGCGCGGCGGGCAGGTCTACTTCCTGCATAACGAGGTCGAGACCATCGAGAACCGGCGCCAGAAGCTCGAAGAAATCCTGCCCGAGGCCCGCATCGCCGTGGCCCACGGCCAGATGCCCGAGCGCGAGCTGGAGCGCGTGATGCGCGACTTCGTCGCCCAGCGCTACAACATGCTGCTGTGCTCGACCATCATCGAGACCGGCATCGACGTGCCCACCGCCAACACCATCGTGATGAGCCGCGCCGACAAGTTCGGCCTGGCGCAGCTGCACCAGCTGCGCGGCCGCGTCGGCCGCTCGCACCACCAAGCCTATGCCTACCTCATGGTGCCCGACACCGAGGGCCTGACCAAGCAGGCCTCGCAACGGCTCGAGGCGATCCAGCAGATGGAAGAGCTGGGCTCGGGCTTCTACCTCGCGATGCACGACCTGGAGATCCGCGGCACCGGCGAGGTGCTCGGCGAGAACCAGAGCGGCAACATGATGGAGATCGGCTTCCAGCTCTACAACGAGATGCTCAGCGAAGCCGTGCGCTCGCTGAAGGCCGGGCAGGAGCCCGACCTGCTCTCGCCGCTGTCGGTCACGACCGAGATCAACCTGCACGCCCCGGCCCTGCTGCCCGACGACTACTGCGGCGACGTGCACCTGCGGCTGTCGTTCTACAAGAAGCTCGCCACCGCGAAGACGCCCGACCAGATCGACACGCTGCTGGAAGAAATCGTCGACCGCTTCGGCAAGCTGCCGCCGCAGGCCCAGACGCTGATCGACACGCACCGCCTGCGCGTGCTCGCGCGGCCCTACGGCGTGGTCAAGGTCGATGCGGCGCCGGGCATCATCAACATCACCTTCCGCAAGGACGCGCCGGTGGACGGCATGGCCATCATCCAGCTGATCCAGAAGAACAAGCACATCAAGCTCGCCGGCAACGAGAAGCTGCGCATCGAGCGCGAACTCAAGGAGCCGAAGGACCGCGCCCAGATGGTGCGCGACGTGCTGCGCAGCCTCGGACAACCCCTCGTCAAGGAAACCGCCCCCGCATGAGCGCTACAGAATTTTCCCCCGGCCTCGTCCTCCAGCGCGTGAAGCCGCCGCTGAAGCTCGCCGACTTCAAGCTGATCGCGTTCGACATGGACTCGACGCTGATCAACATCGAGTGCATCGACGAGATCGCCGATGCCGTCGGCAAGAAGGCCGAGGTGGCTGCGATCACCGAGGCCACGATGCGCGGCGAGATCAAGGACTTCAAGGAAAGCCTGCGCCGCCGCGTGGCGCTGCTGAATGGCGTGCCCGTGGCCGCGCTGCAGCAGGTGTACGACGAGCGCCTGAAGCTCAACCCCGGCGCCACCGAACTGGTCACGGCCTGCAAGAAGGCCGGCCTCAAGGTGCTGCTGGTGTCGGGCGGCTTCACCTTCTTCGCCAACCGCGTGAAGGACCGCCTGGGCATCGACTTCGCACGCTCCAACCTGCTCGACGAAGCCGACGGTCAGCTCACCGGCCAGGTCGTGACGCAAAGCTGGGGCGACATCTGCGACGGCGCCGAAAAGCGCCGCACGCTGCTCGAAGTGGCCTCGCTCATGGGCATCTCGCCGCAGGAAACCATCGCCGTGGGCGACGGCGCCAACGACCTGCCGATGATGGGCGAAGCCGGACTGTCGGTGGCCTATCACGCCAAGCCGAAGGTGCGCGAGCAGGCCATGGTGGCGATCAACGAAGGCGGGCTTGACCGCGTGCTGGAAATCCTGAAATGACCGACGCCGCCCCGCTGTACCGCGCCGACGCGCTGCGCGACTACGCCAGCGCCCTGCTGCAGAAAGCGGGGCTCGCGGCCTCGATGGCCGACAGCGTGGCGCGCACGCTGGTCGAAGGCGACCTGCTGGGCCACGACACGCACGGCCTCGCGCTGCTGGCCGGCTACGTGAAAGAGATCGAATCGGGCGGCATGACCCGCGACGGCGCGCCCGAGGTGCTGTCCGACCGCCCCGCCGCCGTGCTGTGGGACGGCAATCGCCTGCCCGGCCCCTGGCTCATGGACCAGGGCATGGACCTGCTGGTGCCGCGTGCGCGCGAACTGGGCACCGCCTCGCTCGTGATCCGCCGCAGCCACCACATCGCCTGCCTCGCGGTCTACATGCTGCGCGCGCTGCAGGAAGACATGCTGATGCTGCTGGCCTGCTCCGACCCCAACACGGCCAGCGTCGCGCCCTTCGGCGGCACGCAGGCGGTGTTCACGCCGAATCCGCTGGCGATGGGCTTTCCGCTCTCGCAGGGCGGCGTGATGGTCGACATCTCGGCCTCCATCACCACCAACGGCATGAGCAACCGCAAGCGCGCGGCCGGCGAGACCTTCGCCGAGGAATGGCTCATCGATGCATCGGGCAAGCCGTCGAACAACCCGCAGGTGCTGTTCGACCAGCCGCCCGGCACGCTGCTGCCCGTGGGCGGCCTGAGCCACGGCCACAAGGGCTACGGCATGGCGCTGCTGGTCGAGACGCTCACGGCCGGCCTCGCGGGCCACGGCCGCGCCGATCCGCCCGAGGGCTGGGGCGCGACCGTGCACCTCACGCTGCACGACCTGCACGCCTTCGGCGGCAAGGAGGCCTTCCTGCGCCAGATGGACCACGTGGCCGCGAAATGCCGCGACAACGCGCCCGTCGACCCGGCCAGGCCTGTGCGGCTGCCGGGTGAAGGCGGGTTGAAGCGTCGGGAAGCGCAATCGGCGAACGGGGTGCGGCTGCACCCGTCGATTGCGCGCTCGCTGCAGGAAGTGGAGCAGCGGCATGGCCTGCGGCTGGCGCAGGCGCTGATCTGACGGGGTTTATTCCTCGCCGTCGTTCTCGGCGTGGTCGGGCGCACCCGCAGGCCGCGGCTGGCGCTTGGCGGGCTTGGCCAGGATCTCGATGTAGAACTGCTTGCCGCCCTCTTTCACCACACCGTCGATGAGGCCGGTGATGGCCGTGAGGTGGATGGTTTCGGCGGATTCCTGGGCGGTGCCGAACCGGCAGTCGAAGTCCCAGAAGTCGGCGCCTTCGGGCAGGTCGCGGCGACGCTCGCGCTTGATGTACTTGCGAATCTCGTGCTTGACGGCTTCGAGGTGACGGTCGGGGTGCTTGCCCTCGACCTGAAGCTGGAAGGTTTTTCTCATGGGTGATGGTAACCCGCTGTGTACAGTCGGCGCATTCAACGGATTACAGGTGAAAGCATGGCACGCGCAAACGACTGGGCAAGCAAGGTGATGGCATTGGTGAACGGCGGCAACGCCCCGGCGGCGATCGCGCAGATCAAGGTTGCGCCCTCGGTCAAGGACCTGAAGGCGCTGCAGACCATCATGACGCTCTCCAAAATGAAAGGCCGCTATCCGAACGTGGATGTGGCCATTTCAGAGAACCTGGACCTGCTGGCGGCGCCCCGCCTGCACCGGTCCCCCTGAACGTCAGCGTTTACAGGGCCTGGCCGAGGCGCTTCACGCCTTCTTCGATCTTCTCGATATCGGCCGTGGCGAAGCTCAGGCGCAGCGTCGCCACATCGGGCTTCTCGGCGAAGAACGGCGCGCCGGGCACGAAGGCCACCAGCTTCTCGATCGCACGCTTGGCCAGCTCGTTGGCATCGGCCAGCTTGCCGTTGGCGCCCGTCAGGCGCGCCCAGAAGAACAAACCGCCGTTGGGCTGCGTGAAGCTCACCGCATCGCCCAGCTCGCGCGTCAGCGCGGCGCCCATGGCCTGCGCGCGCTGGCCGTAGACCTCGCGCACATGCGCCAGCGTGCCGGGCATGCGGCCGCTCTTGAGGTACTGCGCGGCCGTGGCCTGCGCGAAGGTGCTGGTGTGGGCGTCGCTGAACTGCTTGCACATCGTCGCCTTGGCCAGCAGCTCGGGCGGCGCGATCATCCAGCCGATGCGCAGGCCGGGGCTGAGCACCTTGCTCAGGCTGCCGCAATGCGCCAGCAACTCGCGGCTGCCGGGCACGTCCTTGCTCAGCGACATGATCGACGGCGGCGGCGCTTCGCCGAAGTACAGGTCGCCGTAGGGATCGTCCTCGACGATCAGCGTCTGGTACTTCACGGCCAGCTCGAGCACCTTCTTGCGACGCTCCAGCGTCAGCATCGCGCCGCTGGGGTTGCCGAAGGTGGGGATCAGGTAGACGAACTTGGGCTTGTGCTCGGCGATGAGCTTTTCGAGCTCGTCGGTCTTCACGCCGTTGGCGTCGATGGGTGCGCTGATGAGCTGCGCGCCGTAAAGACGGAAGCACTGGATCGTCGCCAGGAAGGTCGGGCCTTCGACGATCACCTTGTCGCCGGGCGAGATCATGGTCTTGCCCAGCAGGTCCAGTGCCTGCTGGCTGCCGGTGGTGACGATCAGGCCGCTGGGGTCGACGTCGACGCCCTTGGTCTTCATGAAGGAACTGAGTTGGTTGCGCAGCGGCTCGTAGCCTTCGGTGGCGCCGTACTGCAGGGCCCCGCCGGCCTCTTCGGTGAGCGCTTTCTGGCTCGCCTCCTTCAGGCCCTCGACGTCGAACATGGCGCTGTCGGGAAAGCCGCCCGCAAAACTGATGATGCCGGGCTTGCCCAGCAGCTTGAAGAGTTCGCGGATGGCGGAGGTTTCGACGTTGTCGAGGCGGGAGGCGAATTGCATGGTCAGTCTCACTTTCTGGGCGTCATTGTCGCGAAAGCAGCAGGCAATAAAACTGCGTAGATTTATCGCCTTTCAACGATATATTGACAATATCGCCCAAAGACGATAATTTGCATTTACCACCTCAAGGCGGTAAACGATGGACTCCCTCATACATTCCCCGACCCAGCTTTCCGCACACCTGAAGTCGTTGCGCAAGGCCCGCCGGCTGACACAGGCGCAGCTCGGGGCACTGATCGGCGTCGGCCAAGCGCGCGTGGCCGACATCGAAAAGAACCCCGGTGCGGTCAACGTGGCCCAGCTGCTCGAGGTGCTGCATGCGCTCGATACGCGCCTGCTGCTGGCCTCCGCCGACAAGGCCTCCCCCAGCGCCGCACCGGGCGCCGCCGACTGGTAGCCGCCGCCCATGGCCCATCCCGCGCTCGACATCTGGATGAACGGCGAGTACGTCGGCGCCTGGTTCTGGACAAGAACCGGCGTGCCGGCCCTGCGCTACGACGACGCGTGGCTACGTTCGCCCAACGTGCGTGCGCTGTCGCTGTCGCTGCCGATCCCGCACGGCGAGAAAGAACTGCGGGGTCCCGCGGTCGAGAACTACTTCGACAACCTCCTGCCCGACAGCGACCGCATCCGCGAACGTCTGCGCCGGCGTTTTCGCACGGCCAGCATCGAGGCCGCCGACCTGCTCGCGGCCATCGGGCGCGACTGTGTCGGCGCCGTGCAACTGCTCCCTGCCGGCCAGGCACCGGAGCCCTTCGACCGCGTCGACAGTGAAGCCCTGACGGAAGACCGCGTGGCGCAACTGCTGCGCAATGTGACCAGCGATCCGGTGCTTGGGCAACGCGACGATGCTGCCGACGACGACTTTCGCATCTCGATCGCGGGCGCACAGGAAAAGACCGCGTTGCTGCGCATCGGCGATCGATGGCACCGCCCGCACGGCGCCACGCCGACCACGCACATCCTCAAGCTGCCGCTCGGGCTGGTCGGCAACATGCGCGCTGACATGACCCACTCCGTGGAGAACGAGTGGCTCTGTGCGCGCCTGATGACGGCCTTCGGCTTCGATGTGGCCCCGACCGCCATCGGCCGTTTCGGCGACCAGAAGGCGCTGGTGGTCGAGCGCTTCGACCGTCGCTGGATGGACCAGGGCCGCTGGATCGCGCGCCTGCCGCAAGAAGACTTCTGCCAGGCCAGCGGACTGCCCGCAACGCTGAAATACGAGAGCGACGGCGGACCGGGCATCCGGCAATGCCTGTCGCTGCTCGCGGGCAGCAGCGATGCACGAAAGGACAAGGCCACCTTCGTGCGCGTGCAACTGGCGTTCTGGCTGCTGGCCGCGACGGACGGGCACGCCAAGAACTATTCGATCTTCCTGCGCCGCGGGGGCGGCTACGACATGACGCCGCTGTACGACATGCTGTCGATGTGGCCCATCATCGGCAACGGACCCACCCTCGTGTCCGCACACAAGGCGCGCCTTGCGATGGCCCTGCGCGGCAAGAATGCCCACTACACACTGCAGAGCATCCAGACACGCCACTGGCAGGCGCTCGCTGCCCAATCGGGCGTGCCCGATGCCTTCGACACCTTGTGCAGCCTGGTCGCTGATGCGCCGCTCGCGTTGCAACGGGTCGAGAAGGAACTGCCACCGGACTTCCCCGAGCCGGTCTGGCGCGCCGTCGAGGCGGGCGTGCGGGCGCAATGCGCGCGCTTTGAGGCCGGTCTCGACCAGGCACAGAATTCCACGAAGACCCCATGAAAAAATCCGACATCCCCCTCTTCTTCGCCACCCTGCAGGCCGCCAACCCCGAGCCGCGCACGGAGCTCGAATACACCACGCCCTTCGAACTGCTGGCCGCCGTGCTGCTGTCGGCGCAGGCCACCGACGTGGGCGTGAACAAGGCGACGCGCCGGCTGTATCCGGTGGCGAACACGCCGCAGGCGATCCTCGACCTCGGGGTGGAAGGGCTGGAGTCGTACATCAAGACGATCGGGCTGTACCGCAGCAAGGCCAAGCACCTGATCGAGGCCTGCCGCATGCTGGTCGAGCTGCATGGCGGCGAGGTGCCGCGCACGCGCGCCGAACTCGAGGCGCTGCCCGGCGTGGGGCGCAAGACCGCCAACGTGGTGCTCAACGTGGCCTTCGGCGAAGAGACCATCGCGGTCGACACGCACATCTTTCGCATCGGCAACCGCACCGGGCTTGCGCCCGGCAAGACGCCGCTGGACGTGGAACTCAAGCTCGAAAAGCGCATCCCACCCGAATTCCGCCTGCACGCGCACCACTGGCTGATCCTGCACGGGCGCTATGTCTGCGTGGCGCGCAAGCCGCGCTGCTGGGAATGCGCGGTCTCCACCTTCTGCTCGTTCAAGCCCAAGACACCGGCCCCCAAGACCGCCTGAGCGGCACACACCACCTCGCACATGACGACGACAACGATTTTCAAGAAGACGCCTTCCGCCGCCCTCCTCTTTCTCGCAGCGCTGTGCAGCGCGGGCGCCGCCTGGTCGCGCGACGGCGTGCTGCCGCCGGAGACGATGGCGCTCTACGGCGGACGCTGGTCCGCCAACTGCGCCGACGCAGCGGCACCGACGCTGCAGGTGCGCGAGGACATGCTGATCGCCGAGCGCGGCAAGCGCCGCGTGGTCGGCCGCCAGCCGGACACGGCCCACAGCTTCTTCGGCAATCAGGCGCCGCCGCCGAACTTCGACGTGGCGCTCATGAGCCGCGTGGACAAGGGCGACAACGCGATGATGAATTTCCTGGTCTTTCGCGATGCGCGCGGCCAGTCGATCACGCTGAAGGCCGACAAGCCGGTCGTGGGGCAGCTGGGGCCGGAGCTGATGAAGCCACGCTACTGGCGCTGCGACGGTCCGGCGCGCGCTGCGGCGCCGCCCGCCGAACCCGCGACCGCCGCCCCCAAGCCGCCGGCACCCGCCACGGGCAGCCCGGCCGCCCTCGCCCGGGGCCCCGCGATGGACAAGGCCTGGCGCGCCGCGCTGGGCGCGCGCGAAACCGAGCGCTGGCTGGTGCGCCGCGAAGGCCCGTCGCCCGAGCCGCAATGGGTGACGGTGGACGGCACGCGCTACCTGCTGCACGCCTTCTGCAAGCCGCACGACTGCTACGACCACAACGCCATCGCGCTGTACGACCAGGGCTCGGGTCGGCTCTATGGCCTGGTGCAGCGCAACGGGCAGAACCAGCTCCTGGGCGGGCCTTCGCCGCAATTCGCGGGGCAGCTCGACCGGCTCTGGCGCGAGCAGTGGCGCGCCAAGAACTGACGGCGCCTCGTCAGCCGAACGGCGCGGCGACCACGCGCCAGTCGCCGAAGGCAGCTGCGTCGTTGGGCCATTGATCGGCCCGCTCCGGGCACGACACGCCTTGCGACAGCAACTGCACCGCGCGCAGCACGCCCGCGTGCGTGACCCACAGCGCGTCGCCACCGGTCGCCAGCCAGTCGGCATGCGCCGAGGCCACGCGCTGCATGAAGACGCGCACGCTCTCGCCGTCGCCTCCTGCCGGAGCATCGGCGAAACGATTCGTCCAGGCCTCGAATTCCTCGCGGGCCACGGCCGACCACAGGCGCCCTTCCCAGGCGCCGAAACTCATCTCGGCCAGCCGCGCATCGCGCCGCACCGACAGATCGGGCCGCAGCGCGATGATGGCGTCCGCCAGCATGGCGCAACGCCGCAGCGGCGAACTCCACAGCGCGATGCCGGCCGGCAACACCGCCGCGATGCGCGCGGCAGCGGCCTGCGTGCCGTCCGCGTGCGCATCGAGGTCGGTCGCGCCGTAACACAGGCCCGCCGGCGCGATCACCGGCGCGTGGCGCTGGAGCCAGAGCCGGGCGGTCGCGGTGCTCATGCCTTCCACGCCAACGCGAGGTAGATCGCCAGTTCGCACACCTGCTGCGTCGCCCCGAGCCCGTCGCCCGTGAAGCCCTGCAGCCGACGCACGAAGAGCCGCGCCATCCAGCCACCCGCGAGCACCAGCGCCACGAGCGCCGCGCCCACGTGCACCGCGTCGTGCGCGCACAGCAGCAGCGCCACGGCGGGCGCGGCCCAGAGCACGGCGACGAGCAGCGCACCGCCGCTGATCGCGTCGGCCAGCGGCTTGGCCTTGCTGCCGCTGCTGTCGCCCACGTAGGGCAGCCAGCGGATCAGGAACAGCGGCGCCAGTCGCGACAGCACGTGCGCGCCGACGATGGACACCGCCGCCACGTCCAGCCCGCGCGCGGCCAGCGCAGCCAGCAGGCCGAATTTCAGGCCCAGCGCCAGCACCAGCGCGACCGCGCCGAAGGCGCCGATGCGCGAGTCCTTCATGATCTCGAGCGCCCGCTCGCGGCTGGCCGAACCGCCGAGGCCGTCGGCCACGTCGGCCAGGCCGTCTTCGTGAAAAGCGCCCGTGAGCATCACGGTGGCGACAGTGCTCAGCACCGCCGCGACCAGCGCCCCTGCCACGCCCGGCAGGCCGGCGCCCACGGCAACGAACACAGCCGCCGCCACCCCGCCCGCAATCCAACCGATGGCCGGCAGGTGCGCCGCAGCCGCGCGCAGCATCTGCGAGCTGAAGCCGACCCAGGCCGCGAGTTTTCCCGTCACCGGCACGCGGGTGAAGAACTGGACGGCCAGCAGAAAATGGCGCACGCCGTTCATTGCTGGCGCGACACGCCCGCCGATTCGAAGCTCGCCATCTCGCGCAGGATGCGGCAGGCCGATTCAAGCAGCGGCCACGCCAGCGCACCGCCCGAGCCCTCGCCCAGGCGCAGGTCGAGGTTCAGCAAGGGCTCGAGCCCGAGGTGTTTCAGCAGCAGCGTGTGCCCGGGCTCGGCCGAGCTGTGCGCCGCCACGCAGCGCTGCGTCGCCTGCGGGCGGATCGCTTGCGCGACCAGCACGGCGGCGCTGGCGATGAAGCCATCGACCACGATCACGCGCCGCTCCTGCGCCGCCTGCAGCACGGCGCCGACCAGCGTCGCCACCTCGAAGCCGCCGAACGCGGCCAGCGCGTCGAGCGGCGCGGTCGCGCCCGCGTGCAAGGCGAGCACCTCGCGCAGCACCTCGCGCTTGCGTGCCAGGCCGTCGGCATCGAGCCCCGTGCCTGCGCCGGTGCACAGGCCGATGTCCAGCCCGGCCAAGCGCGACAGCAGCAGCGCGGCGGACGAGCTGTTGCCGATGCCCATTTCGCCCAGCAACAGCGCGTTGCCCGGCAGCGCGCGCACCACCTCGCGCCCGTTGGCGACGGCCTGGGCGCACTGTTCGGGCGTCATGGCGGGGCCGGCCGACGCGTCGGCCGTGCCGGCGGCGATGCGCCGCGACACCAGGCCGGGGCGCGGCTGGAAGTCGCGCCGCACGCCGCAATCGACCACGGTGAGCGCCAGGCCGTGCTGGCGCGCCAGCACGCTGACGGCCGCGCCGCCGGCCAGGAAGTTTTCGACCATCTGCCAGGTCACGTCGCTCGGGTAGGCCGACACGCCGCGCGCCGCCAGCCCATGGTCGCCCGCGCACACCAGCATCTGCGGCGCGTCGAGCACGGGTTGCTCGGTGCCCAGGATGGTGCCGATGCGCAGTGCCAGCGCTTCGAGGCGGCCCAGCGCGCCGACGGGCTTGGTCTTGTTGTCGAGCGCGGCCTGCAGGCGCGCCGCGAGCGCGGCGTCGGCGATGTCTGGAATGGCGGGGATCAAATCGGTGTCGGTCATGCGATCAGGCCGGCGAGCACGCCGGCGTCGAAGTGGGTGTCGATGAAGTCGGCCAGGCCGTCGAAGGTGGCGTCCAGCGTGGACGCCGTGGTGCCGAACAGCGCCTGCAGCGCGGCCGGGTCTTCGAACAGGCCATGCAGGTACAGGCCCAGCACGTTGCCGCGCGCGTTCTGCCAGGCCAGGCCCTCGGGCATCACGGCGCGGCCGTCGTGGGCCAGCTGGGGGTGGGCGGCCGTCTGGCCGTGGTGGATTTCGTAGCCGGCGATGCGCACGCCCGCCAGCGCGGCCCAGGGGCCGGCGACAAGGTCGCCTGAGAACGTCGCTTCGCGGTGCCGCACGGTCTTCTCGCGCTCGAACACGGTCACGAGCGGCAGCAGCCCGAGCCCGGGCGCGTTGCCGTCGATGCCGTGCGGATCGACCAGCGCCTCGCCCAGCATCTGCAGCCCGCCGCACACGCCCAGCACCGCACCGCCGCGCCCCGCATGCTCGGCCACCGCGCGGTCCAGCCCCTGCGCGCGCAGCCAGGCCAGGTCGCCGCTCGTGTGCTTGGAGCCCGGCAGCACGATCCAGTCGGCGCCGGCCACGTCGGCCGGCGTGCGGGCCCAGACCAGTCGCACGCCGGGCACGTTCTTCAGCGCCTGGAACTCGTCGAGGTTGCTCAGGCGCGGGTACGCGACCACTGCCACGGTGCGCGTGACCACGCCGCTGGCGCGGCTGCGGTCGTCGAACACACCGTCTTCCTCGGGCAGGCCGTGCTGCCACCACATGGGCAGCGTGGCCACGGTAGGCACGCCGGTCAGCGCCTGCAACTGCTGCGGCGCGGGCGCCAGCAGCGACGCGTCGCCCCGGAACTTGTTGAGCACGAACCCATGGATGAGCGCCCGGTCGGCCTCGGGCAGCAGCGCCCAGGTGCCGTACAGGTGGGCGAAGGCGCCGCCGCGGTCGATGTCGGTCGCCAGCAGGCAGCGGGCATTGGCGTGGCGGGCGACGCGCAGGTTGACGATGTCGCTGGCCATGAGGTTGATCTCGGCCGGCGAACCGGCGCCTTCGATGACGACCACGTCGTTCTCGGCGCGCAGTTCGTCGAAGGCCTGCGCAATCTGCGGCCAGACGCGCTCGCTGCGCCCGCGCCACGGCAGGGTCGACAGCGCCTCGTTCACCTGCCCCATCAGCACCACCTGGCTGTGGGTGTCGCGCTCGGGCTTGAGCAGCAGCGGGTTCATGCGCACGTCGGGCACGGCGTTGGCGGCCAGGGCCTGGAAGTACTGGGCGCTGCCGATCTCGCCACCCTCGACCACGCGGGCGTTGTTGCTCATGTTCTGCGCCTTGAACGGCGCCACCCGCAGCCCCTGGCGGGCATACCACCGGCACAGCGCGGTGGCCAGCCAACTCTTGCCGGCGCCGCTGGTGGTGCCCAGGACCATGACGCAGCGCGCCGGCCCGCTTGTCGCTCTAGAACTCATCCGGGGATTGTCGTTGAGCGCTGAACCGAATCCGGAAAGCCGAATCGGATGTACCAAGGGGTGCGGCCCGCTGCGGGCCGCATCCGCCAAGCCATGTCCGCCCTCAACGATCTGGCGCTGACGGTCGAGGAACGCGAGCCGGGCCGGTTCTACTGGCTCCTGCTCGAAGCCGTCCACGACACCGGCAGCACCTCCGACACGCTCGGCTACCGGCCGCTGCGGGTGGCTGCGCGCCCACAATCCAGCTATTCGAGCGCGCTCGCGCTGGGTGCGGTGGCGCTGAAACAGGTCGCCGCCACGGCGACGCACCCGGGCCCCGGCAGCAGCGCCTGAGCCCGGATCGACCCGATCAGCGGGTCGCCACCTTCTCCGTGGCCGGCACTTCCCAGCCGCCGCCGATGGCGCGGATCAGCCCCACCGTCGCCTGGTACTGGGCCGACTTCACCTGCAGCGCCTGGCGCCGGTTGCGCAGCTCGCTGCGGCGCGCGTCGAGCAGGTCGAGCTGGCTCACGTAGCCGTTGCGGTAGCGCGTGTCCGACAGGCTGGTGGCACGCTGCGCCGAGGTCACGGCCTGCGCCTGCACCACCGACTGCTCCTGCAGGATGCGGATGGCCGCCAGCTGGTCTTCGACCTCCTGGAACGCCACCAGCACCTGCGAGCGGTAGCTGGCCAATGCGCCGTCGAGCTGGGCGTTGGCGCCCTGCACACCGGCCTCGCGACGGCCACCATCGAAGATCGGCAGCGACAGCAGCGCACCCACGCCCCACGAGCGAGCCGACCACTTGAAGAGGTCGCCGATCTCGGGCGAGGCGTAGCCGGCCGCGCCGGTCAGCGAAATGTTCGGGAACCACGCGGTCTGCGCCACGCCCACGCGGGCCTGCGCCGCCATGACGGCGCTCTGCGCGGCCGACACGTCGGGCCGGCGCGTGAGCACGGTGGACGGCACGCCCGGCGGGATCACCGGCAGCGCGGTGCCCCAGTCGTCGGGCCGCATGCCGAAGCTGGAGGCCGAATCGCCCACCAGCACGGCCAGCGCATGTTCCACCTGGGCACGCTGGCGGTCGAGCGCGAGCGCGTCCGATTCGGTGGACGACACCTCGGTCTGCACGCGCGCCACGTCGAGCTCGGCGATGTCGCCGGCCTGCTGGCGGCGCTGCGTGAGGCGCAGCGTGTCGCGGTAGGCGGCGACCGATTCGCGCACCAGCACGCGCTCGGCGTCGAGCGCGCGCAGCTGCAGGTAGGTCTGCGCCACCTCGGCCTGCACCGCGAGCCGGGTGCTCTGCAGCAGCGCCTCGCGGCCGGCCGCGTCGAGCTTGGCCGCATCGGCCGCGCCCGAGAGGCGGCCGAACAGGTCGACCTCGTACGAGAACGTGGCCCCGATGTTGGTCATGGTGCCCGGCCGGGTGCTGGCCGTGGCCTTGTCCAGGCCCGCACCGCGGTTGGCGCCGGCGCCCAGGCCGATCTGCGGCAGGCGGTCGGCCTGGGCGCTGCGCGCCAGCGCACGGGCTTCGGCCAGCCGCGCGGCGGCGGCCTGGATGTTGGTGTTGTCGACCTCGGCGCGCTGGATCAGCGTGTTGAGCACCGGGTCGTTGAACGCCAGCCACCACTCGCCGCGCGGTTGCGCCTCGGCGGGCGTGGCCCGGGTGAAGCCGGCCGGCGCCGTGGCACCCGGCTGTTCCTTGAACTGCGCCGCGGTCGGCACCGTGGGCATGCCCGAAGGCACGCTGGCGCAACCGGCCAGCACCAGGGCCGCCACCAGCGGCAGCACGGCGGCGCGCAGAGGGCGCATCAGGGTTGGGATTGCGAATGTCATGGACAACCTTCTTTCTTCTTGTCGATCAGTCATGCGCGCCATGCGAGGGGCGCGGCGAGGCCGGCACCGGGTGCAGCCCGCCACCGCCGCCACCGTGCGAAGGCACCACCGGATGGTCGGCCGACACGAAGTCATCGCCGTGCGGCACTTCGCCGTGCAGCTTGAGCGGCCGGTTGCCCGCCAGGCGGCGCATCAGCACATAGAACACCGGCGTCAGGAACAGGCCGAAGGCCGTCACGCCGATCATTCCGGCGAACACCGCCACGCCCATCGCCTTGCGCATCTCGGAGCCGGCACCGGTCGAGAGCACGAGGGGCAGCACACCCATCACGAAGGCCAGCGAGGTCATCAGGATCGGGCGCAGACGCAGGCGGCTGGCTTCGATCGCGGCCTGGATCGGCGTGCGTCCGGCGAACTCCAGCTCCCGTGCGAACTCCACGATCAGGATCGCGTTCTTCGCACTCAGCCCCACCAGCACGATCAACCCGATCTGCGTGAAGACGTTGTTGTCGCCTCCCGAGATCCACACGCCCGCCATCGCGGCCATGATGCCCATCGGCACGATCAGGATGATCGCGATCGGCAGCGTCAGGCTTTCGTACTGCGCAGCGAGCACCAGGAACACCAGCAGGATGGCCAGCGGGAACACCAGGAAGGCGGAGTTGCCGGCCAGGATTTCCTGGTAGGTCAGCTCGGTCCACTCGAAGCTCACGCCCTTGGGCAGCGTTTCGGCCGCGATCTTGGTGATCACGTCCTGCGCCTGGCCCGACGAATAGCCGGGGGCCGGGCCGCCGTTGATGTCAGCGGCGAGGTAGCCGTTGTAGCGCATGGCGCGTTCCGGTCCGAAGGTCGAGTTGACCTTCATCAGCGCGGCCAGCGGCACCATCTCGCCCGAGGTCGAGCGCACCTTCAGCATGCCGACGTCTTCAGCACGGGCGCGGTACGGCGCATCGGCCTGGACGCGCACGGAGTACGTGCGGCCGAACTTGTTGAAGTCGTTGGCATACAGGCTACCGAGGTAGATCTGCATCGTGTCGAAGATGTCCGTCACCGGCACGCCGAGCTGACGCGCCTTGGTGCGGTCGATGTCGGCATACAGCTGCGGCACGTTGACCTGCCAGCTCGTGAACATGCCCGTCAGTTCAGGCGCCGCATACGCCTTGGCCATGAAGGCCTTCACCGCGACGTCCATCTGGTCGTAGCCAACCGAGGCGCGGTCTTCGATCTGCAGCTTGAAGCCGCCGGTCGTGCCCAGGCCTGCCACCGGTGGCGGCGGGAACATCACGATGAACGCGTCCTGGATGCTCGAGAACGCGCCGTTGAGCTGGCCCGCCACCGCACCGCCGCTCTGGTCAGCGCGCTTGCGCTGGTCGAAGGGCTTGAGCGTGGCGAACACGATGCCCGAGTTCGAGCTGTTGGTGAAGCCGTTGATCGACAGGCCCGGGAAGGCAATGGCGTCTTCCACGTTCGGGTTCTTCTTCATGATCTCGCCCATGCGGGTGATCACCTCTTCCGTGCGGTCGAGCGTGGCGCCGTCGGGCAGCTGGGCAAAACCGATGAGGTACTGCTTGTCCTGCGCCGGCACGAAGCCGCTGGGCACCGCCTTGAAGAGGCCGAAGGTCACGCCGACCAGCGCGAGGTAGATCACCAGCATCAGCGTCTTGCGCGAGATCACGCGCTTGACGCCGCCGCTGTAGGCCTCGGAGCCGCGATGGAAGAACTTGTTGAAGCCACGGAACAGCCAGCCGAAGGCCTTGTCCATGCCGCGCGTCAGGGCGTCCTTCGGCTGGTCATGGCCGCGCAGCAGCAAGGCGGCGAGTGCGGGCGACAGCGTCAGCGAGTTGATGGCCGAGATCACCGTCGAGATCGCGATGGTCACCGCGAACTGCTTGTAGAACTGGCCCGTGAGACCGCTGATGAACGCCAGCGGCACGAACACGGCCACCAGCACCAGGGCGATCGCGATGATGGGGCCCGACACTTCGCGCATGGCGCGGTACGTGGCCTCACGCGGCGTGAGCCCCGCCTCGATGTTGCGCTCGACGTTCTCCACCACCACGATGGCGTCGTCCACCACGATGCCGATCGCCAGCACCAACCCGAACAAGCTCAGCGCGTTGATCGAGAAACCGAGGATGTGCAGCACCGCGAAGGTACCGATCACCGACACCGGCACAGCCAGCAGCGGAATGATGGAGGCGCGCCACGTTTGCAGGAACAGGATCACCACCAGCACCACCAGCGCGATGGCTTCGAGCAGCGTGTGGATCACCGATTCGATCGATGCGCGCACGAACTGCGTCGGGTCGTAGGCGATGCGGTATTCCAGGCCTTCGGGCATGTTCTTGTTCAGCTCTTCCATCGTCTTGCGGACGTTGGACGAGATGTCGAGCGCATTGGAGCCCGGTGCCTGGAACACGCCCATGCCGACGGCCGGGTCGTTGTTCAGCAGTGAACGCAGCGAGTAGTCGGCGGCGCCCATTTCGAGGCGGCCGATGTCGCGCAGACGCGTCACGGCGCCGTCGGTGCCGCTCTTGACGATGATGTCGCCGAACTCTTCTTCGCTCTGCAGGCGCCCTTGCGCATTGATCGACAGCTGCATGTCCACGCCCGACAGGCCCGGCGATGCGCCGACCACGCCGGCCGCGGCCTGCACGTTCTGGCCACGGATCGCAGCCACCACGTCGGAAGCCGAGAGGCCGCGCTGCGCGACCTTCTGCGGGTCGAGCCAGACGCGCATCGAGTAGTCGCCGCCGCCGAAGATCTGCACCTGGCCCACGCCTTCGATGCGCGCGAGCGGGTCCTTCACGTTCAGCACCGCGTAGTTGCGCAGGTAGTTGATGTCGTAGCGGTTGTTCGGCGAGACGAGGTGGACCACCATCGTCAGGTCGGGCGCGCTCTTGACAGTCGTGATACCGAGGCGCCGCACTTCTTCGGGCAGGCGCGGCTCGGCTTGCGAGACGCGGTTCTGCACCAGCTGCTGGGCCTTGTCGGGATCGGTGCCGAGGCGGAACGTGACCGTGAGCGTCATCACGCCGTCGGTCGTCGCCTGGCTGCCCATGTAGAGCATGCCTTCGACGCCGTTGATCTGCTCTTCGAGCGGCGTGGCCACCGTTTCAGCGATCACCTTGGGGTTGGCGCCCGGGTACGTTGCGCGCACCACCACCGAGGGCGGCGCGACTTCCGGGTACTCCGAGATCGGCAGGCCGCGCAGCGCAATCAGGCCCGCGATCAGCATCAGTAGCGACAGCACGCCGGCAAAGATCGGCCTGTCGATGAAGAATTTTGAGAGATTCATGTTGGTTCTCCGGCGGGCGCCAGGGCGCCCTCCTCCGAAATCAGGACTTCGCGGCCTCGGCCACGCGTTCCGGTTGTTGTTGCTTCGTATCGAGCTTGGCGTCCATCGTCACGGTCTGCGGCACCACCAGCGCACCCGGGCGGATGTGCTGCAGGCCGTTCACCACCACGCGATCGCCGGCCTTCAGGCCCTTGCTCACCACGCGCAGGCCGTTGATGGGCGCGCCCAGCGTCACCTCGCGGTACATGGCCTTGTTGTCGTCGCCCACGACCATCACGAACTTCTTGTTCTGGTCGGTGCCGATGGCACGCTCGCTCACCAGCAGCGCGGTGTCGTTGCGGGCCTGGCCCATGCGGATGCGGGCGAACTGGCCGGGAATGAGCGCGCCGTCCTTGTTGTCGAACGAGGCGCGCACACGCACGGTGCCGCTGCGGGCGTCGACCTGGTTGTCGATCAACTGCAGCTTGCCGGTGAAGGGCGTGCCTTCCAGGCCGGCGGTGCCCATCTGCACGGGAATGGTGTCGATCTGGCCGCGGGCGCCGGCGTTGGCCGGCAGGTCCTTCAGCGCGCGGGTGATGACCTGCTCGTCGGCGTCGAAGCTCGCGTAGATCGGGCTCACCGACACCAGCGTGGTCAGCACGGGCGCGCCGGGGCCGGCGGCCACCAGGTTGCCCACGGTCACTTCGAGCTTGCCGATGCGACCCGAGACCGGTGCGCGCACCTGGGTATAGCCCAGGCTCAGGCGTGCGGTCTGCAGCGAGGCTTGCGCGGCGCGCAGGTTGGCTTCGGCTTCGCGGCCGGCGTTCACGCGCTCGTCCAGTTCGCGTTGCGCGATGGCCTGCTCGTCCCACAGGCGGCGGGCGCGTTCCTGCTCGCTGCGGCTGAAGGCCTGGCGGGCCTGCGCCGACGCGACCTGCGCTTCGGCACGCTCCACCTCGGCGGCGTACGGGGCCGGATCGATGGTGATGAGCAGGTCGCCCTGCTTCACCAGCGCACCTTCGCGGAAGTGCACCGCCTGCACGGCGCCTGCCACGCGGGAGCGCACGTCGACGCGCTGCACGGCTTCGAGCCGGCCCGAGAACTCGTCCCAGGCGTTGATCTCGCTCGACGCCACGGTGGCGACCGACACCGGGGTGCCCTGTTGCGCGGCGACCGGGGCGGTGGCCTCGGCCTTGAAGCTGTACATGCCCACCACCGCGGCGGCCACGGCCAGCACCGCGGTGAGGCCGGTGACGGCGGGCCACAGCCCCTTACGGGTGATGGAAGACAGCGATTGTTCGTTCTTGTTCGACATGATGGTTCGTCCTTCTCGATGACTTTTTCGGGATGCAACAGGCCATCCCGGCGCCGGCGGCGTCAGGAGGCGGAATTCGGAGAACAGAAAGCCCTGCCACCCGCCTCGGTGGAGGCGGCGGCTTGGTTCAGGGGGCGGAGCGGACCCTCGCGGGCCTAGCTGGGCTCAGGGACCGCCGGGGGCGGTGTGGTGGCGCTGAAGAACTCGCGGAAGTGCTGCTGCACGCTGGCTTCGCAGGATGCGCATCCCACGGCCTCGGTGTCGTACAGCGCCTTGGGCCAGTTGTCGGCGCCGGTCAGCACGCTGCTCGTGACCTCGATGCCAGCCGACCGCAGCCGGCCCGCGAAGGTCATGGCCTCGTCGCGCATCGCGTCGTCGGGCCCCACCAGCACCAGCGCCGGTGCCAGGGCGGCCAGCCGCAGCGATCCGCTGGGCACCGCATAGGGGTGCGTGGCGTTCGAGGGACAGCTCAGGTACTTGGCCCAGCCCGTGGCCCAGCGGCATTCGGCCGCGTCGTTCGTGGCATTGCGCAGCGAGGCGGTGCCGGCGCACGGGTCGAGCATGGGCGACAGCAGGATCTGGCCTGCCAGGGGCGGATGGGCGCGGTCGCGGGCCACCAGGGCCACGCTGGCCGCCAGGTTGCCGCCGGCCTCTTCGCCGGCCAGGTACACCTGGGCGCCCTTGCCGCCGAGCTTCACGCGCTGCTTGTAGAGCCATTCGAGCGCCGCGTAACCCACTTCCACCGGCTCCGGGAACGGGGCCGCCGGGGCCAGCGGGTAGTCGAGCGACACCACCACCGCGCCCGCGCCGGCCAGCAGCCGGGCCACGTTGCGGCCGTTGTCGAGGTTGCCGCAGATGAAGGTGCCGCCATGGAAATGCAGCACCAGCGGCACGGTCTCGCCCCGTGGACGCTGACCGTAGACACGGGCAGCCACGGGCTCGCGGCCGGGCAGCTCGATCGACAGATCGGACTCCACGCCTTGCGCCGCGGCAAGCGCAGCAGCTTCAGCGGACCGGGACGATGGACGGGGTGACATGGGCGACCTCAGGGGGATGGGCGATGGTTGAAATATAAGGCGCTACAAGCGCGTTGAAACAGGAAACACAGCCCTACTCTGTTTCCAAACGGAGAACAATCGGGCATACCGTAGGGGCGCATTCCTTGTGTGAGAATCCGCCTCCTTCCGGCATACGCCGGTCTCCCTGAACAGGCATTCGATGGATCAAATCCAGGCAATGCGGATCTTTGTCCGCGTGGTGGAAGCCGGCACCTTCACCCGTGCCGCCGACTCTCTGGCCCTGCCCAAGGGCACCGTCACCAAGCAGATCCAGGCGCTGGAATCGCGCCTGCGCGTGAAGCTGCTCAACCGCACGACCCGGCGCGTCACCGTCACGCCCGACGGCGCCGCCTACTTCGAGCGCGCCGCGCGGCTGCTGAACGACTTCGACGACATGGAAGCCAGCATGACGAACGCGCAGGCCAACCCCACGGGGCGGCTGCGCATCGACGTGGGCACCTCGGTGGCGCAGCAGATCATCCTGCCCAACCTGGCCAGCTTCTGCGACCGCTACCCCGACATCCAGGTCGATTTGGGCGTGAGCGACCGCACCGTCGACCTGATCAGCGACAACGTCGACTGCGTGATCCGCGCCGGCGAGCTCAGCGACCAGTCACTGGTGGCCCGCCGCATCGGCACCCTGCACTTCGTCACCGTGGCCTCGCCGGCCTACATCAAGCGCTATGGTGCGCCGCAGCATCCGAACGACATCGAGAAGCGCCACCACGTCGTGAGCTACTTCTCGGGCACCACCCGGCGCGTGTACCCGCACGAGTTCAAGAAGGGCGACGAGTACATCGAGCTCAACGGCCCCTACCGCGTGTCGGTCAACGAGAGCAACGCCCACATGACGGCCGTGCTCGCGGGCTTCGGTTTGTCGCAGTGCATCACCTTCACCGCCGAGCCGCTGCTGGAAAGCGGCGAACTCGTCGAGGTGCTGGCCGACTGGCAGCGCGACCCGCTGCCGATCCATGTCGTGTATCCGCCGAACCGGCACCTGAGCGCGAAGGTGCGGGCGTTTGTGGACTGGGCGGCGGATCTGTTTGCGAAGAATCCGCGGTTGCAGAGGCGCTGAGGGGCGCCCTTCCCGCCCTCCTCTCAGGGCTGGATCAGCGCTGCCAGCGCGTGCGGAGAGCGATTCTTGTCAGTAGACCGGCTCGCACCGCACCTCGGTCTTCACCGAATTCGCAATGAAACACTCCTCATGCGCCCGATGGTGCAAGTGTTCGATCTGCTCGCGCGTAGGCAGGTTCTCACCCGAAAACCTGACCTGAGGACGCAGCGTGACGACGGTCATCGCCATCTTTCCCTCGGCGTTCTTCTCCATCACCCCCGTGGCCGCATCGACATAGCGGTCGACCACGAACTTGCGCTTCACCGCCATGGTGAGGAACCACAGCATGTGGCAGCTGGACAGCGAGGCCACGAACATCTCTTCCGGATCGACCGCCGACGCGTCGGAGAACGGCAACGGCACCACGTGCGGCGATGAAGAGCCCGGCACCTGCGCGCCGCCGTCGAAGCGCAGCACATGGTGGCGGCTGTAGGTGTTGGCCAGGAAGTCCTGGTCGCCCCGCTCCCAGGCGATCTCGGCGGTGTACTCGGACATGGGTCGTGCTCCTCGATGGATGGAATGAATGAATGTCAGACGGTCATCAGCTTCACGATCAGTGGCACCAGCAGCGCGGTCGCGATGCCGTTGAGCCCCATCGCCAGCGCCGAGAACGCACCCGCGGTCTCGTTCACCTGGATGGCGCGCGCCGTGCCGATGCCGTGCGCCGCCATGCCGACGGCAAAGCCGCGCACCGCGGGTTCCTTGATGCGCAGCAGGTTCAGCAGACCCGTGGCCATGATCGCGCCCGAGATGCCGGCGATGGCCGCGGCCACGGCGGCCAGCGACGGCAGGCCGCCGATCTTCTCGGCCACGCCCATCGCGATCGGCATGGTGGCCGACTTGGGCGCGAGCGACATCAGGAGCTCGCGCGAACCGCCGAGCAACCAGCCGATGCCGATGGCCGACACGATGGCGGCCACCGAGCCCACCAGCAGCGCCACGCCGATCGGCAGCCACAGGCGCCGCAGCCGGCCGACCTGGCTGTACAGCGGCACGGCCAGTGCCACGGTGGCCGGGCCGATCAGGAAGTGGACGAACTTGGCGCCCTCGAAGTAGGTGTCGTAAGGCGTGCGCGTGAGCAGCAGCACGCCCACGATGACGATCACCGACACCAGCACCGGGTTGACCATCGGGTTGCGCCCGCTGCGCGCGTGCAGCCACAGCGCGCCCAGGTAGGCCAGCAGCGTGAGCGACAGCCACAGCAGCGGCGACTGGGCCAGGAAGACCCAGATTTCAGAGAGCTTGGCGGGCGCGTTCATTCGGCGTCCTTGCCCGTGATCCGGATCATCCAGCGCAGCGTGAGCGCGGTCACCGCCATCGTGAAGGCGCCGCCCACGACGCCGGCCGCCAGGAACGGCAGCCACTCGCGCCCTACCCGCTCGAAATGCAGCATGACGCCGGTCACCGCCGGAATGAACAGCAGCATCAGGTTGCGCAGCAGGTGGCCCGAGGTGTCGGTCAACTCCTGCGGCACGCCGCCGCGCACCAGCAGGCCGACGAACAGCAGCAGCATGCCGATCAGCGGACCGGGAATCGGCAGCGACAGCCACTGCACGAGCAGTTCGCCGGCAAGCTGGCACAGGAAGAGCGTGGTGATGGCGTAGAGCATGGGCCTGTTCGTTTTCCTTTTCTTGAGACGGCCCTATTGTGGTGCGAGGTGCGTTCAGCCGCTGTGTCGTGCGGCGCTGGCCCTCGCCCACGCGGCCTTCAAGGCCTGCTGGCTGGCCGGCGGCAGCACGCCCAGGCGCAGGTGCCCCGGCAGGCCGAAGGAGGCGCAGTCGCGCAGCTTGATGCCCTCGGCGCGCAGCGCGGCGGCGCGGGGCGGGTATGGCACATCGGGCTGCGCACCGAAGAAGTTGGCGTCGCCGGACAGCACCTGCCAGCCCAGCGATTCGCACACGGCGCGCTGCCGCGCCTTCCAGTCGCGCAGGATGTCGAGGCTGCGCGCCAGCCAGCCTTGCGCTTCGTCGCTGGTCCAGGTCGTGAGCAGCGCGACGCCGTGCGTGCCCAGCGGCCACGACGGCGCGAGGCGCGCGAGCCGCTCCAGCAGCGGGCCGGCCACGTCGCTGTTCGCAGGTGCGATGGCGTAGGCGGCGCGGATGCCCGTGAGGCCCATGGCCTTGTTCGGTGTCCACAGCTGCCAGAGGCGGTCGCGCTGCGCGGCATCGTGCGAGGGCTGGCCTTCGAGGCGCAGCGGCTCGTAGGCCATGTCGAGCACGCAGACGGCATCGCTCGCGGCGTGTTCGGCGATATCGGGTTGCGACTGGCCGAACGGGCTGGACGGTTCGCAGCACCAGCGCAGCGCAGCGCCCTCGGCCTTTTCGGGTGCGCGCCGCACGCCGAGGCCCCAGGCCAAGGCCGAGCGTTCGTAATCGCCGTAGCTTTGCGCGGGCAGCCAGACCTCTCCGCCGTTTGCTTGTGCCACGGCGGCACTGATGCGGTGGATGAATTCGCTCGCGCTCGCGGCGATTGCGATGCGCTCCACAGCCACGCCGTGGAAATCGGCGAGCGCGTCGCGCAGCGCGGTGTAGCGCGGATCGGGATAGTGCGCCGCGTCGGCCTCGCGCAGCGCAGCCAGCACCGCGGGACACGAGCCGACCGCGTTGCCGTTGGTCGAGAAGTCGTGCGGCGCGGCGCCGGTCTCGTCGGGGCCGCCGTGCACCATGGTTGGATTCGTCATGCCCACCTCGCCAGCAACGGCGACAGCATCGCCAGCGAGGCGATCACCGCCAGCCCCCACGCCGCCCGTTCGCCGAGCTGCGCGGTGCGCGCAGTGTCGGCCGATGTGGCGGAGCGCCCTTCCCCGTTCAGTGCATAGACTCCCGGCTTCGCAAGCCGCACACCCAGCAGCAACGCCATCGCCCCCATCGGCCAGCCGCTGTTGGGCGACGGCGTGCGGCGCGCCTCGCGGGCCACGCCGCGCGGCCAGCGGCCGGCTGCGAGGGCCAGCAACAGCACGGTGAGGCGTGCGGGCAGCCACGAGAGCACGTCGTCGGCGCGTGCGGCCCACTTGCCGAACCAGGTCCAGTCGCGCCCGCCGCGTTCGCCGCGGTAGCCCCACATGGCATCGGCGGTGTTGGCGAAACGATAGAGCGCCGCGCCCGGCAGGCCGAACAGCACGAACCAGAACACGGGCGCCACCAGCGAGTCGTTGAGGTTCTCGGCCAGCGACTCGATGGCGCTCTCGCGCACCTCGCGTTCGCTCAGCACCGAGACGTCGCGGCTCACGAGGCGCGCGAGCCGGGCGCGGCCCGCGTCGAGCGATTCGCCCAGCGCGGCTTCGACCGCCTGCACCTCGTCGCGCAGCATGCGCCACGCAAAAAGCGGCTTGAAGGCGAGCCCGAGTACCACGGCCATGGCCCAGACCGGCAGCCACTGCATCGCCAGGCTCTGCACCGCCGACGCGACGGCGAACGCGGCCATCGCGCCCACGCACCAGCCGAGCGCGCCCATCGCGAAGCCCGGCAGGTCGCGCGGCTTGGCGTCGGCCGCGCGCGGTGCGAGGCGGCTGCCGATCCAGTCCAGGTAGCGCCCCATCCACACGACCGGATGCAGCGCGGCGGGCGGCTCACCCAGCCAGCGGTCGATGGCCAGCGCCAGCCACAAGGCGGCGACCAGCGCGAGGGCGAAGACGGTGAAGGGATCGAGCGCGGGCATGGCAGGCATTCTCGTGAATCAGGCGGCAGGCATGGCCCGGCCGCGCCGCCATTGCACCAGCGCGCCGACGGCCAGCAGCAAGGCGGCGCCGAAAGCGGCGAGCAGGCGCGGCAGCACGGCGGATGGTGGCGGAGCCGATGGGGTGTCGGTGATGGGCTTCAGCTGGAGGCCGGCCACCGGTTGTGCGAGGTCCGCTGCGGCGGGCGATGCGGGTGCGGGCTGGCTCGCTTCGACGGGCGCTATGGCGGGTGCGACGACGACCGGTGCAGGAGCAGTGACAGGCGACGGCGCCAACGCAGCCTGCGCAAACCGCTGCACCGCCTCGTTCCGCTCGCGCAGTCCCGTGGCGCGCACCGCCTCCGTGTAGGCCTGCGCCAGCTCGCGCCGCGTCGCGGCATCGGGCGCCCAGTAGTTCAGCCGCACGGCATCGAGCATGCGTTCCAGCGTCTGCGCGAAGGCGGCGCGGTTCTCGCGCTCCAGCCACTGCCGCGTGCCGAGCTTGTAGGTGTCGCGCACATAGACCTCGTGCAGCGACTGCCAGTGGTCCGCGCGCACGGCCGCGGGCGCGGTCGCCTGCCAGCCCCAGAGGAACTGCGCGGTCTTGAGCACCTGCAGCGCGCCGCTGTAGCCCTCGGCCTTCTGCGCCTCGATCCATTGCGGGTGCAGGTAGCGCGTCTGCATCTCGCGTGCGATGGCGCCGGCGGCGGTGTCGGTGCGCACGGCCGCGCCGTCGCGCAGGTTCTGCACGTACAGCGCCGGGTCCTTGCCCGTGAGATGGCGCACGGCCAGCGCGATGCCGCCCAGGTACTGGAACGGGTCGTCGTTGGTCAGCACGCCATACAGGTTGGAGGTGCGCGCCATGAGCGCCGCATCGACCTGCGCGAGGTTGCCCGCGAAGGCGCCCGGGCGCGTGGCGCCGTCGAGGCCGCGCCCGTAGGCGTGGCCCATGCGGTCCATGTAGAGCCCGGCCATCTGCGCATCGCCGCCGCCGCGCTGCTGGCCCTTCCAGAGTTCGGTGGCGAGCACCGCTTCCTCGAGCCCGGCACCGTAGCTGCCCTGCTCGTTCGAGAACACGCGCGCGGTCGACCATCGCCGTGCCTCGGCCGCCGTCGCGCCCCCGGCGCGCAGCGTGCGCGCCATCGCCTCGCTGTGCTGCGCGACGGCGTTGTCGGGCTCGTCGAGCGCGGCCACCTGCTGCACGGCCTCGTCGAGCCAGCGCATCACGTGCGGGAACTGGTCGCGGTAAGAACCGGTGACGCTGACCAGCACGTCCATGCGCGGCCGCTTCAGCACCGCGGCCGGCACGATCTCGATGCCGACCATGCGCCCGGCCTCGTCCCAGCGCGGCTTCACGCCGAGTGCGTGAAAGGCCTGGCTCTCGGTCACGCCCTGGTGGCGCGAGGCCTCGCCGGCCCAGAGCGTGAAGGCGATCTTCTGCGGCGCACGGCCGCCGTGGGTGCGGGCGTGCGCGGCGATCCAGTCGTCCATCGCGGCGACGCCGATGTCCCAGGCGGCGCGCGTGGGCACGCGGCTGGGGTCGAAGCCGTAGAGGTTGCGCCCGGTCGGCAGGCTGTCCGGGTCGCGCACCGGGTCGCCGCCGTAGCGTGATTTCAGATAACGGCCGTCGAGCGCGGTGAGCAGGCCTTCAATTTCCTCGTTGTGGGCCAGCACCGCGTCGAGCGCGCGGGCCCGTGCGGCGAGCGAACGCAAAGGTTCAGCATCGGTGGCGGTGTCGTTGCCCGCCAGCACGGCCTCCAGCCAGCGCGCAGGCTTCGAGGCCGCGATGCCCTGCGCGTCGGTGAGGAACATCTCGTCGAGGTCTTCGCCCATCGCCTGCGCCACGGGCTTGCCGAGGATCTGCAGGATCGTCTGGCGCCGCCGCTGCGCATCAGGCGCCTCGCCGAAGGTGGCCAGGCCCAGCGGCTGCGCGGTCTGCGCCAGCTCGTCGAGGTACGGGTGCAGCACGGCGATGAAGCCCGCGAAATCGGCGCGGATGCGCGCGGGCGTCCATTGCAGGTCGCGGTCGTAGTGCTGCGCGACGAAGTCGGTGGTGAGGCGCCGCTCCAGCGCGGTCTTCACCGCGCCGGGCGACAGCGTTTCCCAGTCGTGCAGGCGCTCGTGCATGTCCCGCACGCCGGGGCGGAAGCCCGCGGGCGTGAACATGGGCGTCGAATGGCTCACCATGGTCGCGCGGCCGCGGCGCTTGGCGGTCGTCGCCTCGCCGAGGTTGTCCATGATGTATGGATACACGTTGGGCACGTCGCCCAGCGCGAGCAGTGGATCGTCCTGCACCGAGAGCCCGCGTTCCTTGCCCGCCGACCACTCGACCGTGCCGTGCGTGCCCACGTGCACCAACGCGTCGGCACCGAAGCGGCTGCGCAGCCAGAGGTAGGTGGCAAGGTAGGCGTGGCTCAGCGGCACGGCCGCGCGGTGGTACACCTGCTGCGCCTTGTCGGCCACCTGCGTGCCGGGCTCGAAGCGCGGCGGCTGGCGCAGCACGACCACCTGGCCGAACTGCACGCGCGGCACCACGAAGGCTGGCGCGCCGGCCACGGGCCGCAGCATCTTCGAGGCCTCGGGCGGGCCCCAGTAGGCTTCGATGCGGCGTTGCGTGTCGGAAGGCAGCGCGCGGAACCAGGCGAGGTACTGCGACAGCGGCAGCGTGTCGGCCAGGCCCTGGTCGAGCAGCGGCTGCAGCACGTCGCCGCCTTGCGCTGTCGGGTAGTAGGCCTTCATCGTGGCCTGCACCTGTGCAATGACCTTGTCCGCGCCCGGCGCCTCGGTGCGGTAGCCGGCCGCCTGCATCGCGGACAGCATCCGGTCGACGCTGCGCGGCACGTTGAGGAACGACGCGCCGAAGTTGGCCTCGCCCGGCGGGTAGTTGTAGACCAGCATCGCCACGCGGCGCTCGGCGGCGGGCGTGCGCCGCAGGCGCAGCAGCGCGGCGGCCTTGTCGGCCACGGCGTCGATCTGCGCAGGCAGCGGCTGCAGGCTGCCGGTGGCGGCGTCGCGAGCGGTGACCAGCATCGGGTCGGTCATGCCCGCGAGTTCGCTCGGGCTGTAGTAGGCCGCGATGTCGGTCTGCGCGAGGCCGTCCTTGCTGCGCGCCCATTGCGCCGCGTCCATGGCCAGCGAGGGCAGCGTCTGCAGCACGGGCACGCCGATGCGTTCGAGTTCGGCCTTGCGTTCGTTCGGGCTGAACACCAGTGCGGCGTTGATGAGGAGGTCGGCCACGCGGCGCTCGCGCTCGCCCTCCCCCGAGTGCGTCATGCGAAAGAACAGGTCCTTCTGCTGGCGCGGGCCGTAGAAGGCGTAGGCGCGCAGGCCACGCTGCGCGAGCGTGCCGATCAGGCGGTCGAGCCAGGCGGTGTCGTCGCGGGTGAGCGTGGCGCTGTTGACGGCGATGGCGACGGTGCCTTGACCGCCCGGCAATGCCTCGACGGCCGCGATGCTGCTTTCGACGCGCGGCCAGTCGGGGTGATAGAAGCCCGCGAGCGGCAACGGCACGGGGTCGGGCAGACCGGCGACATCTCCGACGCGTGCCATCGCCTGCACCGAGGCCTTCAGGTTCGCTTCGCCCGGGAAACGCCAGTAGGCGCGCAGGCGCTGCGCCCAAGCCGCATCGACGCCGCGCTCGGCCGCGAGCGGCGGCACCTCGGGTGGTTTCTGCCCCTTTGCCACGAGCGCGAATTCACCGATCTGCACATAGGGAACGGAGGTTCGCGCGATGACTTCGCCGAAGCGCGCCGCCGCCGACTGGGCGACGCTGAGGTGCGGCGCATCGATGACCAGCAGGCGCGCGCCATCGAGTGCGGTAGCCAACGCCTCGGGCGTGTCCTGCGCAGCCGACACCACCTGCAGCGGTACGCCGGCCTCGCGCGCCGCCGCTTGCAGCCGCACCACGCGCGCAGGCGACACCAGCGCCGTGCTCAGCACCACGACACGCGACCCGGCCGCTACCGCAGGCTGCGCCATCAGGCACAGGAGCCCCAGCCAGAAGACGAAAAGCCGCGTCACTTCCCGCCCGGCGCCGGCACCGCGTCCGCCGGCACGTAGATCATCGTGCCGTCTTTCAGGCGCCAGGCGGTGCCGGCCTTTTCGCCGTCGCCCTGCCCCGTTGCGCCGCTGGCCTTGAAGCGCGTGACCTTCTGGCCTTCGCGCGTGATGATCTCCATGTCGGGCTGACCCTCGTGGCGAATGACCGTCACCTTGTCCTGCGAGAACGGGTTCACCGGGTTGTTGATGACCGCGATCATCAGCATGCCGATGACGACCATGAAGACGTCGATCAGGTTGATGGTCGAGAGCACCGGGTCGTCATCGTCGCTGTCCAGGCTGCTCAGGATGGAGAACTGGCGCCGGCTCATGACAGCCGGTCCCGCGCGTCGAGCAGCATCACCAACTCGCGCATGAGCCAGCGGCGGCGCACCGTGTAGACCACGAAGGTGGTCGAGGCCGAGGCCAGCGCCACGATCACGGCCGCGAACGCGGGCGCCAGGCTCTGCGCCACGCCCTGTGATTCGCCCGAGGCCACGGCCACGAGCGCCGGGCCCATGGGGATCATGGTGGCGATCAGCCCCAGCATCGGCGCCACGCGGCTGCACAGGCGCACGCCTTCGAGCTGCTTGAGCACGACCAGCTCCATCTGTTCCTGGCTGGCCTGCGCATGAGGCTGCAGCACCAGCGCACGCGACGGATCGCGGCGGCGCTGCCACCACTCGATGCCGAAGGCGCCGAGGCAGTACACCGCATAGAAGAAGGACAGCAGCACGCCGAGCGTCACGGGCCAGAGGAACAGGCGCGCAAGCTCGAAGAGAACGGTGTCGAAGGCCAGCATCAGGTGGGCTCCACGCAAGAAGATGAAGTGGAAGAAGGATCGAACAGGTCCGACGGCCGGCCCCAGCTTTCGTCGAACACCAGCGAGGCCAGCGGCGCGCGCCGCGCCCAACGTTCGCGCTGCAGCATCGGTTCTTCGTAGAACGCATGCACCGGGCCCAGGCACAGCAAGGCGATCGGCTCCGCGCCTTCGGGCAGGCCGAGCAGCACGCCCAGCTCGGCGGGGTCGAACAGCGACACCCAGCCCATGCCCAGCCCTTCGGCACGCGCCGCGAGCCAGAGGTTCTGGATGGCGCAGGAGGCGGAGGCCAGGTCCATCTGCGGCAGGGTGCGGCGGCCGAACACATGCGGCTCGCGACCGTCGGCCAGCGTCACCACCAGCAGTTCGGCCGCGTCGAGCACGCCCTGCACCTTGAGGCGCATGAACTCGTCTTCGCGCTGGCCGAGCGCGCGGGCGGTGAGCACGCGTTCGCGCTCGACCACCTCGTGCAGCTGCTGGCGCAGCCCTTCGCCGCGCACGCGGATGAAGCGCCACGGCTGCATGAAGCCGACGCTGGGCGCGTGGTGCGCGGCGTCGAGCAGGCGGCGCAGCACCTCGGGCGCCACCTCGCCGCCCGCGAAATGGCGCATGTCGCGCCGCTCGTGGATGGCGCGGTACACCGCCTTCGCCTCGTCAGTCGCGAACGCATGCACCGTCATCGGGTTCAGTCTTCGATGCCGCGCTGCGCCGGGATGCCGGCCTTGAACGCGTGCTTGACCATCTGCATCTCGGTGACGGTGTCGGCCAGCTCGATGATCTCGGGCGGGCAGCGGCGGCCGGTGAGCGCGACGTGCACATGCTTCGGGCGCGCGCGCAGGGTCTCGAGCACGCCGTCGAGCGGCAGCCAGCCGTAGATCAGCGGGTAGGTGATCTCGTCGAGCACCACGAGGAAGAAGTCACCCGACAGAATCGCGGCCTTGGCCTTTTCCCAGCCGTCGCGCGCCAGCTGGCCCGAGCGTTCGAGGTCCTGGCTCTTCCAGCTGAAGCCGTCGCCCAGGCCTTCAATGGGAATGCCGATCTGCTCGAACATGCGGTGCTCGCCGAAGCGCGCCGAAGGCACCTTCATGAACTGGTAGATCTTCACGGCCTTGCCGCGACCGTGTGCGCGCAGCGCGAGGCCGAATGCTGCGGTGCTCTTGCCCTTGCCGTCGCCGGTGTTGACGATGACGATGCCGCGGCGTTCGCCTTCGGGCTTTTCGTAGGGCTTTTCGCTGGGAGGGGTTTCTATTTGCATGAGGGGTTCCGTTCTTGGGTGTTCTTGTGTCCGTTGTTCAGGGCGTGTGCACAGGCCACCGGGTACTTCCCTCCGCGAATGTCCCCCGGGCTTCGCCCTCCTCCTTGATTTCGCTGCGGGAAGCACCCAGTGTCCTGCGCACGATGGGCGCTGTCGTGATGCGGGCGGATCAACGACCGCGCTGATCGCTCACGTCGATGGGGTGCCTTGCGCAGCGAAATCAAGGAGGAGGCCGCAGGCCGGGGGACATTCGCGGAGCAAGGTGCCCCGTCGGCGGGAGCGCGCCCCGAATGACTTGATGCGCGAAGCTTCATAGCGGCAACGCGATCCACTGGTCTGCCACGCGATGCACGCGAATGCGATGGTCGAACACCTGTTCCAGCGCAGCGTGCGTCGCAGGATCGGCGCAAGCACCGTGGTGCACCACCCGCCCCCGGTTCATCACCACCAATTCGTCCGCGGCCAGTGCCATCGGCAGTTCGTGCAGCACGCTGACCACGGTGCGGCCTTGGGCCACCAGTGCGCGCGCCGTCTGCATCCAGTCGGCCTGATGCGGCGGATCGAGGTTGGCCAGCGGCTCGTCCATCAGCAGCAGTTCGGCCTCGACCGCCAGCGCACGCGCCAGCAGCACGCGTTGGCGTTCGCCGCCCGACAGCTGCCCCAGCGGACGGTCGCGCCAGTCCCAGGCCTGGGTGCTGCGCAATGCGCGCTCCACCGCATCGCGATCGGCTTCGCTGGATGCAGCCAGCCAGCGTTGATGCGGCAGGCGCCCCAGCATGGCGACGTCGTAGACCATCAAGTCGTCGGCGCTGCCCTCGCCCGTGCCGCTCTGGCCCAACCAGGACAGGCGCCGCGCGCGCACGCGGGCCGGCACAGCAGCCTGCGCCTCGCCGAAGAGCCGCACCTCGCCGCGATGTGCGAGCAGGCCGGCCAACGCTTTCAACAACGTCGACTTGCCGGCCCCGTTCGGCCCGACGATGCTGGTCCAGCGGCCGGCCGCAAGCGCCAGGTCGATGCCGTGCAGCACCTCGACCGACCCGAGCGTGGCACTGAGGCCGCGCGCTTCGAGCGCTGCAGGGTGCGTGCGGCTCATGCCCCGCCCCCCTTCGCGCCGCGCCGGTGCATCAGCCACAGCAGGTAGCTGCCGCCGAGCACCGCGGTGAGCACGCCCACCGGCAGTTCCTGCGGCGCAATCAGCCAGCGCGCCAGCAGGTCCGCCGCCATCAGCAGCAGCCCGCCCATCAACGCCGACAGCACGATCAGCCGCGCGTGCGTGGTCTTGACCACCGAGCGCACCAGGTGCGGCGCGGCCAGGCCGACGAAAGCAATGAGGCCGGTCTGCGCGACGGCGGCGCCGGTCGCCAGCGCCAGCACT
>Ga0207709_10000532_pt1 | contig 32789 bp, 38 predicted proteins | sample KBSM34metaG_FD_184397 | JGI IMG/M metagenome (GOLD analysis project Ga0207709, IMG submission 184397) | Miscanthus rhizosphere microbial communities from Kellogg Biological Station, Michigan, USA - KBS M3-4 metaG (SPAdes) (version 2) | ecosystem: Host-associated > Plants > Roots > Rhizosphere >...
GGCCACGGCGTTCGAATTCTCGTTGCTGTTGTGGCCTTCGAGGTGGAGCAGGGTGCCGAGCCGGCCGGATTCGACCAGGCTCTTCAGCTCGCGCATCGCCGGCCACCATCGCCGGTTGTGACCTACCCCGACCACGACGTTGGCGCTCGCGCAGGCCTGGAGCATCGCCTTCGCGTCGGCGCGTGTGAGGGCGAACGGCTTTTCGCAGTACACGTGCTTGCCCGCCCGCGCCGCGGCGAGCACCTGCGGGCGATGCAGCGAATGCGGGGTGGCAAGCACGACCGCTGCCGCCGAAAGATCGCCGAGCGCCTCCTCCAGGCCGGACACGAGCCTGAAGCGATGCTTCGCGGCGAACTCGCGCGCGCCGTCCATCGCGGGCTCGACGCCGATGACGAAGCGCAGCCTGTCCGATTTCCCCTGCACCGACTCGACGAGGCTGCGGCCCCAGCGCCCGAGACCGACGATCGCGGCGTCGATCATTCTGGCTGGATCCCCGCCTCGCGGATCTCCTTCGTCCACTTGGCGATTTCCTGCCGGATGAACGCCGCGAACTCCTCGGGCGGCATCGGCGCGGGCTCCAGGCCGAGCCCGGCCAGCCTCGCCTTGACCTCGGGCCTGGCGAGGCTCGTCGAAACGACGTCGTGCACCTTCGCCACGACCGCCTTTGGCGTGTTCGCCGGCGCCACCAGGCCGTACCAGATGCGGGTCTCGAAGCCCGGGAACATCTCCGCGATCGCCGGAAGCTCCGGCGCGAGCGGCGAGCGCTGCGGCGAGGTGACGCCGAGCCCCTTCATCTTGCCGCCGTGGATCTGCGGCATCGACACCGCGAGGTCGCCGAGCGTGAAATCGACCTGGCCGGAGAGCACGTCGGTGATGGCGAGCGGCACGCCCTTATAGGGCACGTCCAGCGTCTTGAAGCCTCCCGCGGTGCGCAGCTTGGCGATGGAGACGATCGTCGCCGCAGAGCCGTAGCCCGCGCTCAGTCCGCCCGGCTTGCTCCTCGCATAGGCGATGAAGTCCTTGAGCGTCGAGGCGGGGAAGTCGCTGCGCACGAGCAGCACCATCGAGGTGGTGATGAGCCGCACGATCGGCGCGAAATCCTTCACCGGGTCGAACGGCAGCGACTTGAACAGCGCGACGTTAGCCGCGTGGGGCGTATTGGTGGTGAGCAGGATGGTGTACCCGTCGGGCGCCGCGCGCGCCACCTCGGCGGTGCCCACGTTCGCGAGCGCGCCCGCGACGTTGGCCACGATCACCGGCTGCGCGAGCGCCTCCTGCATCTGCTGCGCGACCACGCGGCCGACGCTGTCCGGCGAGCTGCCCGGGCCGTATGGGACGACGAGCCGGACCGGGTGATTCGGATAGCCTTGCGCGCAAGCCTGACCGGCGGCGATGGCGAGGCACGCGGCGAGCGCGCGATGCCAGGCAGGTATCATCGATTTTCCCCACCAGGAGAACCCGGCCATGGACACGCAGGAACTCTACAGTCGCGGGCTCGCCGTCCGCAAGCAGATCTTCGGAGCCGAGGTGGTCGAGAAGCGCATGGGCGCGCTCGGCGATTTCGGCGCGCCGCTGCAGAACATGATCAACGCCTATGCCTACGGCGACATCTGGTCGCGGCCCGGCCTTGAGCGCAGGATCCGCAGCCTGGTGGTCCTCGGGATGAACGCGGCGATCAACCGCGCTGCCGAATTCAAGGTGCACGTCAACGGCGCGCTCAACAACGGCTGCACGCCCGACGAGATCCGCGAGGTGTGCCTGATGGTCGCGCTGTATGCCGGCATCCCGGCCGCGAACGACGCGCACCGCATCGCGCTCGAGACATTGCGCGAGAGAAAAATCGATGTGTGACCACGGAAGAACATGATCCAGAACCACCGGGGAGCCTGCCATTGCGGGCGGGTCGCGTTCGAGGTTCGAGCCGAGGTCAACTACGTCGTCGATTGCAACTGCTCGATCTGCCGCCGAACGGGCGCGCTCTGGCACCCGGCGGCGGAGGCGGACCTTCGCATCCTCGCGGGCGAGGCCGATCTCACCCTGTATCAATTCAATACGAAGACGGCGAAGCATTATTTCTGCAGGCATTGCGGAATTCACCCGTTCATCCGCCCGCGGCTCGACCCGAGCCGGTGGGCTTTCAATGTTCGCTGCGTCGACGGCATCGACCTCGCCCCCATCAAGGTGCGCCCATTCGACGGGCAGCATTGGGAGGCGACCGCGGCGGCATACCACGAGCGGCTCAAGAAGCCGCCGGCCGCCTGACAGTGGTCCGGGCAATCCTCGCGGCCGCTGCTCTCGTCGTGTCCGGTTGCGCCTCCACGAAGGTGGAGACGACCGGCGCGACCATGCTCGAGCCGCTCTGCAAGGAGAGCGCTGGCAAGTTGTCAGCGCTCGTCTACTGGGGGCCGCAGTGGCGATCCGACCAGAAGGAGCCGGAGCGTCGCGAGGCCGCGGCGCTGCGCGGAATCGAGTCATTCTTCACCGAATCTGCCTGCGTCGCCCGGTTCGACGTGCGCCGGCTGCCCGGAGAGCGCACGGCCGAGGTGCCATCGGACGAGGCGCTGCTGAAGCTGGCGGCTGCCGCCTCGCCGAGGCCCGACAAGGCGCTCGTCATTGTGGTTCGCGAGCTCGGGCCGATCCTTCGCATCGGGAGTCCGTCGGTCGTCGAAGGCGGAACCGAGGTCGTGCTGGAGCTGCGCCTGCTGGACGTGCCGACCTCCGCAGCCCAAGCGAATGTGCGAACCCACTGGTCGAACGGCGGCACCTTCGTGGTCAAGGGCGTCGGGACCCTCGAGCGTGACATGAGCGCCGCGCTCGCCGCCGCGCTGTCGCCCGCGTCCCGGTGACGCGCCGGGCTCGCGCGGCGGGCTAGATCGTGTCGTAGCTCCCGAAGAGCTGCAGCGTATCGAGCGCTACCACCGAAAGCGTCGAGCCGACCACGTCGATAGAGCGTCCGGCGGTCAGGTCGAACACGGAGTTGAGGGTGAATCCGAACACCGTCCTCGCGATGCGGATCCTCATGGTGCCCGGGCCGCCGTTGGCGCTGCCGTCGTTCGTCACGCGGTAGAGCCTGTTGCCGACGGACACGGCGATCGTCTGAGTGATGCCGGCATCGCTCTGGCCGCCCGAGTTGATGAGGCGGATCTTTCCCGGTTCCATGCCTTTCTCCCCTTTCAATCCTCGTCGAGGTGGGCAATCATATTGCGCGCATGAAGCCCCGGATCGCTGGCGTGAGGCTGGATACCAAAAGGATGTCGTTCGCCTGCGCGGCGCCCGGTGTGGCGATGGTGGTGCTGGCGGCTGTGCTTCCACCGCAGTGGCATCCGGTGCCGCTCCTGTTTGCTGGACTCGCGCTGATTGCCCTCTCGCATGTTCTCACGCCGTGCCGGGACCAGATCACGCGCTGGTGGCGCAGCCGCATATCTAAATCCTCCCCGGACCGAACATGATGGAAAAAGGTTTTGCCGAACGCTTCGCGAAGGAGTGGGTCGCTGCATGGAACTCGCACGACCTGGAACGCGTTCTCGAGCACTACGAAGACGATTTCGAGATGTCCTCGCCGATCATCGTGACGCTGATGGGCGAGCCTTCCGGGAAGCTGAAGGGTAAGGCGGCCGTCGGTGCCTACTGGGCGAAGGCCCTGAAAGCGCTTCCCGGCTTGCGTTTCGAGCTTCTGGCCGCGCTTGCCGGTACGGACAGCGTAACCGTTTACTCCAGAGGTCACCGTGGACTTACGGCGGAGGTGTTGCATTTCGGCCCGGGCGGCAAGGTGCGGGCCGCTTTCGCGCACTATGAGGAATGGTCGGCGTAGGCGTCCGGCTTCGCGGGTAGTTCCACCCAAAAACTGAAAAGGAGGCAACAACAAATGGCATTGGACTTCACCATCGTCACCGACGTCCGGCAGCGCTTCGGGGACTATGCGCGGGGCGAGACGGAAGCGGCACCCGATGCCGATACGCGGATCGGTCTGGAAAGGTCCTTCGCCTTCAGTTGTCCGTCGGTCGACCGCAGGCAGTTCGCGATCCTGCTTTTCCAGACCCTGGGCGTGGCGGTGCGCCAGGGCCTCGAGATCAACGGCCAGACCATCTTCGGCGGCATCGCGCCGAGCATCGACCCCGCCGCCCGGATCCTCGGGCCGCGATCCGAATCGCCCGAGGATCGCACTACGCTCGGGACGTGGAACGGGCACGTCATGCTCATCCACCCCGGCGTGCTGCAGGAGAACAACATCCTGCGCATCCGCGCCGCCGACGCCACCGCCGCCAATATCGACGATTTCCTGGTCGACAACGTGGTGGTCGTGTTCAAGACCGCTCAGCAGCCTGGGGGCGCTCGGGGCGGCGCGGCCAAGGCAGCGAAAAAACCTGCCAAAAAAAAGCGTAGGTAGTGACGCGTCACTGCGTCTTCGTCACGGGAGCGAGCGGCTATATGGGGCGGGCCCTGACAGCGGCGTTGCTCCGCCGCGGGCATGACGTGCGGGCGTTGGCCCGGAGGCAGAGCGTGCAGCACATTCCCGCCGGCGCCCAAACCGTGGTGGGAAACGCGCTCGAGCCGGAAACCTTCGCCGATGCGGTCGCGCCGGCGGACACGCTGGTCCATCTCGTCGGCACCCCGCATCCCAGCCCGGCCAAGGCGGCGAGCTTCCGGGCGGTGGACCTGCCCTCGGTCGAGGCGGCGCTCGCGGCGGCGCGCGCCGCGCGGATCGCGCATTTCGTCTATCTCAGCGTGGCGCAACCCGCCCCGGTGATGCAGGCCTACATCGCCGTGCGGCAGGAGGGTGAGGCGCGCATTCAGGCAAGCGGGTTCGCGGCGACCATCCTGCGCCCGTGGTACGTGCTCGGTCCCGGGCACCGCTGGCCGTATTTCCTCGTCCCGTTCTACGCGCTTGCCGAGCGGCTGCCGCCGCTGCGCGAGACGGCGCTGCGCCTCGGTCTCGTGACGATCGGCCAGATGGTGAATGCGCTCGTCGCGAGCATCGAGCGAGGGCCGCAGGGCGTTCGCATCCTCGACGTGCCCGCGATCCGCGCCGCCCATGCGGAATAGCCGCTCGAAAACCAAGTGGCTGCTTCTGGCCGGCTTGATCGCCGTGGCGCTCATACCGGTCGCCACCCTGGCGATTCCGGGCCCGCTGCGGGCGCTTGCGCCGGGGCTGTTCGGCCTGGTTTGCGAAGACCGAGTGTGCGTCGACGACGCCCGGCGCCTCGCTGAAGCGCAACAGCTGGTGCGCTCGGCGCGCGCTGACGTGATGCGGAAGCTCGACGCGCCGCATGCGCTACCGCTCGCGCTGTTCTGTTCCTCGGAGCAATGCTTCCTCACTTTCGGCAAGCGCCGCTCGACCGCGGAAATGTTCGGCGGCAAGGCGATCCTGATCGGCCCCCGCGGCTGGGCGGCGCATTTCGTCCGGCACGAGCTGATCCACGCCGCCCAGTACGAGAAGCTCGGCTTCCTTCGAGCCTGGCGTGGACCGAGGTGGATCAACGAGGGCATGGCCTATTCGCTCAGCGAAGACCCGCGCCGCCCGCTGCCCACCGAGCTCGAGGAATGGCGGACGCAGTACGAACGCAGATTCGGCGGCGAGCGCGGCGCGGCGCTCTGGGCCGGAGTGGAAGCGCTATACTCGAGCGGCCAAGCGAGGATTGAATGGAAGCGCTGAAGGACGCCAGCCATCTCTACGAGGTCGAGCGCAGGGAAGTCCACGCCGAGCGCCCGGGGTTCCGCATCAGCGAGCTGCAGCTCTCGAAGACGCAGAAGGTGCCCTGGCATTACCACAGCAAGGTCCAGGATACGTTTTACGTGCTGCAGGGGTCGATCCGCATTTTCCTGCAAGGCCCGAAGGAGAACGTGACGCTCAGGCCGGGCGAGACCTATTCGGTGCCGCCGCGCCGGCCGCACCTCGTCACCAACGCGGGCGAGTCCTCGGCCACGTTCCTCGTGCTCCAGGGCATCGGCGAGTACGACTTCGTTCCGCTGCTTGGCGAGCGCTGAGCCGAGGTTCCGGCGCGCGGTGCGCGGCGACCTGCCCGACATCGTGCGGATGCTGGCCGACGACATGCTCGGCGCGCAGCGCGAGGAGTTCGGCTCGCCCCTTCCGGAGAGCTACTACGCGGCATTCGAGGCGATCGAGCGCGACCCGAACAGCGAGCTGATCGTGGGTGAGGTCGACGCGCGCGTGGTGGCGGTGCTGCAGCTCACCTGTATTCCGAACCTCAGCCGCCGGGGGAGCTGGCGCGCGGTGATCGAAGGCGTCCGGGTCGATTCCGCCCTGCGCTCCGGCGGCGTCGGGCGCAAGCTCGTCGGCCGGGCGATCGAACGCGCGCGCGAGAAAGGCTGCCTCATGGTGCAGCTCACATCCGACAAGCGGCGCCGCGACGCGATCCGGTTCTACGAGTCCCTCGGCTTCGTCGCCTCGCACGAAGGCATGAAGCTCGAGCTAAGGTAACGCATGCGATCCCTCAAGCACCTCTTTGACGCTAACCGGGCCTGGTCCCAGGCGATCCGCCTGCAGGACCCGGAGTTCTTCAGCAAGCTCTCGCGCCAGCAGTTCCCGGAGTACCTCTGGATCGGCTGCTCCGACAGCCGCGTGCCGGCCAACCAGATCGTGGGCCTGCTGCCCGGGGAGCTCTTCGTCCACCGCAACATCGCCAACCTGGTGGTGCATACCGACCTCAACTGCCTCTCGGTGATGCAGTTCGCGGTCGACATCCTCAAGGTGCGCCACATCATCGTGTGCGGGCACTACGGCTGCAGCGGCGTGCAGGCGGCGCTCGCGCGCGATCGCCTGGGCCTTTCCGACAACTGGCTGCGCCACGTGCAGGACGTGCGCCTGAAGCACGAAGCGGCGCTCGCACGAGCGGCCAACGCGGCCGAGCGGCTGTGCGAGCTCAACGTGATCGAGCAGGTGGCGAACGTCTGCCACACGAGCATCGCGCGCGACGCCTGGGAGCGCGGCCAGCCGCTCGCCGTCCACGGATGGGTCTACGGCATCGACGACGGGCTGCTGAAGGACCTCGACGTCACGGTGAGCGATTTCGGCGAGGCGGGCGACGTCTACAGGGCGGCGCTCGCCGCCGTTCGCTAGCTCTTACCCCAAGAAGTTCGCGTCGCTGCTCGGGGTCTCGCCGACCCACTTGGCGATCGCGCCGGGGGTCGTGAACCAGACGCGCTTTTCCTTCACGATGTGCTGCAGCGCGCGGCGCAGGTGCCGCAGGCGGTGCGGCTGGCCGACGATGTAGGGGTGCAGCGCGATGCCCATGACGAGCGGCTGCGTGCGCGACTGCTCGAGCATCTCGTCGAAGTTGTCGACCACGAGGTCGGCGAAGGCGCTCGCGGACATCTGCCGGTGGATGATCGCCGGGATGTCGTTCAGCTCCTGCGGGTAGGGCACGGCCCAGATCTTCCCGGCGCGGGTCTTCATCTCGACCGGCTGGTCGTCGTGGCACCAGTTGAGGGTGTAGGAATAGCCGGTTTCCTGGAGCAGGTCGGGGGTGACGAAGCTCTCCGAGATCCAGGGGCTGAGCCAGCCCTGCACCTTCTGGCCGGACTGCTTCTCGATGCGCTCGCGGCAGTACTTGAGCAGCGCCTTCTCCAGCATTTCGGTCATCTCGCCCTGGCGCTCGGAGTTGGTGTGGCCGTGGCCGATCAGCTCGTCGCCGCGCTTGACGCATGCCTCGATCACCTCGGGGCAATAGTCGTACAGCGCGGTATTGATGAGGGCGCCGACCCGCACCCCGAGCTGGCCGAAGAGATCGAGGCAGCGCCAGACCCCGACCCGGTTGCCGTAGTCGCGCCAGGAGTAGTTCAGGATGTCGGGCTCGTGGCTCTTCGGCCCGATGCAGGCCCCGAGTCCGGCGCCGAAGGCGAAGTGCTCGATGTTGAGCCCGACGTAGACCGCGAGCCGGCGGCTCTTCGGCCAGGCGTAGTCGGACCGCCGCGTGATCGCGGAGTAGGGGTAACGCCCGTGGAACCTGAGAGGATGCACCGGGTCGGTGAGCGACGGGAAGGACGCGAAACTTGACTAGGCGCAAGCCTAACATGGCATCCTGTCCTGCTAAGCTAGCGCCAATCTCCGGGAGGACTCAAATGATCCGCTTGTTATTCGTTGCCTTGTCGCTCGCTGCTGCTGCGCCCGCCTGGGCGCAGCAGACCATCAAGATCGGCCTCGTCACCGCGCTCTCCGGCCAGTCCGCGCGCGCCGGCGAAGCCATCACGCGCGGCCTGCAGGTCGCGATCGACGAAATCAACGCCAAAGGCGGCGTGTTGGGCCGCAAGCTCGAGCTCCTGCGGCGCGACGACGAGTCGATCCCCGCCAAGGGCGTGATCGCGGCGCGCGAGCTCTACTTCAAGGAGAAGGTCGCCGTGCTGATCGGCGGCCTCGACTCGCCGGTGGCGCTCGCCATCGTGCCCATCGCGAACGAGAACAAGCTGCCGTTCATGGATCCGTGGGCCGCCGGCACGCCGATCACGAAGAACGGTGCGAAGGACAACTACGTATTCCGCGTCTCCGCGGTCGATGAGCTGGTCGACCGGGCGATGCTGCAGTACGCGCAGAAGACGCACAACGCCAGGAAGCCGGGGATGATCCTGGTCAACAATCCCTGGGGCGAATCGAACGAGAAGGGGCTGACCGCCGCGCTCGCCGAGAAGAAGATGAACGCCGCGGGCATCGAGAAGTTCGAGGGCAACGACGTCGACGTCGTGCCGCAGCTCTCGCGGCTCAAGTCGGCCGGCACCGACGTCCTGTTCCTCGTCGGCAACGTCGGCCCGTCGTCGCAGGTCGTGAAGTCGCTCGACCGCATGGGCTGGATGCCACCCATCGTGTCGCACTGGGGCCCTGCCGGCGGCCGCTTCACCGAGCTCGCCGGTCCGAGCGCGAAGAACGTGCACTTCGTGCAGACCTACAGCTTCTTCGGCAATCAGTCGCCCGTCGGCCAGAAGGTGCTGAAGGCGCTGATGGCCAAGTACCCGGACATCAAGGGCGCCGGCGACGTGACGCCCGCGGTCGGCGTGGCGAACGCGTACGACGCCATGATGCTGAGCGCGCTCGCCATCCAGAACGCCGGCTCGACCGACGGCCGCAAGGTACGCGACGGCTACTACAAGATCGGAAGATACGAGGGCCTGATCAAGAACTACGACAAGCCCTTCACCCCGGAGAACCACGACGCGCTGACCGAGAACGACTACGTCTGGGCGCAGTTCATCGATAATCAGATCCTGCCGGTGGGGATGCACAAGTAACCGAGGCACAGGAAACAAACCAACGGCCGCCCAGCGCGGCCGTTTTCATTCATGATCGGCTCGGCGCTCGTTTCAGGACTGGGGCTCGGCAGCATGTACGGGCTGCTCGCGCTCGGCTTCTACGTCACGTACGCGGTGTCGAGCACGGTCAACTTCGCGCAGGGCAGCTCGATGATGCTCGGCGCGGTGTTCGCCTACACCTTCGCGGTGAAGCTCGGCTGGCATTTCATCCCGGCCGCCGCGATGGCGCTCGTTCTCTGCGCCCTCTACGGCCTCGTCGTCGAGCTCGCCGCCGTGCGGCCGTTCGCGCGGCGCGGCTCGAACGCATGGCTGATGGCCACGGTGGCGCTCGGCATCGTCGCCGACAACACGGTGCTCTTTACCTTCGGCAAGGAGCCGCGCGGCTTCGTGCTGCCGTGGGCGAGCGAGGGGCTTGCGGTGCTCGGCATCCACGTGTCGAAGATGCAGCTCGCGATCCCGGCCTTCGGCCTCGGCCTCGCGGCGGTGCTCCACTGGTTCGCGCGCCGGACGAAGTACGGCAAGGCGATGCTGGCGGTGGTGCAGAACGCGGACGCGGCGCGGTTGATGGGCATCAACGTGCCGCTCGCCATCATGGCCGCCTACGCGCTGTCGACCGCGTTTGCCGGCGCCGCCGGCATCATGATCGCGCCGCTCTTCAACGTGCATTCCGACATGGGCACGCTCTTCGGCCTGAAGGCGTTCGCCGTTGCGATCCTCGGCGGCATCACGAGCGCGTGGGGCGTGATGCTGGCCGGCCTTCTCTTCGGCCTGGTCGAGTCGCTCATCACCGCGTTCCTCGGATCCTCATACACGCAAATCCTCACCTTTACGCTGGTCATCGTAGCGCTCGCCGTCGTGCCAAACGGTCTCTTCGGTCGCGCGGAGCTGAAGAAAGTATGAAGCGCGCCGTCTTTTTGATGGCCGCTTTTGCTGCTGCCGTCGCCTTCACCGCGATGGGTAACAGCTATGACGTCTTCATCATGGCGACGCTGGGGCTCACGGCCCTGGTCGGGATCGGGCTCAACGTACTGCTCGGCCTGACGGGGCAGGTGTCCTTCGGCCACGTCGGCTTCTATGCCATAGGGGCCTACGCGGTTGCGGTCCTTACGGTTCTCTTCAAATTCAATTTTTGGCTGGCGCTGCCGGTCGCCGCGCTCATCGCTACGGCAACCGGGGCGCTGCTCGCGCTGCCGGCGATGCGGGTGCGCGGTCCGTACCTCGCAATGGTGACCATCGCTTTCGGCTTCGTCATCGAGAACATCGCCGTAGAGTGGCGCGGAGTGACCGGCGGGCAGAACGGCATCATGGGCGTCGCCAAGCCGGCGCTGCTCGACAGCGAACGCGCGGTCGCCATCGCCTGCATCGCGCTGGCCGCGCTTGCCACCTGCGGATTTCACCTGCTGGCGAAAAGCCGATGGGGTGCGGCGATGCGCGCGGTGAAGGACTCCGAGGTCGCCGCCGAATCGATCGGCCTCGACCCGGTGCGCATCAAGACCGCGGCCTTCGCCATCTCCGCGTTCTGCGCCGGGGTGGCAGGCGCGTTCTTCTTCGCGCTGTCCGGCTTCGTCACGCCGTCGACGTTCGCGTTCTCGCAGTCCATCCTCTTCGTCCTCGTCGTCGTCATCGGCGGTGCCGGCTCGCTCGCCGGCCCGCTCGTCGGCGCGACGATCGTGGTGCTGCTGCCGGAGTTCCTCGCCGGGCTCGCCGAGTACCGGCTGCTTTTCTTCGGGGCGCTGCTCCTCGTGGTTCTGTGGCTCGCGCCGGACGGCGTGGTCGGTCTGGTCGAGCACTGGCTCGCGCGCCGGCGCAAGCCGCGGCTTGCCGTCGCGGGCGATGCCACGCTCGCAGAGCCCAGGCGCGCCGTGCTCGAAGCGGAACGGATCGGCATCGCCTTCGGTGGCGTGCGGGCGGCGAGCGAGGTTTCGCTGCGCGCCGCGCCTGGCAAGGTCACGAGCCTGATCGGACCGAACGGCGCCGGCAAGACGACGGTGCTGAACATGCTGTCGGGCTTCTATCGGCCGGACACCGGTACGATTCGTATTGGAAATATTGAGATTCAAGGCATGCCGGCGTGGCGCCGTGCGCGCGCCGGCATCGCACGCACGTACCAGACGACGCAGCTCTTCGGCTCGATGACGGTGGCGGAGAACCTCGCCATCGCGGGCGGCCCGGAAGCACTGCTCTCGTTCGTGAGCTATCGCGGCGAGCTCGACGTGCGCGCCGCGGATTTGCCGCACGTAGACAAACGCCTTGTCGAGATCGCGCGGGCGCTCGCAACGCGGCCTTCGGTGCTCCTGCTCGACGAGCCGGCCGCAGGTCTATCAAAGCAGGACAAGGAAACCCTGGCGGCCCTCCTGCGCCGGATCGCGGACAGCGGCATCGCCGTCGTGCTGGTCGAGCACGACATGGATGTCGTGATGGGCATCTCGGACACGGTGGTGGTGCTCGATGCCGGCGTGGTGATCGCGGCCGGCGCCCCTGCGGACGTGCAGCGCGACCCGGCAGTGCGCAAGGCGTATCTCGGCGAGCATGCGCTCGAGCCGAGCGGCGCGCGCGCCGCTCCCGACGGGCGTCCCTATCTCGTCGTCGGCAAGCTCGCGGCCGGCTACGGCGCCGAGCCCGTGCTGAAGGGGGTCGACCTGGAGGTGCGCGAGCGCGAGATGGTGGCGGTGCTCGGCGCGAACGGCGCCGGCAAGTCCACGCTGATGCGAGCGCTCAGCGGGCTGCTGCGCCCGGTGCAGGGCGGGATTGCCTTCGGCGGCGAGGACATCACGCGACTGCCCGCGCACGGCGTAGTGCCGCGCGGGCTGGTGCTCGTGCCGGAAGGGCGGCAGGTGTTTCCGGAGCTCTCCGTGCTGCACAACCTGGAGCTCGGCGCCTTCCGCAGAAAAGACGATCCCGCGCCGGACATCGAAGCGATGCTCGAGCGCTTTCCGCGCCTGCGCGAGCGGCTGCACCAGCGCGCGGGGCTGCTCTCCGGCGGCGAGCAGCAGATGCTCGCGATCGCGCGCGGGCTGATGGCGCGGCCGAAATGCCTCCTGCTCGACGAGCCTTCGCTCGGCCTCGCGCCCGCGGTGATCCAGGATCTCTTCGCCACGCTCGAGCGTCTGCGGCGCGAAGCGGCGACCATCCTGCTCGTCGACCAGATGAGCGCGCTCGCGCTCTCGCTCGCCGACCGCGCGTACGTGCTCGAGGGCGGCCGCATCGCGGCGAGCGGTTCGGCCGATGAAATCGTCCGCGATGGAGCCCTGGAAAAGGCGTACCTCGCAGTAAACTAGAAGAATCGAAGACATTCTCATCATCGGCGCCGGAATCGGCGGCCTCACCCTGGCGCTCGAGCTGCACCAGCGCGGCATTGGCTGCCGCGTGTTCGAGTCGGCGCCGCAGATCAAGGCACTCGGCGTCGGCATCAACATCCTGCCGCACGCGTGCCGCGTGCTCTCCGACCTCGGCCTGCAGGACGCGCTCGCCGCGGTCGCCGTCGAGACCGCCGAGGCGGCGTTCTTCAACCGCTTCGGCCAGCTCATCTACCGCGAGGCGCTCGGCCGGCGCGCCGGCTACCGCTGGCCGCAGTTCTCGATCCACCGCGGCGACCTCCACTCGGTGCTGCTCGATGCGGCGAAGGCGCGCCTCGGCGAGGACCGGCTGCACCTGGGCTTTCATTGCGAGGGGGTCGCGCAGACCGAAGTTGAAGTTTCCCTCAGGTTCAAGAGTCAACCGCCGGCAACGGGGGCTGCGGCCATCGCCTGCGACGGGATCCATTCCGCCATCCGCAGGCAGCTCTACCCGAACGAAGGCGAGCCCCGCTACTCGGGGGTCAACATGTGGCGCGGCGTGACGCGCTGGAAGCCGATTCTTTCGGGCGCGACCATGCTGCGGGCGGGGTGGCTGAAAGGCGGCAAGCTCGTGCACTATCCGATCCGCAACCGGATCGACGCGGAGGGCAGGCAGCTCGTGAACTGGCTTTGGGAGCTGGAGACCCCGGACTACAAGCGCTGGGACTGGAACCGTCCCGCGCGGCTGGAAGACTTCATCGCCGGGGTGGAGGACTGGAAGTTCGACTGGCTCGACGTGCCGGCGTTTTTCCGCGCCGCCGACGTGGTGCTCGAGTACCCGATGGTGGACAAGGATCCGCTACCGGCGTGGAGCTTCGGCCGCGTCACGCTGCTCGGCGATGCCGCGCACCCGATGTACCCGCGCGGCTCGAACGGCGCGGGCCAGGCCGTTCTGGATGCCAAGGCGCTCGCCCAGGCGCTCGACGAGGACGCCGACGTCGCGCGCGCGCTCAAGGCCTACGAGGAGGAGCGCCTGGTGCCGACCGCGAGCGTGGTGCTCGAGAACCGGCGCAATCCGCCCGACGCGATCCTGCGCGAGATCTACGAGCGCACCGGCGACCGCCCGTTCGAGCGCATCGAGGCGGTGATCTCGGCCGAGGAGCTGAAGGCGATCTCCGAGCGCTACAAGGTCGTCGCGGGGCACGACAGGACGAGCCTGCAGCGATGAAATTCCTCTATCGCCTCTTTCCCGCAGGCCACTTCATCATCGGGGTGATGTTCCTGCTCAGCTCGGCGGCGCTCATCGTGGTGGCGGCGCTGCAGTTCTGGCACGGCATCCAGTTCTTCGCCGAAGGCCCGCTCACGGCGCGCCTCAACTCGGTGCTCGAGTCGATCGCAGTGCTGACGGTCGCGGTGGCGGCGCTCGAGCTCGGCCAGACCCTGCTCGAGGAGGAGGTGCAGCGCGAGGCGCACATGAGCGCGCCCACGCGGGTGCGCAGGTTCCTGTCGCGCTTCATGGTCGTGCTGGTGGTGTCGCTGTCGATCGAGACGGTGGTGCTCACCTTCCGCATGTCCCAGGACAAGCCCGAGCACCTGCCCTACGCGGCGAGCGTCGGCATCACCGCGGCGCTGCTGCTTGCCGCCTGGGGCGTATTCATCTGGTTCAACCGCAGCGCCGAGCAGCTCGAGCCCGAGGCCATGCAGGACGCGAAGCGCGAGGACCGCAAGATCGAAGCAAACAAAGGAGACCGCAAGCGATGAGCATCCAGCGAAGCGACCAGACCGCCATTCTTTCGCAGGCGGTGCAGTACGGCGACACCGTCTACCTCGCCGGCGTGGTGGCGAAGAACCTCGACCAGGACATCAAGGGCCAGACCAAGCAGGTGCTCGACGACATCGACCGCCTGCTCGCGAAGTGCGGCTCGAACAAGTCGAAAGTCCTGTCGGCGCAGATCTGGGTCACCGACATCCGCAACCGCGCGCCGATGAACGAGGTCTGGACCGCCTGGGTCGACAAGTCGAACCTCCCGGCGCGCGCCTGCGTCGAGGCCGCGCTCGCCGACCCGAGGGCGCTGGTCGAGATCATGGTGATCGCCGCGAAGTAGCGGCGGCGATCAATCCATTACGAGCGAAACCATCCCGTCGGCCAGCTTGGGCTCGAACCAGGTGGACTTGGTGGGCATGACCTTGCCCGCTTCGGCGACCGCCATCAGGTCCTCCATGCTGGTGGGATGAAGCGCGATGGCGGCGGTCATCTCGCCGCTGTCGACGCGCTTTTCCAGCTCCCCGAGGCCGCGGATGCCGCCGACGTAGTCGATGCGCTTGTCCCGGCGCAGGTCCTTGATGCCCAGCAGGGGGGCAAGCAGATGCTCGGAGAGCAGCGTCACGTCGTGGCGCGCCACCGGGTCGTTGCCCGGGACCAGCTCGCGGCGGATCGCGAGGCGGTACCACTTGCCGGCCAGGTACAGCCCGAAATCACCAGGCCGCGCGGGCTTGACGGCGCTGGCACTTGCCTCCACTGAAAAGCTCTCCCGCAGCCGTGCAAGGAAGCTCGCGGCTTCCATTCCGTTCAGGCTGGAGACGACGCGGTTGTAGTCGAGGATCTGCATCTGGTGGTGAGGAAAGTTCACCGTCAGGAAGCTGTTGTAGCTCTCTTCCCCCGTGTGGCGCGGATTGGCGGCACGGCGTGCGGCGGCGATGCGCGAGGCCGCGGCCGAGCGGTGGTGGCCGTCGGCGATATAGATCGCCGGCATGGCGTCGAAGGCGCGGGTCAGCCGCGCCTGGGTCTCTCCATCGCGCACCACCCACAGCGAGTGGCGCACGCCGTCGTCAGCTGTCGCGTCCGCGTCGGGTGCGCCTGCCGAGCACCGGGCGAGGATTTCGTCCACTTCCGGTGCCTTCGGATAGCCGACCATGACCGGCCCGGTGTGGGCGTTTAGCGCATCGATCTGGCGCACGCGGTCCGTTTCCTTGTCGGTCTGGGTGTGCTCGTGCTTGCGGATGCGGTTGGTCTCGTATTCGGCGATCGAGGCGGCAGCCACCAGTCCCGTCTGCGTGTGCTTGCCCATGATCAGCCGGTAGACGTAATAGCAGGGCGCCGCATCGCGCCTGAGCACGCCCTTGCTCATCATGGCGTCCAGATTCTCCGCCGCCTTGGCATAGACGGCGGGCGAATACGGATCGGTACCGGCCGGCAGGTCGATCTCGGGCTTGGAGACGTGCAGGAAGCTCCACGGCTTGCCCGCGGCGCGGGCGCGCGCTTCCTCGGTGGACAGTACGTCGTAGGGCGGCGCGATCACGTCGGCGGCGCGGCCAGGCGCCGGCCGCAGGCCGGCAAAAGGGCGAATCAGGGACATGGATTGAGGCGGAAGGCGGAATGCGAAAGAAAAAGGGATTCTACAACTCATCACCCAGCATCACCTGGTGGCGCGGCGGGCGTCCGCCGATGACTAACGTCGCACCTAACGGCGGACGGTAGGCCGGCGAGGCGACGAACGGACGCCAGTATTGACGGACCTGTTAGGCCTCACTTCTCGTTCTGTGCCACGAGTAGACAGAGAATTCACTCGCTGGAACAAACCCCAGAACTTCGGCCAATTCCCGAGAGGGCCGATTGTCTTTGAAGCAATTCCATCCCGGCTTCAGCCCTTGCACCAGACACTCTTGAAGGTACGCCGAAGCTGCGGCCTTCGCCAACCCCTGCCGCCTAAACGGCTTGGCGGTGAATATGTCTATCTCGCGATGCAGGCCACTGACGAACACCGAATAGCAAAGGCTTACGATGCGTCCTCGCGTGAGTACACAGAATCCGAGCCCATGTCGTTCGAAGTGCATTTCGGACGGCCATGTTTCGCGAGCCCACGGGTACGACGAGTCTGCTGTAGCGCGCATAAGCGCAGCATCCATTCGTGCCAGACTGAAGTCTCCGGAGAGCGATGGCGGAAAATTCTGGGCGACGAACGAGGACTTGTCGAACCGATAGACGATGCGCCCGACTTTCTTCACTGACGTGACGGCCACCGCATCTAATACCGGAAGCCAAGACTCGTGACCCGGATACAGGATGAAGAAGTCCTGTTGCAAATGGCGGTACAACCAGTTTAGGCATTGCTTGGCGAACACCTCGTCGGCAACGGCGCCAGCAAGTACGCAGAAGCCATTGTTATAGACAAACCCGACTCGCGAATCGGCCAAGGCCCTCAGAAATATCTTGCCCTTGGTGTGGCCCGCGAGAACGGCGCCGACTATCTCTGCTCCGGCGGAAAGTTCGTCGAGCAGCGGATTGGCCGAGGCAAAATCCTCCGCATGCACTTCAATCACATGACCCCCGCCGACATCGACTGATGAGGCCTAACACCAATTTAGGGGAAAACGTGGTCCGTCCCTGATTATGGGTCAGGCGGCGAGCTGTTGGAGGATGTCCTTCACCGCGGCGGCGCGCGCCTGCCATTCCGGAAGCTTGGCGTCGACGCGCAGCTTCTCGGGACCGGTAAGGCGCGCATGGCGGCCCTTCTTGCGGATGAAGTCGATCACCTTGGCGCCATCGACCGGCGGGTTCTTCATGAACTGGAGCTGCACCGCCTCGTGCGTGGCGTCGACGCGGGTCACGCCGAGCGGCCGCGCGGCGATGCGCACCATGTGGCACTCGACCAGGGCGCGCGCCGGCTCGGGCAGCTCGCCGAAGCGGTCGACCAGCTCCTCGCGCAGCAGCTCCAGGTCCTCGCGCGTCTCGGCGTCCGCGAGGCGTTTGTAGAGTGACAGCCGTTCGTGCACGTCGCTGCAGTAGGCCGCGGGCAGCAGCGCCGGCACGTGCAGGTTGACCTCGGTCGAAACATCGACGGTGCCCTCCAATTCGGGCGCCTTGCCTGCTTTGAGTTTTCTGACGGCGCGATCGAGCATCCGCGCGTACAGCGAAAAGCCGATCTCCTGCATCTCGCCGGACTGCTCCTCGCCGAGGATCTCGCCGGCGCCGCGGATCTCGAGGTCGTGCATGGCTAGGTAGAAGCCCGAGCCGAGCTCCTCCATCGTCTGGATCGCCTCCAGCCGCTTGACGGCATTCCTGTTGAGCGCGTCCTCGGGCGGGGTGAGGAGGTAGGCGTAGGCCTGGTGGTGCGAGCGCCCGACGCGCCCGCGCAGCTGGTGGAGCTGCGCCAGGCCGAAGCGGTCGGCGCGGTTGATGACGATGGTGTTGGTGGTCGGGTTGTCGATCCCGGTCTCGATGATGGTCGAGCACAGGAGCACGCTCGAGCGCTGCGCGGTGAAGTCGCGCATCACGCGCTCGAGCTCGCGCTCGCGCATCTGGCCGTGCGCCACGGCGATGCGCGCCTCGGGCAGCAGGCGTTCGAGACGTTCGCGCATGCGCTCGATCGAGTCGACCTCGTTGTGCAGGAAGTAGGCCTGGCCGCCGCGCTTCAGCTCCCGCATCACCGCCTCGCGGATCAGGCCCTCGGACCAGGGCGCGACGAAGGTCTTGATGGCGAGGCGCTTCTGCGGCGCGGTGGCGATGACCGAGAAGTCGCGAATTCCCTCCAGCGACAGTGCGAGGGTGCGCGGGATCGGCGTCGCCGTGAGCGTGAGCACGTCGACCTCGGCGCGCAGGCGCTTCATCGCCTCCTTCTGGCGCACGCCGAAGCGGTGCTCCTCGTCGATGATCACGAGGCCCAGGCGCTTGAGCTTCACGTCCTTCGAAAGCAGCTTGTGCGTGCCGATGACGATGTCGATCTCGCCCGTTTCGAGCTTGCGCAGAATTTCACTCGTTTCCTTTCCGCTGCGGAATCGAGAAAGTTCCGCGATATTCACCGGCCAGTCGGCGAAGCGGTCCTTGAAGGTCTGGAGGTGCTGCTCGGCGAGCAGCGTCGTCGGGCACAGGATCACCACCTGCTTCTTGTCGGCGATGGCGACGAAAGCGGCGCGCAGCGCCACCTCGGTCTTGCCGAAGCCGACGTCGCCGCACACCAGGCGGTCCATCGGCTTGCCGGCGGCCATGTCGGCGACCACCGCTTCGATCGCAGCCGCCTGGTCGGGGGTCTCCTCGAAGCCGAAGCCCGCCGCGAAGGTTTCCAAATCTCTTTGTTCAATGGAAAAAGCATGTCCCAGTCGCGCCGCCCGCTTGGCATAGAGGGCCAGCAGCTCGGCCGCGGTGTCGCGTACCTGCTTCGCCGCGCGCTCCTTCGCCTTGTCCCACTGGCCGCTGCCGAGCTTGTGCAGCGGCGCCTCCTCGGGCTGCGCGCCGCTGTAGCGGCCGATCACGCCGAGCTGCGCCACAGGGACGTAGAGCTTGTCGCCGCCTTCGTACTCGAGCAGCAGGAATTCGCTTTGCCCTTCTTCGAGATCGAGCGAGATCAGGCCGTGGTAGCGGCCGATGCCGTGCTGCTCGTGGACCACCGGGTCGCCGACCTTGAGCTCCGAGAGGTCGCGCAGCATCCCCTCGACCGAGGTGCGTTTCTCGGCCGTGCGCGCGCGGCGCCGCACCACCCCTGCGTAGAGCTCGGCCTCGGTGACGATCGCCCATTTCTCGTCCTGCGCAATGAAGCCATGGGAAAGCGGGGCGACGCACAGCATGAAGTTCGAGGGCGACTGCAGAAACTCCTCGAAGCTCGCGCAAGTTCCGGGCTTGAGCCCGTATTCGGCGAAGTAGCTCGCCATCGTCTCGCGCCGGCCGGGCGACTCGGCGGCGACCATTACCCGCAGCCCGGAGTCCTGGACGAAGTCCTTGAGCGCGGCAAGCGGAGCGTTCGCCCGCCGGTCGACCGCGACCGGAGGCAGCGGTGTGGAGACAATGGGGTCCGATTCGCTTTTCTCCCCTTCCCCAGACGACAGCAGATCGATGCGCGGAAAATCCTTCGCCCGGACGAAGAATTCCTCGGCGGGCACGAAGATCTCGCGCGGCGACAGGAGCGGCCGGTCGGGATCGCCGCCCGCCATCTTGTGGCGCGAGGCAGTCTCGCGCCAGAAATCCTGCACCGCCGCGCTCACGTCGCCGTGCAGCGCGAGCGTGGCACCGCCGGGAAGGTAGTCGAAGACCGTCGCGACAGATTCGAAGAAGAGCGGCAGGTAATACTCGACCCCGGCCGCCGGAACGCCGTTCGACACGTCGCGGTAGAGGCGCTTCTTCGACGGATCGCCCTCGAAGAGCTCGCGCCAGCGGCTGCGAAAGCGCGCGCGGCCCGGCTCGTCGAGCGGAAACTCGCGCGCCGGCAGCATGCGGATCTCCTTCACCGCGTAGAGCGTGCGCTGAGTGTCGACGTCGAAGGTCTTGATCGCGTCGACCACGTCGTCGTCGAGGTCGAGGCGGTAGGGGAGCGCGCTCCCCATCGGGTAGAGGTCGATCAGGCCGCCGCGGAAGCACACCTCGCCCGGGGCGACCACCTGTGTGACGTGCTCGTAGCCCGCGGTGACGAGCTGGTTCTTCAGCTTCTCGAGCTCGAGCCTTTCCTTTGCTTGAAGAAGAAAGCTGTGCGCCGCGATGTAGGCCGGCGGACACAGGCGCCCGAGGGCGGTCGGCGCCGCGACGACCGCAATGTCGAAGTCGCCGCGCTGGATGCGATAGAGCGTGGCAAGGCGCTCGGAGACCAGGTCCTGGTGCGGCGAGAACTGGTCGTAGGGCAGCGTTTCCCAGTCCGGCAGCAGGCACACGCGCAGCCCCGGCGCGAACCATGCGATCTCTTCCACCAGGCGCTGGGCGTCGAGCGCGGTCGATGCGATAACGGCGAGCGGCTTGTCGGTGGCGGCGAGACGGGCGAGCGCGAGCGCGTCGGCCGAGCCGGCGAGCCGGGTGTAGCGTCTGCGGGCGGAAAGCGAATCGCGATGCATCAAGAAAAACGTGTAATTATATCGTTCTGAATTAAAACGACTTCCGACTCACTCGACCTTTTTGTCTACGTTTGCGCTGATCCCGGCCGCGGGTAGCGGCACGCGCGCTCCGGGCGACCGCCCGAAGCAGTACGCCGCGCTCGCCGGCCGTCCGATGCTCTGGCACGCGGCTCGAGCAGTTTGCGTGCCGCCGGTGCAGAGGGTGTTCGTCGTGCTGGCGCCCGACGACGCGCATTTCGCCAAGCAGGACTGGAGCGCGTTCGGCGAGCGGCTCGAGCCGCTGTGGTGCGGCGGCCAGTCGCGCCGGGAGTCGGTCTACAACGGGCTGGTGGCCTCGCGCGACGAGTGGGACGCCGATGACTGGATGCTGGTGCACGACGCTGCGCGCCCCTGCCTGCCGCCGCAGGACCTGCAGGCGCTCATCGCCGAGTGCTCGGCCGACGCGCTTGGCGGCATCCTCGCGCTGCCGGTCGCCGACACGGTGAAGAAGGCGGCCAAGGACGAGTCCGGCGCTCACCGTATCCTGTCGACGCAGGATCGCGCGCAGCTCTGGCTGGCGCAGACCCCGCAGATGTTCCGCGCCGGGTTGCTGGTCCAGGCGCTGCAGCGCGCGCGCGGCGTGGTCACCGACGAAGCCGCGGCGCTCGAGCAGATGGGCCTCAAGCCCAGGCTCGTCGCCGGCAGCCGCGAGAACATCAAGGTGACCTGGCCCGAGGACCTCGCCATGGCCGAGAGCATCCTCGCTCGGCGCGCCGCGTCTGGCTCTATCCGATGAGGATCGGCCAGGGCTTCGACGTGCACGCGTTCGCCCAGGGGCGGCGCCTCGTGATCGGCGGCGTCGCGATCCCGCACGAGAAGGGCCTCGAGGGCCACTCGGACGCCGACGTGCTGCTGCACGCGATCTGCGATGCGTTGCTCGGCGCGGCGGCGCTTGGCGACATCGGCAGGCACTTTCCCGATAGCGACCCCGCGTACGCAGGCGCCGACAGCCGGCAGCTCCTGCGCGAGGTGAAGAAGAAGCTCGGCGGCTACCGCATCGTGAACCTCGACGCCACCATCCTCGCCCAGGCCCCGCGCATGGCGCCGCACGTGCCGCAGATGATCGCCAACATCGCCTTCGACCTCGGCATCGCGCCGGGCGCGGTCAGCATCAAGGCCACCACCACCGAGCACCTCGGCTTTATCGGCCGCGCCGAAGGCATCGCCGCGCAGGCAATTGCGTTGATTGAATAGAAGGTGAAAAAGGGGTCAGATCAAATTATTTATGTATTCCCCACCGTATAACAAAGTAGAGAACCATGGCGAGATCGTCGCATTCATGCGCGCCAACAACTTCGCGCTCCTCGTCACCGGAACGGGCGGCTCGTTGCACGGATCGCATCTGCCCGTCCTGGTGCATGAGCGCGACGGCAAGCTCTCGCTCGACATGCACATGGCGCGCAACAATCCGCAGTGGAAGGAGTTCTTCGACGACGAGGTGATGGTGGTGTTCTTCGGCCCGCACGCCTACGTGTCGCCGCGCTGGTACGAGGAAGAGGAGCGCGTCCCGACGTGGAACTACGCGGCGCTGCACGCCTACGGCGTCCCCAAAGTGCTCGACGATCCGAAGGCCAAGCATGCCAACCAGCGCCGCCTGGTCGAGACCATGGATCCGCAGTGGCTGCCCAGCTTCGACGCCCTGCGTCCCGACTACGTGAAGATGATGCTCGAAGGCATCGTCAACTTCGAGATCGCGGTGACGCGTATCGAGACGCGCTGGAAGCTCTCGCAGAACCGCGGCCGGCGCGAGCAGGAGCTGATCGCGGCCGAGCTGGAAAAATCCGCCGACTCGGCCGAGCGCGCGCTCGCGGCGCTCACCCGAAAGCAGCTTGCCGACTAGCCGCTACTTCTTCGCCGCTTGGCCGCCCGCGGACACCGCGGCGGCGCTCGCGGCCTGGGCGAAGCGGCTGGAAGGCCGTGCCACGGCGGCCCCGAAAATCCACTTGACGCTTGCTTTCCTCGGCCTGGTGCTGCCCGACAAGGCGCTCGAGGCCGCGCGCCGGGTCGCGGGCAGGCCGCACGCACTGCCGATCGAGAAGGCGCAGTACTGGAAGCACAACCGGATCGTGTGGGCGGGGCCGCGCGAGACGCCGGCGGCCCTTGGAGCGCTGGTGGACGCGCTGCAGCGCGAGTTGCGCCAGGCCGGATACGTCCTCGACGAGCGTCCCTTCGCCGCGCACGTCACGCTCGCGCGCTCCGCGCCGCCGCCATCGCGCGAGCTCGCGCCGTTGCCGCAGGTCGAATGGCCGGTGAACGAGCTCACGCTCGTGCGCTCCACCAACTCCCCCAAAGGATCCTCCTACGAAGTCGTCGAGCGCCTCCCGCTCTGAGCGCGAGATCCTGAAGATCGGCGGCCGCGAGGTCGCGATCTCGAATCCCGCCAAGATTCTCTTTCCGAAGGCGAAGCACACCAAGCTCGACCTCGTGCGCTACTACCTCGCGGTAGCGGAGGGCGCCCTGAGCGGCGCCGGCGGCCGGCCCAACATGCTGGTGCGCTACCCGAACGGGATCGACGGCGAGTTCTTCTATCAGAAGCGCGCGCCGCAGGTGCGCCCCGAGTGGATCGAGGTGGTCGAGCTGCGCTTCCCCTCGGGCCGCGCGGCCGACGAGGTGGTGCCGCGCGATGCCGCGGCGCTCGCCTGGATGGCGAACCTCGCCTGCCTCGAGCTGCACCCTCACCCGGTACGTGCCGAAGACCTCGACCATCCCGACGAGCTGCGCGTCGACCTCGACCCGGTCCCGGGCGTGAAGTGGCAGCAGGTGCGCGAGGTCGCCGCCGTAGTTCATTCGACACTGAAAGATCTGAACCTCGTAGGTTGGCCCAAAACCTCAGGGAAGCGCGGGCTGCATGTGTATGTCCGCATCGAGAAGCGCTGGAGCTTCGACGAAGTGCGCCGTGCGGCGCTGGCGCTCGCCCGCGAAGTCGAGAGGCGGGCGCCGGCCATTGCAACCAGCAAGTGGTGGAAGGAGGAGCGCCACGGCGTCTTCGTCGACTATAACCAGAATGCCAAGGACCGCACTGTCGCCGCCGCGTACTCGGTGCGTCCCACTGAAGCGGCAACCGTGTCCGCGCCGCTCGCTTGGGACGAGGTGGCGTCGGCCGAGCCGGGCGACTTCACGCTCGCGACGATGCCCGGGCGCTTCAGGAAGCTGGGCGACGTCCACAAGGGAATCGACGATCGCCCGGGATCGCTTGAAACCCTGCTCGAGCTGTTCGAGAAGCAGGGACTCGGCGACGCGCCCTGGCCGCCGCACTACAGAAAGCAGCCAGACGAACCGGCCCGCGTGCGGCCTTCCAAGCGCAGAAAGCCAAAACACCCGCTGATCGAGATCGGCCGCGCACTGCGTCAGGAAGATGCGCTGGCCGGGCTGGAGCGCTGGAAGAAACGCCACCCGCAGGCCGCGGCGCATCTCGAGCCTGCCGACGTGCTGGTCGACTCGATGCGCGGGCGCTCGTCGACCTGGACGCGCATCCGCATCAACCTGCAGCACGTGCCGGAGAACCTGCGGCCGGCTCAGGAATCCCTGGACCCGGACGAGAAGACTTTTTCGAGCTCGTAGGCCCGGGTAGTTTCGAGCTGGTCGTAGCGGCACTCGGCGGGGGGCTTGTCGGGGCGCCAGCGCAGGAAGGTCGCCGCATGGCGAAAGCGATCGCCTTGAAGGTGATCGTATTTCACCTCGCACACGCGCTCGATGCGCAGCGGCTCCCACGACAGGTCTTTCCCCGCGCTCCAGCGGCTCTGGCCGCCCGGCATGCGCTGCGTGCCGCTCTCCGAAGCCTCAGCCCACTCGCGCCACGGATGTCCCTCGAATGCGTTCTTGCGGAGCGGCTCGAGCTCCTTTGCGAGCTGCTTGCGCGCGGCCATGGTGAAGGAGGAAGTCACGCCGACGTGGTGGAGCACCCCCTGGTCGTCGTAGAGACCGAGGAGCAGCGATCCGACCGCGTCCTTGCCGCTCTTGTGCCAGCGAAAGCCCGCGACCACGCAGTCCGCGGTCCGCGCGTGCTTCACCTTGATCATCGCGCGCTTCCCCGGCTGGTAAATCGCGCCCGCCGGCTTTGCGATGACTCCGTCCAGCCCCGCGCCCTCGAAGCGCCCGAGCCAGTCCTGCGCCAGCGTCCGATCGCGCGTCATGGGCGTGAGGTGCACTGGCCGTTCGATCTTGGATAGCAAATTCTCCAGGCGGGTTCGGCGTTCATCCTGCGGCGCCGCCATCAGATTCTTCCCGCCCGCCGCGAGGAGGTCGAAGGCGATGAACGAGGAGGGCGTCTCCTTCGCCAGCTTCATCACGCGCGACTGCGCCGGGTGCAGCCTCATCTGCAGCGCGTCGAAATCGAGCCCGCGCTGCGTCGCGATCACGATCTCGCCGTCCAGCACGCAGCCCGGCGGCAGCCTTGCGAGCAGCGTCTCGTGCAGCTCGGGGAAATAGCGGTCGAACGGCCGCAGGTCGCGGCTCTGGATGAAGAGCTCCGACGTTCCGCGGAACACGAGCGCCCGGAACCCGTCCCACTTCGGCTCGTACAGGTACTCGCCTTCCCGCGGCAGCTGGTCGGCGAGCTTCGCCAGCATCGGCTCAACCGGCGGCGCGATCGGAAAGTCGCTGTTTCGGGGTCGCGTGGCCATCAATTCGTGCACTCCTGCCTGACGTATAGCATGTCCGCGCAGCCCTAAGGACTTGATTCCTATGTCCAAGCGGCAAAGGACGGCATCATATTCGGCAATGGTGCCGCCCACTACCGCCCTGCGCGTCCTTGGAGCCGTGATCGCCGCAGCCTGGCTTGTCCAGTTTGGCGCGATGGCGACATCCACGTACCTGAGTGCGCGCGCAGCGGATGTGCCGCCCAATGCATGGGTGTTCCTGGGTGTCCATCTTGCGCTTGCAGGAGCGGGGTTGGCTGCGGGGGTGCTCGCCATGCGTGGCACCCGGGCCTGGAAATGGTGGGCGCTCGTTTCCGGTCTCGTCTTTCTCTCGCTGGCTGATTTCGGCTGGTACTCGCTCAGGAACAGCTACGGCGATCTGCTCTCGTACTTGTTGCACAACCCTCGCGTCGGCTTCAGCGTTTTCGTGATGCCGCCGCTTGCAATGCTGGCAACCTCGATTGCCCTGTGGACCGCGGTTCGCGATGCATTCGGACGCCGGCACCACCGGGCTTGAGCCGTCGAAAGGCCGGCGACTGGCAGTCGGGCTGTTCTTGATCGCCGTCGGGGCCGGGACGATCGCGCTGATCTTTCTGCAACCGCAGCAGCTTCGCGTCCCCGCTTGGGTGGCCTACGCGGCTGCCTCGACGTTTCCGCTCGCCGGGGTCGTGCTGATTGCGGGTGCTCTTGGCGCGACCCGACTGGTGCGCTGGCTGGGCACGCTTCTGGTCGCAGGGTTGCTCGTGCCCGGCCTTTGGACAACCTTTGGACCCGGCCCGCGGGACTGCTCGGTCTATTTCGGCAACATCGGCGCGGAAGCATCCGACTGGATCTGTCGCGCCGGCTTCGGGATCGGCTCGATCATCGGATTGGCGGCACTGGTTCTATTGATTCGTCATGCCATCGCATCAACGGTTCGGGGTTAGCCCTGCGTTCCTCCCTGTAGGACGCGTCGCATGGGTCGCGGTCGTGGCAATGCTGACCGGCTGCTCGGACGGCGCCACGCGCATCGCCTACGACATCGAGTCTGGCGTAGCGGCGTTCCGGCGCTCAGAGGCGAAGACCACCTCGATCCGGCACATCCCGGAAGCGAGGCCGGACGGCTGCGCGGACGCCTACACCGTGCAGTTCTCGGCGAGCTCGGCCCTGGTGATCTGGTGCAAGAAGCCCGACGGCAGCGGTGTGCAGTCGAGCCACACCACCACCTACCACCTGCGCTTCGTGGACGTGCCGCAGACCTTCAAGCTCGACAAGGGCGCGGGAGAGCCCACCATCATCGATCTCGCGAAGGAGAACGGCAGGGTTGTGGTGACCGCCGTCCGGTAATCTCTGGCATGCTTTCTCTTCGGGGAGGCGAACGCATATCAGAGGGGGCTGCCATGTTCCGCATGCATCTGACCGCAGTAGGAATCCTTGCGCTCGGCGTTCTTGCCGGTTGCGCGACTACGCCTGGCGGGCAACCCGCCACCGCGTATGAAGGCGCGCGGCTCATCGTCGGCGACGGTCGCGTAATCGAGAACGCGACGCTGGTGGTCGAGGGCACCAGGATCGCCCAGGCCGGCGCCGGCACCGCCGTCCAGGTGCCGGCCGGCGCTACGCGCGTCAATCTCGCCGGCAAGACGGTGATGCCGATGATGATCGACACGCACGTCCATCTCAGCACCGAGCGCGATGCGCTCATCCGCGACCTGAAGCAGCGCGCCTACTACGGCGTGAGCGCCGCGCTCAGCCTTGGGACGGACGGCTACGATTTGCTCGACGTGCGCACGCAGGAGATTCCCGGCGCGGCGCGCTTCTTCAGCGCGGGACGCGGTATCACGATGCAAGAGCCGGGGCGCACCACCGCGCCGTACTGGATCGCGAGCGCGGCCGAAGGCCGCAAGGCGGTCGAGGAGCTCGCCGCGCACAAGGTCGACATCGTCAAGATCTGGGTCGATACCCGCGACGGCAAGTACAAGAAGCTGACTCCCGAGATCTACGGCGCCATCATCGACGAGGCGCACAAGCGCGGCCTGCGCGTCACCGCGCACCTCTTCGATCTCGAGGACGCGAAGGGACTCCTTCGGGCCGGCGTCGACGCCCTGGCGCACGGCGTCCGCGACCGGGACATCGACGACGAGTTCGTCGCCATGTTCAAGGCGCGGCCCAACCTGGTCCTCACCCCGAACCTGCCTGAGCGCGGCGTGAAGACTGACCTCTCCTGGCTCAAGCCGGGCCTCGCCCCCAACCAGTTCGCCCTGCTGGAGAAGGCGAACAGCGACCGGCCCGCGGCGCAGGCTTTTTACGGCATCCAGGCGCGCAATCTCGCGCGGCTGAACGCGGCCGGCGCCCGCATCACGCTCGGAACCGACGGCAACCGGGCGTGGGGTGCGCACGAAGAGATGGAGGACATGGTCGCGGCCGGGATGACGCCGATGCAGGTGATCGTGGCGGCGACGCGAAACTCGGCGGAGTTCCTCCGCATGGCCGACGCCGGCACCTTGCAGGCCGGCAAGAGCGCCGACTTCATCGTGCTCGACGCGAACCCGCTCGACGACATCAGGAATTCGCGGCGCATCTCGGCGGTGGTTCTGCGCGGCGCTCCGGTAGACCGCTCGCAGCCGGTACGTTGAACAAGGTTGACTCACTGCTCGCCTCGCTTGGGATCGCGCTCGACACCGTCGCGGCACGCTCGCTCGTGCTGTATCCGGAAGCTACCAATTTGGTCGTAGCCGAGACTGGCGAGAACGGCAGGGAGCACCTCCTCGTGCCCGCCGCGGCGCGCGCGTGGAGTGCGCTGAGACAGGCGGCTCAGGGCGATCGCGTCGTGCTCACCATCGTTTCGGCGTTCCGCAGCGTCGAGCGCCAGGCCGAGATCGTGCGCGCGAAGCTCGCGCGCGGGCAGTCGATCGACGAGATCCTGAGCGTGAGCGCGCCGCCAGGCTACAGCGAGCACCATACCGGGTGCGCCGTCGACCTGACCACCGAGGGCGTGCGGGCGCTCGAGGTCGAGTTCGAAGGCACCGCCGCCTTCGACTGGCTCTGCGGGAATGCGGAGCGCTTTGGCTTCTTCCTTTCGTATCCGCGCCAGAACCGCCACGGCTACATGTATGAGCCCTGGCATTGGTGTTTCAAAGAATCGAAACAGTTACCAGCCGGTAACAGAACCCAAATCCGGAAGAAACGAACGCGCGCTTAACTACCCTCTCTCCACAAACACAGGGTAGGGGACATCATGAAGAAGCATTTCAGAGCCGGCAGCTTCCTGGCGGTGCTGCTCGCTGGCTGCGCGGCGGCCGCGCAGGCCTCCAATCCGGAGGCCAGCGTGGCGCAGAAGCTCAAGGTGGGCGCGGACGAGTCGCTCGCCATGATCGCCGCCGCGAAAGGCGTGCAGATCTACGAATGCCGCGCGGCCAAGGAAATGAACAGCGCCTACGAATGGGCGCTCGTCGGTCCCGAGGCGGACCTTTTCGACCCCCGCGGGATGAAGATCGGACGCCACTATGCCGGGCCTTCCTGGGAGGCTGTCGACGGCAGCAAGATCGTCGGCAGCGTGACCGCGAGCGCCGCGGCGCCCGACGCGGTGGCGATTCCCTGGCTGCTCCTGGGAGCGAAGTCGGTCGGCCCGGCTGGAACGTTCAGCCAGGTCTCGACCGTTCGACGCGTGCACACGAGGGGCGGTATGGCACCCGTCAGCGGGTGCTTTGCGGCTACCGCCGGAACGGTCGAGCGCAGCCCCTACACTGCGGATTACTACTTCTTCACCAAGGAATAGGGGTCTGACCCCGATTCACGCTCGCAAGGTCAGGCGGGCGACGAGCCCGCCGCCGGCGCGCGGCAGGAGCTCGAGCGTGCCGCCGTGGCCTCGGGCGACGCGCTCGACGATCGCGAGGCCGAGACCCGCGCCGCTCGCGCCGCTGCGGGCGTCGTCGAGGCGCGTGAACGGTCGCTTCAGGCGCTCGACTTCCCCCGCCGGAATGCCTGGGCCGCGATCGCGCACCTCGATCGCGACGCTTCCCGGCGCTCTTTTCGCTTCGATTTCGATCGGCTCCCCGGCATAGCGCAGGGCGTTGTCGACCAGGTTGGCGACGGCGCGGTGCAGCGCCATGCGGGCGATGCCGAACTGAGTGCCGGTCGCCGCCTCCACGCTTACGTTCTTCCCCAGCCGCCGGTAGTGCTCGCCGAGCTCGTGCAGCAGCGGGTCGAGCGCCTGGCGCGATTTCTCCTCGTTCTCGCCGCGGGCGAAGTCGAGGAACTGGCCGATGATGGCGTCGATCTCGCCGATGTCCTCGATCATGGCCTCGCTCGCGCCGCTCTCGGCGCCGCTCATTTCGAGCGCGAGGCGCAGCCGCGAGAGCGGCGTGCGCAGGTCGTGCGAGATGCCTGCGAGCACCATGGCGCGCTCGCGCTCCATGCTCTCCAGGCTGCTCGCCATGCGGTTGAACGCCTTAGCCACGGTGCGCAGCTCGCGCGGGCCTTCCTCGGCGAGCGGCTGGTGCGTCCCGCCGCCGCCGATGCGCAGCGCCGCGCGCGTCACCGCGGCGAGCGGCCGCGCGAGGTTCGAGGCGATGAACCACGCGCCGGCTAGGGACAGCGCGACGAGCGCGAGCCCCCAGCCCAGCCACTGCAGGCCGAAGGCGGGCTCGAAGCGCTCCCACGGCAGCATCACCCAGAACTCGTCCGAGTCGATGAAGAAGCTGACCCAGAAGCCGTCCTCGCCGTCGCGCTCGGAGGCGAAGCGCGTCTCGCCGCCGAGCGCCTGGCGCACCCGGCCGACCACGCGCTGGAACAGCGCCTCGTCGGGCAGCGCCACCAGCTTCTCGCTCGCGGTCGCGGGATAGACGCGCAGCCCCTCGGTGTCGTTCAGCTCGACCAGGAGCTGGCGGCGCAGGAAGGGGTCGGCCGCGACCAGCGCGGCGCGCGTGAGGTTCACCGCGCTCACCGTCTGCTGCGCGAGCTCGCGCGAGCGCGGCTCGAGCTCGTAAAGGCGGTAGATCCAGAACGAGGCGAGGACCGCGGTGACGATGAGCAGCGCGATGAGCAAGAACGATCGCGCGAAGAGTGACACTAGCGCTTATTCGGGCACGAAGACGTAGCCGAAGCCCCAGACGGTCTGGATGTGCTTCGGATGCGAGGGATCCTCCTCGACGATCTTGCGCAGGCGCGAGATCTGGACGTCGATCGAGCGGTCGAACACCTCGTACTCGCGGCCGCGCGCGAGCTCCATCAGCTTGTCGCGCGACATCGGCTCGCGTGGGTGCTGCACCAGGACCTTGAGCACCGAGAACTCGCCCGTGGTGAGCGGAACCGACTTGCCGTCGCGGGTCAGCGTGCGCGTGGAGAGGTTGAGCGAGAACTTGCCGAACTGGAACACCTCGGCGGTGGCGCTGGGCGCGCCGGGCACCCCGGCCGGCGAGCGCCGCCGCAGCACGGCGTTGATGCGCGCGAGCAGCTCGCGCGGATTGAACGGCTTGGGCAGGTAGTCGTCCGCGCCCATCTCGAGGCCGACGATGCGGTCGACCTCGTCGCCCTTCGCGGTGAGCATCACGATCGCCGGCGCGTTCGCCTGGCCGCGCAGGCGCCGGCAGATGGCGAGGCCGTCCTCGCCCGGCAGCATCAGGTCGAGGACCACGAGGTCGTAGCGCTCGCGGCCGAGCTGCTTGTCCATGGCTCCCCCGTCGGCGACCGCCTTCACCTCGTAGCCTTCGCCCCCGAGGTAGCGCACCAGCAGATCGCGCAGGCGCTGGTCGTCGTCGACGATGAGGATGCGGGTCTTGAGCTCCGCCATGGGTCGTTAGGTTAAGTGAATTTTTCGCGTCAACCGGGCGACAGGTTACTAATTGTTACACCGCCCGGGACCCTGCGTCTTATCATCCCGACGTGAAAACGAAAGCGCTCGCCCTCCACGCACTCGCCGTGGCGCTCGCCGCGGGAAGCGCGCTCGGCCAGAGCAAGGGCGGCCACGACGCGCGCAAGCAGCCGCAGCGCCAGATGAAGCAGGAGGACCGCCAGCGCATGCGCGAGGACGTGCGCGACGCCTATCGCGATCGCCAGGCGCGTCCCGATCGGCCGCGCCAGATGTCGCCCGAGGAGCGCGACAAGCTGCGCCGCGACATCGAGGACGCGAACCGCCAGCTGCGGAAATAAATCGTTACACAATCGGACAGCAGGGCACGCCGCCCTGTCCGAAGCTGGTGCCCATGTGGAAGGCCCTCTTCATCGCCGCCGCGCTGTGCGTTTCGGCGAGCCCGCTCGACGCGGCGCAACCCGACAACGGGAAGCGCATCGAGAAGACCCAGACCCAGCCCCAGCGGGGTGGCGATCTGCGGCGCGATGTCGACCGGATCTCCAAGGAAATCTATCGGCGCAACAGCGCGCCGCCACCTCAACCACGCCGCTAGCCGGCGTTTTCCGATTGGCCGGCGGCCGCGCGGCCGTCGTTTGCCGCCGCCACCGACTTGAAGAACCGGTAGGCGTTCTTGCCCGCCTGCTTGGCCGAGTACATCGCCGCGTCGGCGTGCTTCAGCAGAGTGGCGGCGTCGCCCGCGTCGTCGGGGAAGAGGCTCACGCCGATGCTCGCCGAAATGGCTACCGGCTTGCCGGCGCCGATGTCATAGGGCTCGGCGAGCGCCGCGAGAAGCTTCGTCGCCACGCGCTCGGCCGGCGCCGCGTCGTTGAGATCCTCCAACACCACGAAGAACTCGTCGCCGCCGAGGCGCGCCACGGGGTCGCCCGAGCGCAGCACGGCGCGCAGGCGCCTGGCGGCCTCGACCAGCAGGCGGTCGCCGGCGTCGTGGCCGTGCGCGTCATTCACTTCCTTGAAGCCATCCAGGTCGAGGAACAGGCCGGCGAGCCGGGTGGCACGCCGGCGCGAGCGCTCGACCGACTTCTCGAGCGCCGGGAACAGGCTGGTGCGGTTGTCCAGGCCGGTGAGCGCGTCGCGGTATGCCAGGGTGGCGATGCGCTCTCGCGCGAGGGCGATGTCCGTGACGTCGCGGCCGACGCCGCGGTAGCCGAGGAAGGCGCCGTCGGATTCGAAGCGCGGCTCGCCGGTGATCGAGAAGTAGCGCACCGTGCCGTCGGCCCACGAACGCCCGAACTCGAAGTCGCGGAACGCCTGGTGCGCGTCCATGGTCGCGCGGTGCGCCGTCCAGGCAGGCTCGTCGGGATGCACGGGCTGGAGGTCCCAGGGTGCCTGGCCGATGATGCGGCCCATCCTCTCCGGGTACTCGGGGCCGTGGACCACCTCGACGAAGCGATGCTGCGGGTCGGTCTCCCAGAAAAAGTCCGACGACATCGCCGTGAGGCTGCGGAAGCGCTCCTCGCTTTCGCGCAGCTTGAGCTCGGCGCGCCGCCGGTCGGTGATGTCGCTGATGGTCGAGACCACGCCGTAGTGCTCGCTCTCGCCGGGGCGGCGCAGGAAGCCGGTATTCACCGAGAGCCAGGTGACCTCGCCGTTCGGGCGCTCGAGTCCCACGACGAGGCCGGAGAGCGGCTCGCAGCGGCGCACCGTGAGGCGCGTCGGCCGGTCCTCCGGCGGCAGGCGCGAGCCGTCCTCGCGCACGCACGGGAAGAGCGAGGTGAAGCCGGGGCGTCCGATCAGCTCGCCCAAAGGCAGGCCGATGATGCGCGCAGCGGCGGCGTTGCCCGTGACGATGTTGAGATCGAGGTCATAGACGAGGATCCCCTCGTTCGCCGAGTCGACCACCTGGCGGAAGTGCGCCTCGCTGTTGCGCAGCGCGTCCTCCATTGCCCGGCGCGTGGTGATGTCGTCGTAGACGGCGATCTC
>Ga0207709_10000550_pt1 | contig 32109 bp, 14 predicted proteins | sample KBSM34metaG_FD_184397 | JGI IMG/M metagenome (GOLD analysis project Ga0207709, IMG submission 184397) | Miscanthus rhizosphere microbial communities from Kellogg Biological Station, Michigan, USA - KBS M3-4 metaG (SPAdes) (version 2) | ecosystem: Host-associated > Plants > Roots > Rhizosphere >...
TGGGCAGTATCGCCAGGCAGGTGCGGGCCAAGGGCATGCGCCTGGCCTACCACAACCACGACTTCGAGCTGGTCGACTTCAACGGCAGGACGGGCCTGGAACTGCTGTTCGCCGCGGCCGGCCCCGACCTGCAGACCGAGCTGGACCTGGCCTGGGTCGCGCGTGCGGGCCTGGATCCGGCGGTGATGCTGGGAAAATTCCGCGGCCACATGTTCGCCGTGCATGCCAAGGACAATGCGCCGAAGGACCAGGCCGAAGACGAAGGCGGATTCGCTGCGGTGGGCCAGGGCGTGCTGGACTGGAACGCGATCCTGCCTGCTGCGGCAGCCGCCGGCGTGCATTGGTACATCATCGAGCACGACCAGCCACGCGATCCGGCCAAGGTCGTCCAGACCGGTGCGGACTATCTGCGTGAACACCTGACCACCAAAGCGCCTGCCCATGCGCGGCGCTGACGCATCAAGGAGCCCCACATGAAAATGATCCTGGCAATGGCGGCGGCCCTGGGCGGCATGAGCCTTGCGACAGCAGCATGGTGCAAGGACGACCCGGCCGCCGGTGCAAAGCTCTACACCGCGAACTGCGTGGCCTGCCATGGTGCGGATCGCGCGGGCATGCCGGGCGCATTCCCGGCGCTCACCGATATCGGCAAGCGCATGGCACCCGCGCAGATCAAGGAAAAGATCAGCAAGGGCGGCGGGCTGATGCCGCCCTTCTCCCAGCTGTCGCAGCAGGAAATCGATGACATCGCCAGCTACCTGGCGAAGTAAGCGGCCGGCAACCACGCCGGCCGCGTGCCACTACAGCTCGCGCACCCAGATGTTGCGGTAGCTGACCCTGGAGTCGTGCTCCTGCAGGTAGAGCGGCGCACACCCATGTGGCGCGTAGGAAGGCGCACCGATGTATTCGGTCTTGCCTGCCAGCACGGTGTCGTCCTGCACCAGCACGCCGTTGTGCAGCACCGTGATGCGCGCGGGCGACGCAAGGCCGCCGCCCGCCGAGAAGCGCGGTGCTTTCCAGAGGATGTCGTAGGCCTGCCACTCACCCGGTGCGCGCGAGACGTTCACCGACGGCATCGCCTGTTTGTAGACCGAGCCTGCCTGGCCGTTGGCATAGGTCGGGTTGTTGTAGCTGTCAAGCACCTGCAGCTCATACAGCTCCTGCAGGAAGATGCCGCTGTTGCCCCGGTTCTGTCCGTCGAAGCCCTTCGTGTCGGCGGGTGTGCGCCACTCGACATGCAGTTGGACATCGCAGAAGCGTTGCCTGGTGCGAATACCCTTGCTGCCGGGCACGACGGTCATGGCGCCATCGGCAACCTTCCAGGGCACGCGTCCGCCCTGCTCCGCCTCCCACGCGGAGACATCCTTGCCATCGAACAGCACGATTGCATCGGACGGTGCCTTGCCTGGCGGCGTAGCCACGGTCGCAGGCACTGGCGTCCACACCTCGGTCTTCTTCGGATCGCGTGCAGCGTCGGCACCGTTCTGCGCGAACGCAGGTGCGGCAACCAGCACGGCAGCCGCGATCAGCAGAGGCTTGATCATCCTGTTGCGCTCCATCAGCTGGTCCCCCACGCGGGCGTGCCGGGAACATAGGCCAGGTCGCCGTCGTAGCGCCCCGGCACCGCAACGTACTGCAGCACCCCGGTCGCGCCGACTTTGGAGGTGAAGAAGCCGAAGATGGCCAGCTGCTTTAGCATCGTGAAGTAGTGTGGCATCGCCTCGCCTTCTTCAGGCGTACCGGTTTCGGTCACATCGGCATGACGTGCCTTGGCTTCGGCGTCCAGCGTTCGCAGCAGCCCGGTGCGGGCTTCTGGCGTGAGCGACACGAAGCGGCCGCCGGCGCGTTTGTCGATGTCGGCCAGGCCGGCGCGGAACGTCGCCTGCTGCCGGGCGGTGTAGCAGTCGCTGACGAACGTCGCCATGAACAGGCCGGCGCCGGCATCCTTCGCGCCTGGCGTCCGGGTCCGCGGCAGGATGGTCTCGGCTATCTCGTCCAGCGTGCCGACATCGGCGTCGGAGAAATGGATCTTCGCAGTGGCGGCCGGGGCCTGCCCCTGCACGAGCGCAGGCAGGCCGACCATGGCCGCACCGGTGGCGGCGACGATCATTTTCAACAGTTCACGGCGATCCATCAGAGGTTCCCCGCCTTCAGTTCGCGCACCGCATGGTCGGCGGCCCGGGCCGTCAGCGCCATGTAGGTCAGCGAAGGATTCACGCAGGCGCTGGAGGTCATGCAGGCACCGTCGGTGACATACACGTTGGGCGCATCCCAGACCTGGTTGTGCTGGTTCAGCACCGAGCTCTTCCGATCACGTCCCATCCGCGCGGTCCCCATCTCGTGGATGCCCTTGCCCGGGGCGTAGTCGTTGTCATGCATCTTCACGTCCTTGACGCCGGCCGCTTCCAGCATCTCTGCGGCATCGGCGGCCATGTCCTTGCGCATCGCCAGTTCGTTGGCGCGCATGGCAACGTCCATCGCCAGTACCGGCAGCCCCCACTTGTCCTTGCGCTCCCGGTCCAAGCGGATCGTATTGTCGTGGTGCGGCAGCATTTCGCCGAAGCCGGTCATGCCGATACGCCAGTCGCCCGGCACGGTCAGCGCTTCCTTAAGGTCGGCACCGATGTTGAGCTCGGCGATCTCGCGCGACCACCCCGTGCGGCTGGCACCGCCCTGGTAGCCGAAGCCGCGCAGGTAGCCGCGTTTGTCGGCCGCGACGTTGCGGAACCGCGGAATGTAGAAACCGCACGGACGACGGCCGAAGTAGTACTTGTCTTCGTATCCCTCGACGCGGCCGGAGGCACCCGCACCGAAATGATGGTCCATCACGTTGTGCCCCAACTCGCTCGACGAGGAGCCCAGCCCGCCGTCCCAGACATCGGTGGCCGAGTTCATCAACAGCCACGTCGAGTTGAACGACGAGGCGTTGAGGAAGATGACCTTGGCCGTGTACTGGTAGGTCTGGCCGGTCTCGGCGTCGATGACCTCCACGCCGCGGGCACGCTTGCGGTCCTTGTCGTAGAGCACTTCCTTGACGATCGAGAACGGCCGCAAGGTCAGGTTGCCGGTCTTCATCGCCGCCGGCAGTGTCGCTGCCTGGGTGGAAAAGTAAGCGCCGAAGGGGCAACCCAGGATGCACTTGTTGCGGTACTGGCAGTTGACGCGGCCCTGCTCGGGCATGGGCTTGGTGATGTTGGCAGTGCGCGAGTGGATCATGTGCCGGGTGCCGCCGAATGCCTTTTTGATCCGTGCGGCCACGTCCTTCTCGACGATGTTCAATGGGATAGGCGGCAGGAACTCGCCATCCGGCAACACGTCCAGCCCTTCACGCGTACCAGCAATACCGGCGAACTTCTCCACATGGTCGTACCACGGCGCGATATCGGCGTAGCGGATCGGCCAATCGGCCGCGATGCCGTCCTTGAGGTTCGCCTCGAAGTCCAGGTCGGAGAAGCGATAGCTCTGCCGGCCCCATAACAATGAGCGGCCGCCGACGTGGTAACCACGGAACCAGTCGAAGCGCTTGGTCTCGACGTAGGGCGAGTCCTGCTCGTTGGCCCACATTCCTTCCAGGTTTTCGGCCAGCCCGTAGTCGCGCATCAGCACCGGGAAATCGGCTTTCATCGCCTGGGTGGGCCGGTTTCGATGCGGGAAATCCCATGCCTCCTTCATCGCATTGACGTAGTCCTTGACGTGCTCGATGTTGCGTCCGCGTTCCAGCATCAGGACCTTCAGGCCCTTTTCGGTCAGCTCCTTCGCTGCCCAACCGCCACTGATTCCCGAGCCAACAACAATGGCGTCGTAGTGATTATCTGCCATGGGTTTCTCACCTGGGTGGATATCGTTTCAGACGTCGCAGAGGCGGATTGCCTCGCGCAATGAGCCAACGGGATCGGGCGCTGCAGGCATGAACTCCTGCGCCAGATATCCCTTGAAACCGGTGTCGCGGATTGCGCGGCAGATGGCCGGATAGTGGAGCTCCTGCTGGTCTCCGATCTCGTTCCGGCCGGGCACGCCCGCGGTGTGGTAATGCTTGAAGCAGGCATGATGCTTGCCGATGGTGGCGATGATGTCGCCTTCCATGATCTGCATGTGGTAGATGTCGTAGAGCAGGCCGAAGTTGTCCGAGCCGAGCCGCTGACACAGCTCCACACCCCATGCGGAGTGGTCGCACAGGTAGTCGCGATGATCGACCTTGGAGTTCAACAGCTCCATCACCAGCACCACACCGCGCTTCTCGGCGTGCCCGAGGATGCGCTTGAGGCCGGCCTCTGCATTGGCCAGACCTTCCTTCGGGTCCATGCCGTTGCGGTTGCCGGAGAAGCAGATCAGGTTGCGATAACCGGCATCGGCGACCAGATCGATGTGCCGCGTGTAGCGTTCCACCAACTGGTCATGGAACTGGCGGCCAGCAAAGCCCTTGGTCAGGCCCAGCTCCGCGCCGTTGCACATCGAGCTGTACACGCCGTTGGCCTTCAGCGTCGGCCAGTCCTCCGGACCGACCAGGTCGATCGCGGCAAAACCGATGTCCTTCACTGTCGTGCAGAGCTGGGCGACCGACAGCTGCGGGAAGGTCCAGCGGGCGACGGAATGCTTCAGGTTGCCCTTGAGTTGCGCAGTGGCGGCGAATGCGGGGAGCATGCCTGCCGCCCCCAAGCCAATGCTGCCGGCAACTGCGAGACGCAGCGCATCGCGCCGCGTGAGGCCCGTCGCCGGGGCCGGTCTGATCGAATGGATGAACATCCACCTGCCGGCCTCCCAACCGGTATCAAACGCAACGATTCACAGCAATGCAATCGATTGCACCATAGGGGGGGAAATTGTCTGTTTGCAAGTCGCGGTGCACGAAAACCGATGCTGCGGGGCACAACTCCAAAGGGATTCCGGAAAAAGAAAAGCCCCGCATCGCGGGGCTTTCTTTTCTGCTGCAGGCGACCGTTCGATCAGAACGGAATATCGTCATCAGCGAAGTCGTCCATCGGCGGCGCCTGCTGCGGCTGCGGGCGCTGGTTGCCACCCTGGTTGCCGTAGCCGCCGCCCTGGTTGCCGCCCTGGTTGCCATAGCCACCACCCTGGCCTCCGCGCTGGCCACCGCCGCCGCCGCCGCCGTACTCCTGGCGCGGCGCCTGCTGGCGCTGCGGGCGCTCACCGCCGCCGTAATTGCCGCCACCACCACCGCCGCCTTCACCGCGGCCGCCCAGCATCTGCATCTCGTCGGCGATGATGTCGGTGGAGTACTTCTCCACACCGTCCTGGCCGGTGTACTTGTCGTAGCGCAGGCTGCCTTCGACATACACCGAGCTGCCCTTGCGCAGGTACTCGCCGGCGATTTCGCCGAGCTTGCCGAAGAACACCACGCGGTGCCATTCGGTACGTTCCTGCTGGTTGCCATCCTTGTCCTTGCGGACGCTGGTGGTGGCCAGGCTGATGCGGGTGATCGCCATGCCACCCTGGGTGTACTTCACGTCCGGGTCGTTGCCGAGGTTGCCGACCAGGATGACTTTGTTGATGCCGCGCGCCATAGGTAAGTGATTCCATTGTCCGGGGGCTGGTGCCTGTCATAGCACACAGCCGGAGTTGCCGATACCCGGCCGCCCATGGGTGGGCACTGCCAGAAACCCGGCATTCTATCATCGAGCCCCAGCCCACCGGGCTTGCCGCTGTTCCCCCGACCGCCAGAGTGGCGGCCGGGGCGGACGTTCACCCTTCCCGGATCAGGCCGCCTGCGACGGCACGCCGCCCAGGGTCACCTTGTCACGCCGGCCGGTGGCCGGATCGGTCCGGTGCATGGACAGGCTGCGCCCCGCGAACGGCCCGGTCAGCAGATCGCCCAGCATGGCCTCGGCCAGGCCGTTGCCGGGCTGGGCGAAGGGGGTGATGAACTCGATCAGCCACAGGCGATCGCCACTGTTCCAGTCGTCCAGTTCCAGCCGCTCGCCCTGCTCCAGCTTCTGCTCGGCCTGCTCGGACAGGTTCGCCCAGATCGCAACGCCCAGCGGCAGCTGCTCCAGCGCCTGCTGGGTCAACCCGGCGAAGGCCGCACCGGCTTCCTGCATGCCCGGCAGCGGCGGCAGTGTGCCGAAACGGAACACCCGGAACTGCTCCTTCAGCAGCGGCGGCATGAACGACCATTCCAGGTCCTTGAGCTGCATCTCACGGTGCAGCGGCGATTGCGAAAGCAGCCAGACGATCTGGCCCAGAGCCTCGGCAACAGTGCGCGGTGCCCCTTCGGCGGCGGCGGTGTCTGTCGTGGAAGTGATCATGAACGGGAAATCCTGTAGTCGGGAATGGCGGTCAACAGTTCCATGGTGGCCGGATCGCGCGCGGCCGTGCTGATGCCCTGGGCATAGGGCTGGGCGTCGAAGGTGGACATCGCTTCGATCATCTGGAAGCGCTTCTTCTGCGCCAGCGCCAGATTGTCATGCAAGGCTGAGCGCTGTGTAGCCGGGCCGGACGGAATGCTTTCGTCGATGGGGGCACGCTGTTCCGACCGAGCCGATTGCTGCATACGCTCGGCTTCGGTGGGCTCAACGCCACCGAAGCGATCCCGGGATTCTGCCGCCGCCAGTTCCGCCGGGGCCTGCGACAGGTCAGCTGCAGGCGCTAAGCGTGGATCGCCGCCTCGGCGGTTGACCCGGCCGGAGGCGGCATCACCGCTGCCCAGGTCACGTCCGCCCTTGCCGGCGCCACCGTTGAGATTCAAGCCGTCCCCGTCAGCGTCCTCCTCCCGCTCTCCAAATGCGAAGAACATGTCCGACAAGGCCGCCTGGGTGCCATCGGTACGGGTGTACTGACCGTTGGCGTAGGTGGTGTTGTCCGGCGATGTACCGGGCATCTGCCCGGTGCGGCGCGCATCAAGATTGATCGACGCCACGCCCGCCTGTTGCAACGTCAACAGTTCACCGATCTGGCTGATGCCATCGCGGTTCGCGTCGCGCCAGACCTGGAACTCTGCAAAGCGAGCGTCGTTGGCATCCAGGCGCCGGTCACCATTGCTGTCATAGGCAGCCAGGCCTTCAAGGTCGGAATGGGCCCCCTCCAGATCCATCGTGAACGAGATTTCGGCGCCGGAATCGATCGTGCCGTTGCGGTTGCGGTCCAGGACAAGCAGGCCATCGTGTGGCCCGACCCAGCCTGTCAGGTCACGCACGCCATCACCATTCATGTCGAAGCGTGTGGCGCTTTGCGCCCAGCCCACGGTCTCGACGCCGTCGCCATCCAAATCAAGTACGACTGGGCCCAGGCGCCCGCCCCACTGGTTGACGACAAACTTCAAAGGATCACTCCACAGGCCGGCGCTGTCCTGCGACTGGACCACGATCTCATACCAGGTATCGTAATTGACCTCCTGGAAGTAGCCAGCCCCACTTCCGCGTGGATCCCCCCAATCTCCCGAGGTCTCCGTGCGCAGTCCACCTCGGGCAACAATGCGCTGGAGAAAGATATTGTCCGAGTAGGCCGCAAGGAACCCATCACCCGAGATGGCCCGCGTGGTGGTTCCCCCATCGAAGGTGTAGGTGTCCCCGGAATAGGTGTCCCAATACTGGCCCGACGTTCCGACAAACTCAACGGCACTGGTGACAACCAGGCGTGCGAAGAAGTCCTCGGGGTCACTGGCGGACACGACTTGGACAAAGTTCCCATCCTGCCAGGTCGCAATCGTTGGACGCTCATTGACGTTCTGCACATTGATCGTCACCCAGGTGGTGCTCGACAATCCGCCACGATCGGTGACCGTCACCTGGATCTGGTGGCTCTGTGCGGATTCATAGTCCAGCTGCCCGTGCAATGCGATCTGCCCGGTGGTGGCATTGATGCCGAACAGATTGCTGGCGCCGCCGGTAATGGCAAAACGGTGGTCGCGGTTGTACCACTGGCTGTCGGGGTCGGACCAGTTGGTGAACTGGAACACGGTCTGCCCTGCGCCCGGCGACGATTCAGCCAGCGTCAGGCTCTGGCCCCAGGTTGTCGGCGCTTCATTGACGTCTTCGATGCGTACCGTGATCTCGCGGTTGCCCGACACCAGCGCGCCGTCTGTCGCACGCACCGTGACGTTGTAGTACGCCTCCAGCTGGCCGTCGCCATCGCCGTCGATCAGCTGCAGGTACGGCGCCACGGCCTCGAAATCGAAGCTGCTCACGTTGTACTTGAGCTGGTTGCCGGATATCACGAACCAGGCAAACGGGTCGTTGATGATCTGGTACGAGGGCGCGGTTCCGTCCGGATCAGACGAGGACAGCGTGGCTACCACCTGCCCGGACACGCCGGTGTTCTCGGAGGTGAGGGCCACGTGCTGCACGACGTCCGGCGTTCGTGGTGCTTCGTTGACGTTGGACACGCCCACTTGGAACACTTGGTCGCGGGTCGCGCCGTGGGTGTCGGTCACCCTCACTGTAATTGCATGCGAAGTGGCTGCCTCGTAGTCCAGTAGCCCACCATTGGCGACGCTCAGTACACCAGCAGCAGTGATGGCAAAGCGGCCGCCGGCATTGTTGACCAGGGTGAAGGTCAGGCCGTCGGTGGCATCCTGGTCCTGGCCGCTGAACCTGCCGACCTCGGTGCCGTTGCCCGTGTTCTCGGCAATGCTGAGCGAGCGGTCGGCAGTGATACCATGAGGCGCGTCGTTGACGTCCTCCAGGCGCACGGTAATGGTGCGCGCACCTGCCGAGGTCAATCCACCGGATACCGCTTTCACCGACACCGAGTACACCACCTCCTGGCGGCCATCGCTGTCAGCATCGCTCAGTGTCATGCCGGCGGCCTTCAGCGCCTCGAAATCCAGCACCAGGCCGTCACGGAACTTCAGCTGGTTACCGACCAGAGTGAACCAGCCGCGCGAGTCTCCCTCCAGCACATAGCTGTAGCTGCCATTGCCGCCGCTGGAAGCCAAGTTGGCAATCACCACACCGCCCAACGCGGCATTTTCGGCAGCGATGGCCACCGGCTGGCTGGACACGGTCGGTATCGCCGGAGCTTCATCGACGTTGGTCACCGCCACGGTGAAGGTCTTGTCGCGGGTGAGGCCACCGGCGTCGGTCACGCGCACCACGATCTGATGCGATGTGTTGGTCTCGTAGTCGAGCAGGCTGGCATTGGCCACCGTCAGTACACCCGCCGCGGAAATCGCAAAGCGGCCACCGGCATTGTCGGTCAGGCTGAAGGTGAAGCCATCGTTGTCCGCGTCGACGCGGGCGAAGTTGCCCAGCACCGTGCCATTGGCCACCGGCGCATCCGCCGTGGATTCGACCGTGCTCAACGCGCGGTCGACCGTGATGTCGGTCGGACGCGCGTTGATGGAGACCGACAGGGTCTGCGTCTTGCTGCTGGTCAGGCCGGTGGCGGTCTCCTTGGCGATGGCGGTCACGGTCAGCGCCGCAGTGCCGGTCAGATCGGCCGACCACGTGGCCGGGCCCACCAGCGCTAGGCCGGCCAGCTGCGCCGGCGTCAGCGACCACACGCCGTTGCCCAGGTTCGTTCCCTTGTTCAGGGTCAGCCCGGTCGGAAGGTTGGAGATGCGGATCTCCAGGGTCTCCGAACCATCGGTATCGGACAACGCAGCCTGCACATCCAGGGCCAGCGTGCCACCGTCGAGGGTCGTACCGACCTGCACCGCGCGGCTGATCACCGGCGCATCGACCACCGGTTTCACGTCGAGGAAGAACACCCGCTCGGTCACCAGGCCACCCGCATCGGTGGCGACCAGCTTGATCGCTACCCGTCCGCTGGCATTGCCCTTCGGCACCAGGGTCACCGTCCGCTCGCCGTTGGCACCGGCGGTCATGGTCGGCGCGTTCATCCAGGCCACAGTGGAACTGAGATCGGTAGCGTCCAGTACGAACGCCTGTACGGTCACGCCGGATGCGGGGGTCAGGTCATCGCCCACGGTGAACTGCACGGCAACCTGTCCATCTTCGTTGATCGACTGGTCCGCCACGACGCTGACCGAGGGCAGACCGTTGCCATCCCAGTGGTGCCGCCATTGGTTCTCGAAGGACGCATCAGCATGCAGGGCCTGGTAAGCGGCTACCGTGGCGGGCTTGGTCCGGCCGGCCATCAGCGTGACCAGCGCCTCGGCGTTGATGGTACTGCTGGCATGCTCGCCGGCCAGGATGAAATCGATCTTGTAGTTGGCGCGGTCATTGGCGCTGGTCGTGGTGTACCAGCCCTTGATCGTGGTCACCACGCTGGTACCGATCACCGAGATCACCAGATCATCGCCGGTGCGGCTGAACCACAGATCATTCCGACTGATGTCGCGGTAGCCGATGACGTCGATGTCGTCGCCACTGGAATCGTAATTGCGGATCTCATCCGCACCCGAATCGCGATCGATCAGATAGACGTCACTGTCATCGCCACCGATCAGGATGTCGCTGCCGGCGCCGCCATACAGCGTATCGTTGCCGGCCTGCGCATCCAGCAGATCATCACCGTCACCACCATAGAGCGTGTCATTGCCGGCCCCCCCGTAGAGCGTGTCATTGCCGGCACCGCCCTCGATGTAGTCATCACCCGCGCTACCGGTGATGGTGTCGTTGAATGCACTGCCGATGATCCGCTCGAATGCATCTTCAAGCACGTCACCGGCCGCTGCGCCGCCATGGGTTCCCGTCGCCAGGTTCAGCACCACGCCGGCCGTTGCCGAAGCATAGGTCAGCGTATCGACACCGGACCCGCCGGAGAGTGTGTCAGCACCAGCGCCACCCTCGAGAAGGTCGTCGCCATCGCCACCGCGCAGGATGTCGTTGCCGAGGCCTCCCTTCAGCGTGTCATTGCCGATGCCACCTTCCAGCAGATCGTTGCCGGCACCGCCATCGAGAATGTCGTTGCCTGCATCGCCATACAGACGGTCATCGCCGTCTTCGCCGTACAGGTTGTCATCGCCGTCACCGCCACGCAGTTCGTCGATGCCCGCACCACCGTACAGGGTATCGCGACCGAGCTCGCCCCACAGTTTGTCGTCGCCGGCATCACCGCGCAGGGTGTCATCGCCATCGCCACCGTACAGATCGTCATTGCCACCGCCACCATTGATGGTGTCGTTGCCGCCCAACCCCTGGATCACGTCGCGGTTGGCCTGGCCGACCAGCGTTTCACCGGCTGCGGTGCCATACAGATAGTCGTCGCGGTTGACGACCGTGAACACCAGCTGCTTGCTGACACTCAGTCCAGCGCCGCCACGATCGGTTGCCGTGACTGTCACCGTCACCGTACTTCCCGCTTCATAGTCGACGATCGCGCCAGCCTTCAGGCGCAACTGGTTACCGTTGACGATCTCGAAACGGCTGTCCGAAACGCTGTAGGCCATGGTGGCGAAGTCGCTACCCGCCACGGTGTCCGGATCGGTGGCCGACAGCGTCCCCAGCAGGATCGCGGGCAGCGTGGTGCCGGTGGCCACCCGATCGGTTTCGTTGAAGCTGGTGGTTGTGGCCGCGAATGCCACCGCGGTCGGTGCTTCGTTTTCGTCTTCGATGGCATAGGTGAAGCTGAGGGTTCCGGCCGAGGCCAGCTCGCCGTCGAATGCCCTGACACTGGCGGTCAGCAGCACTTCCTTGATGCCATCGCCATCGAGGTCGACCAGAGTCGCGCCCTGCGCTGTCGCCAACGCCTCGAAGTCGATCGCAACGCCCGAACGCACGCGCACCTGTTTGCCCACCACCTCCAACAGGCCGCCCGGGTTGGTCACCAGCTGCAGGGTAGGCGTCGTGGTGTCGGGATCGCCAATCACGAAGGTGCCCACCACCGTGCCGGCCCCGGTCTTCTCGCCGGCCAGAACCGGTGCGGTGTTCGGCGGGCGGGTCGGCGTGAACGGCGCCTCGTTGATGTTGCGCACGTCGATCGTGAAATCCTTTTCGAACCACGCGCCGGCGCCGTCGGTCACGCGTACGCGGATGGTGTGCGCGGTGCCGGTCTCATAGTCCAGCTTGGTGCCATCGCGGACGCTGAGCGTGCCATCGGCCGCAATCCTGAAGCGGCCACCGCCGTCATTGATGAGGGTGAAGGTGGCCGTATCCTCTGCACCGTCCCGGTCGACATGGCCGAAGCGGCCCAACGACAGGTTGTTGGCGGCGTTCTCGTCCACCGCCAGCGGACCCGGGGCGAGGATGTCGCTGGGCACGTCATTGACCGAACGCACCACCAGGTCCACCACCTGGTCGGCGGTATTGCCGTCGGCATCGGTGACCCTGACCACGAAGCGGTCGGTGCCGTGGCGATCGGCTGCGGGGGTATACACCCAGGCACCGGTGGCTGCGTCGAGTGCAACGCTGCCCATCGTCGGCCCCTGCAGCACGGCGTAGCCGGAGATGTTGTCGTCATGATCGACGGCATTGACGTTGCCCGCCAGTGCCACGTCCTCGTCAGTCGACAGCGACTGGTTGGCCAGCTGCGGGCCGGCCTTGCCGGTGGGATGCCAATAGCGCGTCAGCTGCGCCGCAATGGCTGCCGGCAGGACGGCCGGCACCTGCGTGGAGAATTGCGCCATGGCCTGGATCAGCGGCTCGGCATGGGCCAGGAACAGCGAGCCCGCCGCTGTTGCGATCTCCCGCAGGCGACCTGCCCCGGTGTAGTAGCCGGCGATCGTAACGCTCGATCCACCGCCCAGCACGCTCACCACCAGGTCGTCACCACTGCGCTGCAACCAGACCGATTCCGGACCGGCGTCCTGCAACACCAGCCGGTTGCGACCGAGCGAATCCTCGATCCGATCCGCTCCGTCATGACCCGCGACAACATAGGTGTCGTCGCCCGCACCACCGCGCATCAGGTCGTCACCACCGTCGCCGGACAACGTGTCGTTGCCGTCTCCGCCTTCCAGCAGGTCGTCGCCTGCGCCGCCGGACAGGACATCATCGCCGGCCTCGCCGTACAACTGGTCCGCGCCCGCCTGTCCCCCCAACGTGTCGTCGCCGTCTCCGCCCCAGGCCTTGTCGTCGCCCGCGTCACCACTGATCTGATCGTTGCCCAGGCCGCCATACAGCTCATCGGCGCCGGTGCCGCCGGCCAGTACGTCCTTGCCCGCACCGCCATCCAGACGATCATCACCGTCATCGCCGGACAGCGCATCGTCGCCGTCGCCTCCCATCAGCGTATCGTTGCCGTCTCCGCCAACGAGCACGTCGTCGCCCGCCCGGCCGTCCAGCCAGTCGTTGCCCCCCAACCCGAGCAGCCGGTTGGCACGCGCGTCGCCACTGATCGTGTCACCAAAGTCAGCGGTTCCCACCACGTTCTCGACCGAGCTGACACCACCATTCAGCACGATGCTGTCACCGGTGGCGTGCCCGCCGAACAACGAGCCCGTGGCGAGATCGGCAACCAGCGCCGCGCTGGATGAGACGTAGCGGATCGTGTCTCCGTAGGCCTGCCCAGGCTGGATCGCCTGCCCCAGGCTCACACGGTCACTGCCGCCGTCCAGCACGTCCGCGCCAGCACCGCCCTCCAGCGTGTCATCGCCATCGCCACCGCTCAGCGTGTCGTTGCCGTCGCTGCCGGAAAGGACATCCTCACCCGCCCCTCCGTTGATGACGTCGGCCGCCGTACCGCCCAGGATCAGATCGTCATCGGCCGTGCCCCCCTGCGCGAGCTGGCGGAGATTGCGCAGTTCAACGGTAAGGCCATCGTTGAGCTGCGTGCGCTCAACACTGATCTGCGCGTTGCCGTCACTGCCGATCTTCACCGATCCATTCTGGGCCGCGACCACGTCCAACTGATTCTCGCCGCCGACAATGCGCAGGCGCAGATTGGACAGGCTGATGCCCTTTCCGAACGACAACAGGTCGTCGCCCGACGCGTCCTGGCGCGGCGCCTCACGCAGCAGCTGCAGGCCGTTGGCGGTGTTGCGCCAGGTCGTTCCCTGCAGGCGCCCCACCCCGTAGTTCCAGGCCGAAGCCGGCGGGATCGTGGCCTGCTGCTGCGAGAACAGGAAATCGACCTGATCGAAACTGCGGTAGGCCACCTCTCCGCTGAGGCGGTTGGTCAGGGTCAGCCGGTACGCATGCCGCCCCGCGCTATCGCCCAGGTAATCCCACGATGCCAGGTACGCGCCGGATACCTGGCCGTCCGCGCCCACCACTTCCTCCAGATCGAACGCCGCGTCCATGATCTGGTCGTCACCGTCGCCGACGTTGTACTCATACACATCGTCGCCCGCTCCACCACGCAGCAGATCGTTGCCGCCGCCACCCCGCAGGATGTTGTCGGAGGCATCACCGCCCAGGCGGTCGGCACCGCTTCCGCCGGCAAGGCCCTCGATGCCCTCATACACGTCGCCCTTGGCATGGCTGGTATTGCCGACGGTGTTGCCAAGATAGGCAACGACCGCGCTGCTGCCGGCATAGGATGCGATGTCGGTGCCCAACCCGCCAAACAGCAGATCGGCGTCGCTGCCCCCTTCCAGCGTGTCGTCGCCGCTCCCGCCGTAGAGGATGTCCGCACCGGCACCGCCCTTCAGCAGGTCCGATCCTTCATTGCCGTTGAGCAGATCATCGCCAGCACCGCCGTCGATGACATCGTCACCACCGTTGCCGGTCAGCCAGTCCTTGCCGGACGTTCCACTGATGGTGTCGTTGCCATCACTGCCGCCCAGCAGCGTCATCGCGGCAACGCCCAGGCGACCGGTGGCGGCGAACACCATGTTCTCGATGGAGCCGCCCAGCGCGTACCAGTCCTTGATCGTAAGCGTGTCTGTGGACTGCGACAGACGGCCCGCGTCGCCATCACGGCCCACGGTCAGGCGCAGATCGTTGCCGATCTGCTGCAGCAGGATGTCCTGGACGTCGATGCCCGCACCGAACTCCAGTGAATCAACGCCGGCGTTGCGCGCGATCACGCCATCCAGCGCGCCCATGTGGCGGCGCAGCACCTGTGCCTCGTCGTTCCAGTCGTTGTGGCTGATCCAGCTGGCGCCATTGAAGTACACCACGCCGTCCTTGCTGACCGTGCCATCGGCGTTGCGCACGTAGCCGTTGACGTAGCTGCCCTTCTCCCACACCAGATCCCAGTTGTCGACGTAGTCATCAAGAAGAATGTCTTCGCCATCGCCACGCTGATAGCGGAAGACATCATCGCCTTCGCCGCCCACGACCTCGTCGTTGCCGCGTCCGCCGACGACCAGATCCGAGCCGGAACCACCATATACACGGTCGTTGCCACCGTCGCCGAACACGGTGTCGTTGCCGTCGCCACCGAGCACCTGGTCGTTGCCGGAGCCGCCCATCACCCAGTCCTGGTCGCCGTCGCCGGCAACGAAATCGTCGCCGGCCCCGCCAATGCCGAAGTCATTGCCGGCCAAGCCACGGATCTCGTCATTGCCGTCACCGCCATAGATGAAGTCGGCGCCATAGGTACCGAGGATGACGTCCGATCCGGCGCTGCCGATGATGTAGGACGTCATGTCACCAATGCGGACCTCCTCACCATTGGCAAACCGCAGCCACTCCACCCGGTGGGTCGTCTCAAACCAGTCGCTGATCACCAGCTCGTCGCTGGTGGTCCTGGCACGGCCGGCCGAATCGATGAACACCAGCGAGATCACCAGGTTGTTGCCGTCCCTGCGCATGCGCAGGTTCTCGAACGCAACACCGGCGCTGAACACGATCGCATCCTCGCCGCCACGGACCGTGCCGTCGGCAAGGTAGTCGCCGCCGCCTGCCCAGCCACGTGCCAGCAGCCCCTGCTCCATCTGGCGGATGCGCCAGGCCAGCGAGTCACCGCCCTTGTTGGCCACCGACGCGCCGTCCGCCTCGTCGAAGATCACATCGCGGCCATCGCCAAATCCGAACAGGTACTGGTCCGAGCCACCGCCGCCGAACAGCGCGGCGCCATTTCCGAAGCGGTCGTCACCGGCACCACCGCTGATGATGTCGGCACCGTCGCCGCCCAGGATCCGGTCGACGCCGGCACCGCCTTCAAGCCAGTCCGCGCCACGGCCACCATAGAGGCGATCGTTGCCTGCGCCGCCGCGCAGCAGATTGCCGTTGCCGCCGTTGACGGCGATCGCCGCGGCCTCCGCTGCGGCATCGCCGGCCGCAAAGGTGATGTTGGAAACCGCGCCGGCGAACAGGACGTCGTCACCGTCCTGCCCGAGCAGCCAGTCATCCAGGCGTCCGCCGACCAGCGTGTCATTGCCGGACCCGCCGAGCAGATCATTGCCAAGGTCCCCGCCGCGGACGATATCGTCGCCGTCGCCTGCATCGATGATCGCGGCCACATCCACCTTGTGGCTGCCATTCATCGCCGCGCCGTTGACCTTGAGCGCTGCCGAAGAGGCCAGCACATTGCCTTCCAGCGAGATCTGGTCCGCCCCGCTGCTGCCGGCGATCTCATCCTTCATCGAGGTTTCGATGCTGTCGCGTATTGTTCCGGCGCGCTCATCACCGGCCATCACCGTGAACGTGCGCTCCTTGCCGTCGAGTGCCATGTAGAGATTGGCTGGCCCGATACCGATGCCGTCCACGGTGCCATCGAGGATCTCATCCATCAGCACCGAGAAACCGCCCGTCCAGTCGCTGGCGGCGCGCCGGTGCAGTCCCAGCTCGCGGGCACGTGCGAAGGTAATGGCCCAGCCTGCGGCGAAACCATCCGCCGATCCGGTCGACAGCAGGGCGTTGACCACGCTGGGATCGGCCATGTAGCGGCCATAGTCCAGGGCCACGGACAGATCGCCCACCAGCTGCGTTGAATTGAAGTCCTGTGGACGGGTGGTCGCCAGACCGTTGGACAAGGTCCGTTTGATGTAGATGTCACCGCCTGCCATCTGTGGCACCAGCGAACGCAGTGCCGCCAGGGAGCCGTAGCCGATCACCTCGGCGGCATCGCGCGTCTTGAAGACCACCGCCCCGTTGCGCCGATAGACGAAATCCTTGCCGTGGGTTCCGTATCCACCGGCAACCACGGACGCGGGATCGATCAGGCGTGAACCTGCCAGTTCCAGTACGTTGTTCAGCGTTCCGCTGACCGTCTGCGCGAAACTGATGGCCGCCATCGGGGTGGCGCCCGAGCGCTGCCAGACGCCGCTGATGGCGAACTTGCCCGAGGCCTGGTCCCAGGTCACCTCGGCGCCGGAACGCGGCTTGCCCCCGAACATCGATCCGATCACGCCGCCGAAAATGTAGCCAATGAACGCACCGATGACCGCGCCGACCGGCCCGGCCATGGACCCGAATCGCGTGCCCATCGCCGCACTGGAGGCTGCGCTGGCGGCGCCAACCATGGCACCGATGGACGCCCCCAGCGACGCGCCGATCTGCCCTGCGATGGTATCGAACTCCACCAGCTTGGAGGCCAGCTTGGTGCCCAGCCAGGTGGCCACCACCGTGCTGATGTTGAAGCTGCCCAGGTTGATGTTGCTCAGCGCTGGTACGCCGTTGGAAATGTTCTGGATGATCATCCCCAGCGCCTGCGCCGCTGCAGACTGGCCCAGCTCGCCGACCACCGTTCCCTCCAGGCCGAGGGCATGGATGAGCTCACCGGCCAGATAGGACGAAACCACGCCGGTGGCGTTGGCGCCCAGATCCAGTTCGATATCCTGGAACGCGGCATCGAATGCCTGGAACGCCGATTCGGTCACCCTCAGCTGCGCCAGCGCTTCGGCCAGATTCTCGCCCAGTGCGGAAAACACGATTGAACCGATGCTGCTGACCAGGGCGTCGTCGAACAGTACCGAACTGAGCGAGCTGCCGAAGCTTGAACCGATCGAACCGATGTTCACACCCAGATACAGCACATCGTCGGTGGTGGTCACCGTGCCATCCGCAGCGATGACGGTGTTGACCTCGATGCGGATGTTGCCGCGGGTGGTGACGTTGTCGATCTGGTCGACTTTTCCATCTCCGTTGCTGTCGATCCTCACCTGCGCGGTCTGGACATAGTCGTCCTCGTCGCTGACATCGCCGCCGGAGATCAGGAAGCGATTGTTGCCAAAGTTGCGACTGCCGCTGGTCTTCTCCTGCAGCACGCGCTCGATGCGGTCGTAGTCCCCGTCACCATCAAGATCGGTGCGGACGATCTCGATGACGTCGCCATTGATCGTCTCGCCTACGATCCTCACGCCGTCGCCCTGCGGTTCGGCGATGGTCAGGATGTAGCCGGTGGGCAGATAGCTCTGGCTCTGCCCGATGAAATCAGCCGAGGGCAGGATGAGCTCCTTGTCCGCCTTGGGCAGGAATGCGAGCGTGCCGTCGGTGCGGATGACCGCAATGTAGTCCTGTGCGGTGACCTGATGCTCCTTGTAGGCCTCGATTGACAGGGTATAGGCGGGGCCATTGTGAGCACCCACGCCTGTCACCATCACGTACTTCCCGCTCTCGGTCAGTACATAGAGATCCGGCAGGATCACAACATCGCCGAGGCGGCCACCGGCAGTCCAGGCGCCGCCCGGAACGAAATCCGATTGGCGCACATAGTGCGTGTAATGGCCCTGGATGAAGGCCTGCGCGGCCGTCGTATCCACCCCCTGACCATGCACCATCGCCATGATCATGCCGAGGCTGTCGGATGGATTCCCCACGCCAAAGCCGGCTGAACCCTTGCCAATGCCACTCATCCGGTTGATATCGAAGCCCACCGGCAGGTTGTCGCGGGTCAGGAACAGATCCATCATCTGCGTCTGCGCAAGCGCGGTTCCCAGCGAGAAGCCCGGGAAATACAGGTCGCCGAAGTTCAGTCCGATTCCCTTGGCATCTGCCAGCGCCTGTCGACCGAATGTGATGGCGTCCAACTGCTGCTGCGTTGGAATGTGCAGCGTGGCCAGGGCATCGGTAATGATGTCGCGCCAATCCACCGGGTTGGCCTGTGTTGGCCGATTGGCAACGATGAAGGAGTTGCTCGCGTCGTGATAGAGCGCCATCCCGAAATAGCCGCTCTTCTCTTCGGCGGAGGCTGAGATCACCGACCAGCCGGTGCCATCGAGCGCGACACGGATCGACATCTCGTCAAACTGCATGAGCTCGGCAATGGACGCCATCAGCGCTGCGTTGTCGCCAATCGAGGCGCTCGCGCTGGCGGTCTTCATCCGCCTGACGATCGTGGTGATGGACCGCTTCGGAACCTGGGTGATGGTGCGACCACTCATGTCAGTTCTCCACTCCATTGGGTTGAACAACAATTTCGGCACGTTGCCGGTTGGCAAAAAATGTGATCGGATTCAGGGTTGAGGTCCGCGCTCGCTCATCGCTCCCGCCCCGCTTCCTGCACACGTCTTGAAAGCGGCGACAACAGGTACTCAATGATGCGCCGATCACCGGTCTTGATTTCCGCCGTTGCTGCCAGGCCCGGTGCCAACGCGCGACGCCTCCCATCCACCTCGATCCAAGGCTGCAGCAGGCGCACGCGGGCCGGGTAGCGCAACCCTTCCTTCTCGGTCTGTACCGCATCGCGGCCCACAGTCTCGACCACGCCATCCACCACACCGTAGCGGGTGAACGGATAGGCCTCCAGCTTCACCTCCACCGGCTGCCCGTCGCGGACGAAGCCGGCATCGCGATTGGGCAGCATCGCATCGACCACCAGCTCGCCGTCATGCGGCACCAGCACCATCAGCGCATCGGCCGGCTTCACCACACCGCCGATGGTGTGCACCTGCAGCTGCTGCACCACGCCGGTCACCGGTGCGCGTAGCACCGTGTGACCGGCCTTGTCATGGGCCTTCTTCAATTCTTCGCCACGCAGCGCGCGCGCCGCTTCGGCCTCGGTCAGGGCATCCAATGCTTCGCGTGCGAACTCGCTGCGGCTCTTGCTCATCTGCTGGCTGGCCGCCAGTTGCGCTGCGGTCGCTTTGCGCTGCTCTTCGCGACGGATCGCCAGGTCCTGGCGCATGCCGACAACACGCTCCTTCACTTCGGCCACCTGCAGTCGCGGCACATAGTTGTCGCGGCTCAGTTCCTCCAGCTTGTTCAACTGATCGGTGGCCAGCGGCAGCTGCTCTTCCAACTTGGCGATCTCGGCCAGGATCATGCCGTGCTCGCCATCGCGCTGGCTACGCTCCTGCTGCAAGCCGCCCACAGTGGAATCGAACTCGCGCTGCTTGGCGGCCACCAGTGCCTGCTGGATGGCAACGATGCTGTCAGGCGTTCCCTCCGGTGCGATGAAGCGACCGGCCCGCCCAGCAACGTGGTCAACCACGGCCTGCGCCCGTGCCACATCGATCTGCGCGGTCAGCAACGCCTGGCGCGCCTGCTCGACTTCGGCATGGCTGACCGTCGGGTCCAGTTCGAGCAGCGGCGTGCCGGCCCTCACCGACTGCCCTTCGACCACATGGATCGCACGGACCACACCCTGGTCCGCGGCCTGGATCACCTTCACGTTGCCGCGCGGAATCACCTTGCCTTCAGCCACGGCGACCATGTCCAGGCGGCCAAGGCACGACCAGATCAATGCAATGGCCAGAAAGGCGATCAGCAACCAGAGAACGGTGCGGCCGATCGGGTTCGGTGGCTTTTCCAGGATCTCCAGCGCCGCCGGCAGGAAGTCCGGCGCCGCCGAATCGCGTTGGTCCGGCTGCGCACGCTCCGCGCGCAGGCTCTCGCGCAGGATGCCCAGGTGGTGCCTCAGTCCCTTCAACATGCGTGCTGTCCTTGGCTGGGCGCGCGGTGGTCAGTTCAGCGGGGCCGCCACGGCGGGCAGGCCCATCTGTTTGGTGTAGAGCAGTGAGTAACGGCCTCCCGCGCGCAGCAGATCCTCGTGCGTGCCGGTCTCGGTGATGCGGCCACGTTCGAGGGTCACGATGCGGTTGGCCTGGCGTACCGCCGACAGACGATGCGCGATGATGATCACGGTGCGGCCGGCGGACATCCGCTTGAGGTTGTCCTGGATGACTTCCTCGCTCTCCGCATCCAGCGCCGAGGTCGCCTCGTCGAAGATCAGGATCTTCGGATCGATCGCCAATGCACGCGCGATTGCCAGACGCTGCCGTTGGCCGCCGGAGAGATTGCCACCACGCTCGTCGATGCGTGTGTCGTAGGCCTCGGGCAGCTCCAGGATGAAATCGTGCGCACCAGCCAGCTTGGCCACTTCCACCACCCGGCTCATCGGCATCGCCGGGTCTGCCATGGCGATGTTCTCGCGCACGCTGCGGTTGAACAGCAGGTTTTCCTGCAGTACCACACCCACCTGCCGCCGCAGCCACGCCGGATCCACCATGGACAGATCGACACCATCCACCAGCACACGGCCACGCTCCGGGGTGTGCAGGCGCTGGATCAGCTTGGTCAGGGTCGACTTGCCGGACCCCGAGGGGCCGACCACGCCGAGGATCTCACCCGGAGCGATCTCCAGACTGACCGACGACAACACTTCCTGTCCCTCAGGCCGATAGCGGAACGACACATGCTCCAGCGCGATGCGGCCATCTACTGCCGGCAGGCTGGCACGCGAGGGTGAGCTGGCCGGTTCGGTAGGGGAGTTGAGGATGTCGCCCAGCCGCTCCACGGCAATGCGCGCCTGCTGGAAGTCCTGCGCCAACTGCGCCAGGCGCAGCACCGGTCCGGCAACCTGCCCGGCAAGCATGTTGAACGCCACCAGCTCGCCCACGGTCAGCTTGCCGTCAATCACCAGCCGCGCGCCGAAGAACAGCAGCGCCACCGTGGCCAGCTTGTGGATCAGCTGCACCGCCTGCGAACCCCAGTTGGCCAGCATGCTGGCGCGGAAGCTGGCCTGGATGTAGCCCGCCAGCTGCTTGTCCCAGCGGTTCTGCGCCTGCGGCTCGACCGCCAGCGCCTTGATGGTTTCCACACCGGTTACTGCTTCGACCAGGAACGACTGATTCTCGGCACCGCGCACGAACTTCTCATCCAGGCGGCGCCGCAGCATCGGCCCGACCACCATCACCACCACGGCGTACAGCGGCAGCGTGATCAGCACGATCAACAGCAATGCAGGGCTGTACAGCCACATCACGGCCAGGAACACGATGGCAAAGAACAGGTCCAGCACCACGGTCTGCGCCGAAGATGTGAGGAACTCGCGGATGGTCTCCAGTTCGCGCACGCGCGCCACCGAATCACCGACACGGCGCGCCTGGAAGTAGGCCAGCGGCAGATGGGTGAGGTGCGAAAACAGCTTCGAGCCCAGCTCAGCATCCACACGGCTGGTCGTATGCGAGAACAGGTAAGTGCGCAGCCCGCCCATCACCACTTCAAACACCGAAACCACCAGCAGGCCCAGGGCGAGCACTTCCAGGGTGGTGATGCCCTTGTGCACCAGTACCTTGTCGATTACCACCTGGAAGAACAGCGGCGTGATCAGTGCCATCAACTGCAGGAAGAACGAGGCTACCAGCACGTCACGCAGCAGGCGGCGATACTTCACCAGGGCAGGAATGAACCAACCGACATCGAAGCGCCTCGCGGCGCCGGCCACGCTTTCACGCGTGGTCATCAGCAACAGGCGGCCATCGAACTCCTGCGAGAACTCGCCAAGGGACAGCGTGACCGGGCGTCCGTCGGCCGCCGCGTCGAAGCACAACACGTTCTCGGCGTCGGCCTTGAGCACGAGCGTATAGCGTCCGTCGGCCAGGCAGGCGATGGCCGGCAGCGGATGATCGCGCAGCCCGGTAACCCGCGCCTGTACCACGCGTGCTTTGACGTCCATCCGCTTGGCCAGGCGCAACAGATCCTGTGTATCGATACGGCCTTCGGGGTGGCCCAGCTGGTGCCGGAGCTGGTCGGGGTCGGCAGGCCGATCCAGAAACCCCAACAGGGCGACGAAGCACGCCAGCGCGCCTCCATCGTCCACGCACAGCGACTCCTGCAGATCGATCCCTGATCCGTTGCTGCCCACGTCAACTGCCTTGTTGTCCCCTGGTGCGCGGACTCTAGGGCCATGCCATGGCAGCTGTCCATCTGCTGAATGTGCTTTTGTGCAAATCAGGTCAAAGTGACAAATTGGTCACATTTTTTAACATCAATCCCGTTCATTCAGACAGGAGCGCACCTGCAAGCAGGGGGCCAGCCTCATGGCATCATGATCGCTGCACGTTCCCTATCAGTTCCCATGACAATCAAAGGCAAAGCCACCTCCCTGGACATCGCCCACCTGGCCGGGGTCTCCCAGCCCACCGTGTCGCGGGCCCTGCGTGGCAGCCCGATGGTCAATGCCGAGACCCGCGAGCGCATCCTGCGCATCGCCCGCGAGCTGAACTACAAGGTCGACAAGAATGCCTCCAGCCTGCGCCTGCGCAATGCCGGCACGCTGGCCCTGCTGTTCTTCGAAGACCCGACCAACGACGACTCGCTGATCAACCCGTTCTTCCATTCGATGCTGGGCTCGATCACCCGCGCCTGCGCCCTGCACGGGCAGGACCTGCTGGTTTCGTTCCAGCAGCTGTCCACCGACTGGCAGGCCGATTACGAGGACAGCAACAAGGCCGACGGCATCATCCTGCTCGGCTACGGCGACTACCACGAATCGCGCGACCGCCTGCAACGGCTGGTCGAACAGGGTACGCACTTCGTGCGCTGGGGCGCCGCCCTGCCCGGCCAACCCGGCGTGTCGATCGGCAGCGACAATTTCCAGGGCGGGCACGACATCACCACCCACCTGCTGCAGCAGGGCTGCCGCCGCATCGCCTTCCTCGGCCATGCTTCCAGCCACTACCCCGAATTCCAGGAACGCTACCGCGGCCATGTCGCGGCCCTGCGGGAACACGGCCTGGCTGCCGAGGCGGCGCTGCAGCACGATGCGATCACCACCGAAGCCTCCGGCCAGGAGGCCTGCCAGGCACTGCTGGCGCGCGGCGAGCCGATCGATGCGATCTGCGCGGCCAGCGACCTGATCGCCATCGGCGCGATGCGGGCCCTGCGCGAAGCCGGCCTGCGGGTGCCGCAGGACGTGGCGGTGACCGGCTTCGACGACATCCCCTTGGCAGCATCGGTATCTCCCGCGCTGACCACCGTGCAACAGGACACCAAGCAGGCCGGCCAGCTGCTGGTGGAGCGGCTGCTGGCACTGATCGGCCGGCAGGCAGTGAACAGCCAGAGCATCCCGGTAAAGCTGGTGGTGCGGGAATCGTCGCAGCGCGGGTAGTGTCGAGCTTGCTCGACCAGCGGATGCGACTCCAGTCGGGAAAGATCAGCCGAGCATGGCTCGGCTCTGCGCAAAAACAGTCGAGCAGGCCCGGCTCTACGGATTGCCACCTGCCGTTTCAGGCATCGCGGTGCGAACCGCTGCGCTGAACTCGTCAAGCAGGAACGGCTTGGCGATCATCGCCATGCCCGCATCGAGGAAGGACGAGCGCTCCTGCGCCTTCTCCGCGTAGCCGGTCATGAACAGCACTGGCAAAGTCGGCCGCGAGTGACGGGCTATTTCGGCGAGCTGGCGGCCATTGAGCCCAGGCAGGCCGACGTCAGTGATCAACAGATCGATGCACTGGTCCGAAGTCAGGATCGGAAGCGCGGCGTCCGCATCGCCCACCACCTGGGCCTGGTACCCCAGGTCCTCGAGCACCACCGTGACCAGCATGCGTACCTGCTCATCATCCTCGACCACCAGGATCGACTGGCCAGCACCGAGCCGGATGGCTTTGGCCTGAGCGGCCACCGCTTCGCTGGTCGCGGCCTCCACCAGTGGAATGAACAGGGAAATGGTGGTGCCCTCACCCAGGCGCGATTCGATGGCGATGTGGCCACCGGACTGTTGCATGAAGCCGTACACCATCGACATGCCCAGCCCGGTTCCCTTGCCGATGGGCTTGGTGGTGAAGAAAGGCTCGAATGCGCGCTCGACCACTTCCGGCGCCATGCCGGCGCCCGTGTCGGCGACTGCCACCACCGCATAGTGCCCTGCCGGAACTGCCGGATACTGGCCTGCATGCACATCTGCTTCCGCAGTGCGCAGGATCAGCTCGCCGCCATCAGGCATCGCGTCGCGCGCATTGATGGCCAGGTTCAGCACCGCGCTTTCGAACTGGTTGGCGTCCAGCGTAGCGTGCAGCGGCACCGGGCAGGTTTCGGTACGCAGCCGCACCGTTTCCCCGATCGTGCTGTGCAACAGGTGCTGCACCGATACCAGCAACGTGTTGATCTCCACCGGCCGCGCGTCCAGCGACTGCCTGCGCGAGAACGCGAGCAGGCGCTGGGTCAATGCGGCGGCACGCTGCGCCGAGGTGGTGGCCGTATCCAGGAAACGCTCCAGATCATCCACCCGCCCCATGTCCAGGCGCAGGCGCACGATGTCCAGCGCGGACAGGATGCCAGTCAGCATGTTGTTGAAATCGTGCGCGATGCCACCGGTCAACTGGCCGATCGCTTCCATCTTCTGCGACTGCCGCAGGGCGGCCTCGCTGGCCTCGCGTGCAGCCATCTGCGCTTCCAGCTCACGCGTGCGCTCGGCCACCATGGCCTCCAGTGCATGTGCGTGCTGCTGGCTGTTGCTCAGGGCCAGCTTGGCGGCGGTGATATCGGTAACGAAGACGTGGAATCCGTCGACCCGGCCCTCGGTATCGGTACGTGGCGAGTAACGCACTTCGCAGTCGCGCCGGCCGCGTTGCGGATGCGGCCAGGTGATCTCGAAGAGCGCAGCTTGCCCGTCCAGGGCGCGCTCCATCGCCGCCCTGCGCTGCTGCCATACGGATTCGCCGATCACCTCGCGAACGTGCCTGCCGACCACCTCGCCGGTGGCGAGATCGAACCAGGTCTCATAGGCTCGGTTGGCGAAACGGAAGCACATCGAACGATCAACAAAGGCGATCAGGACCGGCATCGCATCGGCGATCAGGCGCAACTCGGTTTCACTGCGGGACAGTGCGGCCCGCCCGTCCGCCAATGCCGCCATCTGATCACGCACGAGGAACTGCTTGTCACGGGCCCGCAGTGCGCCCTGGGCGGCACTGATCAGGGACATGCTGCCAAGCGGCCGGTCCATCTCCACCACGTTGATCGAAGCTGGCAACAGTGCCTCGCGGGTGGAACGGCGGTACGACCGCGCCGAGCGCAGCAGGATGAATGGAATATCCGACCAGGCCGGTTGCTGCTGCAATGCAGGCAGCATACCGTCGGCACCGCGCACCAACGCTTCCTGGGTCACCACCACCAGGCCGGTGCGATCATCCAGATGCTCGGCCAGCTCCTCCAGGTTGCCGGCGATGCGCGTTGCCAGCCCTACCCCCTCCAGTACCGCGGCAATGCTGTCGGCATCGCGTCCGAAGGGCGCCACGATGCGGACGACCGTGCAGCCTTCGTCCCTATCGGACATCGGACTGGCCCAGCAGCGCTGCGCTGTCACCCACGAATTCGGGCGTGCCGGTCAGGATGCCCTGGAAGTCTGCCAATGGCGCACTGACGGTGATGCCACGCCCGTCGATCTTCAGCTCACGGATGGTGTCTTCGTGCGCACCGCCGCGGTTCTTGATTACCGAAACGGCTTTGCGGATGCGACCCTTGGCCTCGAAGAAACGGAACAGCACCACCGCATCGGCGATGTAGGACACATTGAGGCTGCCGGTGGACATGGTGCCCACCAGGCCATGCTGCGGATTGATCAGGAACGTCGCTACACCCTTCTGGTTGAGATAGGACAACATTTCGTGCAGCTGCAGCATCAGCTGCTTTTCCTGTGGCATTGCCGTGACATAGCCATTCAGGCTGTCGATCACCAGCACGCTGCAGTTGCGCTGCTCGACCGCCTTGCGCAGGTTCCAGGAAAACTCACCCGGCGACACCTCGGCCGGATCCATCTGCAGGATCTCCAGCAGGCCCGAGTGCAGATGCTTGTCCAGGTCGATGTCCAGTGCCGATGCACGCGCCAGCAAGGTACCAACCCGCTCGTCGAACTCGAAGATACAGCAGCGTTCGCCACGTTCGCAGGCCGCCCACACGTACTGCAGGGCGACGTTGGTCTTGCCGCTGCCAGCGGGACCGGTCAACAGGGTCGAGGTCCCGCGCAGGGGGCCCCCGCCCAGCAGGCGATCGATCTCGTCGACGCCACTGCTCACCGGCGAACCCACGAACCGGTCGTGGTGCTCGGAGGCGATCAAGCGGGGGAAAATCTCGAGTCCTCCACGACGGATCACCATATCGTGGTAGCCCGCAATGAAATCCACGCCGCGCAGCTTCTGTACCTGCATGCGGCGCCGGGCCGGGCCGAAATCCAGGGTCAGGCGTTCCAGCGACAGCACGCCGTGGCACAGGCTGTGCAACTGCCCATCGCGCTCTTCGCCGGTAGAGGTCAGGTCATCGACCAGGATTACCGTAGCGCTCTTGGGCGCGAAGAACTGCTTCAACGCAAGGATCTGGCGCCGGTAGCGCAGAGAGTCCTGGGCCAGCAGGCGCAGTTCGGACAACGAATCGAACACCACGCGGGTGGGCCCGATGCTGTCCACCTTGGACATGATCAGATTGACCGTCTCGTCCAGCTCCATTTCCCACGAATGCAGCACCGACTGCAGGCGACCGTTGCCCATTGCGCCTTCAGCCGATCCCAGTTCGAACAGGTGCAGGCCATCCAGCGACCAGCCATGGGCAGCGGCGACTTCGCGCAGTTCCTCGGCGGTCTCGGACAACGTGATGTACAGGCAGCGTTCGCCGCGCCGCAGGCCTTCTAGCAGGAACTGAAGCGACAACGTGGTCTTGCCGGAACCCGGTGGCCCTTCCAGCAGATACAGCCGCGCCTGCGGAAGTCCGCCGCCAAGAATGCTGTCCAGTCCCTCTACTCCGGTAACAGTCCGCATGTACGCCTGCATGGCAATGGCCCTGAGAGGCGCAAAGACTATCGGTGCCCCTGTCGACGTCCTGTGTGATCCGGCCGACCTTCCCCAACGCATTCAGGAAGACTTCACAGGCTGGCCCCCTGCCGCCCTGGCGAGGCCCCACGCACTGGAAGCCGCCCCTGCCGCGCCCTTCAACGATGGGGTGCCCTCACCTGCTACCCGCACGGCACCATGACCAACGGCGCATGACGCCAGCCCGGTTGCGGGTGATAAACAGCGCGATCACACACGGAAAGGTGTACGTCGCATGCTGAAGATAGATTCGCTGTCCAAGACGTACGCCAACGGCGTGCACGCTCTCAACAATGTCAGCCTGGACATCCCGCGCGGCATGTTCGGCCTGCTCGGGCCGAACGGCGCCGGCAAGTCTTCGCTGATGCGTACGCTGTCCACCCTGCAGGAGGCCGACAGCGGTTCGGCCATCCTCACCATTCCCGGCGAAGCGCCGATCGACGTACTGCGCGACAAGGACGCGGTGCGCCGCCGGCTGGGCTACCTGCCGCAGGATTTCGGCGTGTACCCGAAGGTCAGCGCGCTGGACCTGCTGGAACATTTCGCGGTGCTCAAGGGGCTGACCCAGCGCGCGCAGCGCCGCGAGGTGGTCGATGGTCTGCTGCAGCAGGTGAATCTGTGGGACGCGCGCAAGCGCAAGCTCGGCACGTACTCCGGCGGCATGCGCCAGCGCTTCGGCATTGCCCAGGCACTGCTCGGCGACCCGCGGCTGGTGATCGTCGACGAGCCCACCGCCGGCCTCGACCCCGAGGAACGCAATCGCTTCCTCAACCTGCTGGCGGCCATCGGCGAGAACGTGGCGGTGATCCTGTCCACCCACATCGTCGAGGACGTGACCGACCTGTGCCCCACCATGGCGATCATGAACAAGGGCCAGGTGCTGCTGACCGGGCGCCCTGCCGAAGCCATCGATGCTCTGCAGCAGCAGGTCTGGCGCAAGCAGGTCGATCCTTCGGAACTGGCCGACCATGAAGCACGCTACGTAGTGCTGTCGACCCGTCTGGTCGGTGGCCGCCCGGTGATCCACGTGCACAGTGCCAACGATCCCGGCGACGGCTTCGCGGCGGTGGCTCCCGACCTCGAGGACGTGTACTTCCAGCGCCTGCGCCTGCAGGCCCGTGCCCGCGCGGCAGCCTGAGCGGAGCACGCCATGATCCTCAACTTTTTCCGCTTCGAGCTGCGCGAGCAGCTGCGTTCTCCCCTGCTGTGGCTGCTGGCCGGCCTGTTCGCCCTGCTCGCCTTCGCCGCTGCCTCCAGCGACGCCGTGCAGATCGGTGGCGGCAGCGGCAACGTACACAGCAACGCGCCCACCGTGATCGCGCAGATGCTGGGCATCTTCACCCTGCTCGGCATGCTGGTCACCGCCCTGTTCGTCAGCAACGCGCTGCTGCGTGACTTCGAGCTCGGCACAGCCGAGCTGATCTTCGCCAGCCCGGTGAAGCGCCGCGACTACCTGGCTGGGCGCATCGCTGCCGCCCTGGCCGCCGGCTTGCTGGTCTACATCGTGATTGCGTTTGGCCTGTGGCTGGCGCCGTTCATGCCGTGGATCGATCCCGAACGCATGGGCCCGATCAGCTGGCAGGGCTATGCCTGGACCTTCGCGGTCATCGTCATCCCGAACCTGTTGTTCACCACCGCACTGCTGTCGCTGCTGGCAGCGCTGACCCGTTCGATCCTGTGGGTGTACATCGGGCTGGTGGCCTACCTGGTGCTGTACGGCGCCAGCGCGGCCCTGCTGCGCGACATCGACAACACGTGGATCGCAGTGCTGAGCGAGCCGCTGGGCATGCGTGCGCTCAGCCGCACGATCCGCTACTGGTCCACCGCCGAACGCAACAGCGGAATTCCCGAGTTGGCCGGCTACCTGCTGGCCAACCGCGCTCTGTGGCTGGGTGTGGCCGCCGCGCTGTTCGCCGCTACCTTCGCACTGTTCCGCACCGAACGCAGCGGCAGTGGCCGTCGTCGATGGGGCCGCAGGCAGGCGCAGCCGGTTGCCGATGCCAGTGCGGTCCGCCCGACCCGTGCAACACTGCCGCGCGTGGTACCGGCGTTCACCGCCACCACGGTGTGGCAGCAGTTCCTGCGCCAGGTCCGCTTCGATACACGTGGCGTGTTGCGCAGCGTGCCGTTCATCGTGCTGCTGGTACTGGGCCTGGCCAACTTCCTGCCCAGCGCGCTGTTCCGGCAGACGCTGTACGGCACCTCGATCTGGCCGGTCACCTCGCAGATGATCATGGGCCTGCAGGGTGCCTTCAGCTGGCTGCTGGTGATCATCGTGCTGTTCTTCGCCGGTGAACTGGTCTGGAAGGAACGCAGTGCGCGCATCAACGAAGTAACCGATGCCATGCCGGTGCCGAACTGGGTGCCGCTGCTGGCCAAGTTCACTGCCCTGCTGGCAGTGATCGTCTGCTTCCAGGCAGCCGGCGCGCTGGCCGCGATGAGCGTGCAGCTGGCCAAGGGCTACACGCATCTGGAGCCGCTGCTGTACCTGCGCAGCCTGGCGCTGGATTCGGTGGTCTACATCCTGATGGGCGGCCTGGCGCTGGTGCTGCAGGTGCTCACCAACAACAAGTTCGTCGGTTACGCATTGCTGATCGTGGTGATGATCGGCCAGGGTGTGCTCGGCCTGCTCGACTACACGCAGAACCTGTACAACTTTGGCAGTTGGCCCAACGCGCCCTATTCGGACATGAACGGCTACGGCCACTTCCTGACCGGACAGCTGGCCTTCCAGGGTTACTGGGCGCTGTTCCTGCTGACATTGATGTGCCTGGCCTCGGCGTTCTGGGTACGCGGTGTCAGCCAGGGCTTGCGCCAGCGTCTGGCCCTGGCCGGTCGTCGCCTTCGCGGTCCGACCGGCGCCTTCGCAGCACTGGCGGCACTGGCCTTCATCGGTGTGGGTGGCTGGCTGTACTGGAGCACCAACATCCGCAACGAGTTCCTCTCGCCCGACCAGCAGCTGGACCTGCAGGCCCGCTACGAGCGCGAGCTGTCGAAGTACCGCAATCTGCCGCAACCACGCATCGTGGCGGTGGACAACCGCGTGGACCTGTTTCCGGAATCGCAGTCGATGGTGATCGATGCGAACTGGACGGTGCGCAACACCCACGCCACGCCGATCCAGGACGTGCATGTATCGATGGGGGATGACAAGCAGCTGGTCGCGGTCGATCTGGGCGGGCAGACCCTGGCGATGCACGACGCTGACCTCGGCTACCGCATCTACCGTCTGGCCACGCCACTGCAGCCGGGTGAAAGCCGCAACGTCCATTTCCGGGTGGTGCAGAAGCCCAACGGCATTACCGCCGGCCAGGCACCGAGCAATATCGTGGACAACGGCACGTTCTTCAACAGCCGCGTGCTGCCCTCCTTCGGCTACAACGAAGGTGCGGAGATCAGCGACCGCAACGAGCGGCGCAAGCGTGACCTGGGTGAGCCGCGGCGCATGCCCAAGCTGGAAGACGAAGCCGCGCGTGCCAACACCTACATCTCCAACGATGCCGACTGGCTCGACTTCCGTACCACGGTCTGCACGGCGCCGGACCAGGTGGCGCTTGCCCCGGGCTACCTGCAGCACGAGACCACGGTGAACGGCCGGCGTTGCTTCAGCTACGCGATGGACCGCCCGATGCTGAACTTCTACGCCTACCTGTCGGCACGCTGGGAGGTACGCAAGGCGAAGTACAAGGACATCCCGATCGAGGTCTACTTCGACCCGGCGCACGGCTACAACGTGGACCGGATGATCGAAGCGGTACAGAAATCGCTGGCCTACTACGAAGCGAACTTCACGCCCTACCAGCACCGGCAGGTGCGCATCATCGAGTTCCCGGGCTATGCCCGCTTCGCGCAGTCGTTCGCCAATACCATCCCCTACTCCGAGGCCATCGGCTTCATCGCCGACCTGCGTGACCCGGACAAGGTGGACTATGTGTTCTACGTGACTGCGCACGAGATCGCACACCAGTGGTGGGCGCACCAGGTGATCGGTGCCAATGTGCAGGGCGCCACGGTCCTGTCCGAGTCGCTGTCGCAGTATTCGGCGCTGATGGTGATGGAGCAGGAGTACGGCCGCCAGCACATGCGCCAGTTCCTCAAGCGCGAGCTGGACGGCTACCTGTCTGGCCGCGGTGGCGAGGCCATTGAGGAGCAGCCGCTGGAGCGCGTGGAAAACCAGCAGTACATCCACTACCAGAAGGGTTCGCTGGTGTTCTACCGGCTGCGCGAGGAGATCGGCGAGCAGGCCCTGAACCGCGCCCTGAAGCGCTTCCTGCAGGACAAGGGCTACCAGCAACCCCCGTACACCACCTCACGCGAACTGCTGGGCTACATCCGTGCCGAGACCCCGGCTGATCGCCAGCAGCTGGTCACCGACCTGTTCGAGAAGATCAGCTTCTATG
>Ga0207709_10000558_pt1 | contig 31766 bp, 29 predicted proteins | sample KBSM34metaG_FD_184397 | JGI IMG/M metagenome (GOLD analysis project Ga0207709, IMG submission 184397) | Miscanthus rhizosphere microbial communities from Kellogg Biological Station, Michigan, USA - KBS M3-4 metaG (SPAdes) (version 2) | ecosystem: Host-associated > Plants > Roots > Rhizosphere >...
TGAGGCATGTCTAGAGTCTGTCAAGTTACCGGTAAGGGTCCGGTGACTGGGAATAACATTTCCCACGCAAACAACAAAACCCGTCGTCGTTTCCTGCCGAACCTGCAGCATCACCGCTTCTGGGTTGAGTCCGAGAAACGTTTTGTGCGTCTGCGCGTATCTGCCAAAGGCATGCGTATCATCGACAAGCGCGGCATTGATGTCGTGCTGGCCGAAATCCGTCGCGATGGCGGCAAGGTTTAAGGGAGCTAATCATGCGTGAATTGATTCGTTTGATCTCGAGCGCCGGTACTGGTCACTTCTACACTACCGACAAGAACAAGCGTACTACTCCGGACAAAATCGAGATCAAGAAATATGATCCGGTTGTTCGCAAGCACGTGATCTACAAGGAAGGCAAAATCAAGTAATTGATTTTTCTTCTGACAAAAAAACCCGCCTTCAAGCGGGTTTTTTTGTGCCCGGGATTCAGGCTTTCTGTTCGAAGGCCACATAGACCTTGCGGCAGGGCTCCAGCACTTCCCAGGTGCCCTTGAAGCCGGCCGGGATCACGAAGCGGTCGCCGACTCGCAGAGTCTTGGCATTGCCGTCGTGATCACGCAGTACCGATACGCCCTGGAGGATCTCGCAGTATTCGTGTTCGGTGAAGTTCACCGTCCACTGGCCCACGGCGCCTTCCCAGATCCCGGCATTGAGCTGGCCGCACGGGCTGGCGTAATGGTTGAACACCGCCTGCTCGGGGTCGCCCTTGAGGATTTTTTCCGCAGCGGGGCGGTAGCGTTCGCCCTCGGTGGTGGCCTGGCTGAAGTCGACGACGTTGTGGATGCTCATTGTTGTATTCCCCCGTGATTGCGGCGCGAGTGGCTATGAAGGCCAAAGTCTATGTTTATTAAAATGCACATAGCAATGGCGTTTGCCCGGGCTTTGTCAAATATATTGAAAGTACAGGGGTCGCTGGTTTAGGGTGGCGGGTGCCTTTGGCCGAAAACAGGCTGGCCGGGCAGAATTCTTCAGCAGTGCCGGCGTAGTTCGCATGGCGCTTGTATACAAATAAGAGGAGGACACTCGTATGACCACCCTGACTCGTGCCGACTGGGAACAACGTGCCCGCGACCTGAAAATCGAAGGTCGTGCCTACATCAACGGCGAATACACCGCATCGGCTTCCAGCGACACCTTCGAATGCATCAGCCCGGTAGACGGTCGCGTACTGGCGACCATCGCCAGCTGTGATGCCGCCGATGCCCAGCGCGCCGTGGAAAACGCCCGCGCCACCTTCAACTCCGGCGCCTGGTCGCGCCTGGCGCCGGCCAAGCGCAAGTCGGTGATGATCCGCTTTGCCGGCCTGTTGAAGCAGCACGCTGAAGAACTCGCGCTCCTGGAAACCCTGGACATGGGCAAGCCCATCAGCGACTCCCTGGATATCGACGTTCCCGGCGCCGCCCAGGCCCTGAGCTGGAGCGGCGAGGCCATCGACAAGATCTACGATGAAGTCGCTGCCACCCCTCACGACCAGTTGGGCCTGGTCACCCGTGAGCCGGTAGGCGTGGTCGCGGCCATCGTGCCGTGGAACTTCCCCCTGATGATGGCTTGCTGGAAACTGGGCCCGGCCCTGTCCACCGGTAACTCGGTGATCCTCAAGCCTTCGGAAAAATCCCCGCTGACCGCCATCCGCATCGCTGCCCTGGCAGTGGAAGCCGGGATTCCGGCGGGCGTGTTCAACGTACTGCCAGGCTACGGCCACACCGTCGGCAAGGCCCTGGCCCTGCACATGGACGTGGACACCCTGGTGTTCACCGGCTCCACCAAGATCGCCAAGCAGTTGCTGGTCTACTCCGGCGAATCCAACATGAAGCGCGTGTGGCTGGAAGCCGGCGGCAAGAGCCCGAACATCGTGTTCGCCGATGCTCCGGACCTGCAGGCCGCCGCCGAATCCGCCGCCAGCGCCATTGCCTTCAACCAGGGCGAAGTCTGCACCGCCGGCTCGCGCCTGCTGGTGGAGCGCTCCATCAAGGACAAATTCCTGCCGCTGGTGATCGAGGCCCTCAAGGGCTGGAAGCCGGGCAACCCGCTGGACCCGGCCACCAATGTCGGTGCCCTGGTGGACACCCAGCAGATGAACACCGTGCTGTCCTACATCGAAGCCGGGCATGCCGATGGCGCCAAGCTGGTGGCCGGTGGCAAGCGCACCCTGGAAGAAACCGGTGGCACCTACGTCGAGCCGACCATTTTCGATGGTGTCAGCAACGCGATGAAAATCGCCCAGGAAGAGATCTTCGGCCCTGTACTGTCGGTGATCGCCTTCGACAGCGTGGAAGAGGCGATCCAGATTGCCAACGACACGCCTTACGGCCTGGCAGCTGCGGTGTGGACCGCCAACATCTCCAAGGCCCACCAGACCGCCAAGGCCCTGCGTGCCGGCAGCGTCTGGGTCAACCAATACGACGGCGGCGACATGACCGCGCCGTTCGGCGGCTTCAAGCAGTCGGGCAACGGTCGCGACAAGTCGCTGCATGCGTTCGACAAGTACACCGAGCTGAAAGCCACCTGGATCAAGCTCTGAGTCTTGTCGTTTGAGGCGGGGCAGTGCCCCGCCTGATGTCGATCCATAGCGCAGCCGGACTTTCCGCAAGGGGAGTCCGGCTGTGTTGTCTGTGCCTTGCGAAACAATGATCCACAGGAGCGTGGAAATGCGTTGGGCGACCTATTTCGCCGTTTTGGCCGCAGTCTTGAGTGTCGGCCTGGCCCTGGGCGTGACCATGCCCCTGGTGTCATTTCGTCTCGAAAGCTGGGGCTACGGGCCTTTTGCAATTGGCGTGGTGGCGGCGATGCCGGCCATTGGCGTGTTGCTCGGGGCGAAGATCTCCAGCCGCCTGGCGGCGCGCTTCGGCACCGCCAGCCTGATGCGCCTGTGCCTGTGGGGCGGGGCGATCTCCATTGCCTTGCTGGCGCTGCTGCCCAGCTATCCGTTGTGGTTGGTACTGCGCCTGATACTGGGAGTGGTCCTGACCATCATCTTCATTCTGGGGGAAAGCTGGATCAATCAGCTGGTGGTGGAGCAGTGGCGTGGCCGGCTGGTGGCGCTGTATGGCGCAAGCTATGCCTTGAGCCAGCTGGCCGGGCCCCTGCTGTTGGGCGTGCTGGGTACTGAGCATGATTACGGCTTCTGGACCGCGGTGGGTTTGCTGGTGGTATCACCGCTCCTGCTGTTGGGGCGCAGCGGGGCGCCGAGCACCGAGTCGTGCAGCGTGACCCTGTTTGACCTGTGGCACTTCTGTCAGAAGTTGCCGGCGATTGCCTGGGCAGTTGCATTGTTCGCTACTTTCGAGGCGCTGATTCTGACCCTGCTGCCGGTGTATTGCCTGAGCCAGGGGTTCACCGAAGACATTGCCCTAGCCATGGTCAGCACCGTGGTGGTGGGGGATGCACTTTTGCAACTGCCGATTGGCGCCCTGGCGGATCGGATTTCCCGGCGCGGCCTGTTCACCGGCTGCGCGGTGATCCTGTTGTGTTCCAGCCTGGCCATTCCGCTGTTGCTGGGCACCGTGCTGATCTGGCCACTGTGGGTGTTGTTCGGGGCCAGCGCCGGGGGCTTGTTCACCTTGTCGCTGATCCTGATCGGCGAGCGTTACCGCGATGACGCACTGGTGCGGGCCAATGCCCATGTGGCGCAGCTCTGGGGTATTGGCTGCCTGATCGGGCCGCTGGTGGCAGGGGCCGGCAGCCAGTGGGTGAGCGGCCACGCCATGTTGCTGCTGGTGGCGGCCGGGGCTTTTGGCTTGCTTGTCCTGCTGCTGCGCCAGGGGGCCTTTGGCGAAGCCCAGGCTGCGTTGTAGCCACTCAGAGCATGCGTTCCAGGCCGATGCGGGTGCTCAGCCAGGCATTGAAGCGGCGCCACCAGTTGCCGGGTTCATGGTCCAGGCTGTGCAACTGGCCCTTATCCTCGGTCACCCAGACCAGCTTGCCGTCCAGCAGCTTGACCTGGTAGCTCAGGGCCGGCGCCATCCCCTGCAGGGCCAGGGCGCGGACATGTTCAGCCAGCTCGGGGCTGTCCACCAGCACCCCGACCTCGGTGTTCCACAGCACCGAACGGGGGTCGAAGTTGAACGAGCCGATGAAGCTCTTTCGTCGGTCGAAGATCATCGCCTTGCTGTGCAGGCTGGAGTCGGAGCCCTTGTAGGAGCCGCTGTGGAACAGGTGCGGCCCGCTGCCACCGCGCTCGCCGGGTTGTCGGCGCAGTTCGTAGAGCTTCACTCCATGTTCCAGCAATGCCTTGCGATAGGGCGCATAGCCGCCATGCACCACTGGCACGTCGGTGGCTTCCAGGGAGTTGGTCAACAGGCTCACCGAGACTCCGGCGTCCGCGCGCCCGGTCAGGTACACCAGCCCAGGCTGCCCCGGAACGAAGTAGGCCGAGATCATGATCAGCTCCTTGCCGACCCCGCTCAGTTCCGGTGCCAGCTGGGTGGTGAGCAGCAGGTGCGGGTCGGGGTCACCCTTGGCCAGGACCTTGGCCGGAGCGTCCCACAGGGCCTGGTTCCAGGCCCAGATCAGTTCCTTGCGCCAGATGTCCATGCGCGGCTGGGTCTGGTAGGTCATTAACTGCCGGTACAGCGCCTGGTTCTGCCGGCGGCTGTCCTGCAAGGATTCCTCGAGGCGCAGCCGGGTGTTGTCCAGCGCCTTGGTGGAAGGTGTGCTGGACAGGAACTCGCCGATGGGGCGGCTCAGGGCGCTGTTCCAGTACTGGTCGAAGCTGTGGCCCAGTTGCTCGGCCACCGGACCCACGCTGAACATGTCGATGTCGGTGAAATTCAGGTTGGGCTGGGCGTCGAAGTATTCATCCCCCAGGTTGCGCCCGCCGACGATGGCCACGCTGTTGTCTGCCAGCCAGAGCTTGTTGTGCATCCGCCGATGCTGCTGCGACAGGTTGAACAGGCGGCCCATGGCCCGGGTCAGGCCGGTGCTGCGGCCCAGGTGCAGAGGGTTGAACAGGCGGATCTGGATCTGCGGGTGGGCGGCCAGGGTGGCGATGATCTGGTCCAGGCCGTCGCTGGTGGTGTCGTCCAGCAGGATGCGTACCCGCACGCCACGGTCGGCGGCCTTGAGCAGCTCGTCCACCAGCATGCGGGTGCTGATGCCGTCGTGGACGATGTAGTACTGCAGGTCGAGGCTGCTTTGCGCGTTGCGGATCAGCTCGGCGCGGGCCATGAACGCTTCGGTGCTGTTGGGTAGCAGGCGAAAGCCGGAACGCCCCTGGTAGGGTGCGGCCTGGGCCCGGATTGACTGGGCAAAGCCCGAATCACGGGCGGGCAGGGCCTGGCTGGGTTGGTACGGCACCTCGCGGGTAGCGCAGCCGCCCAGCCCGAGGCTCAGCAGCAGAAGCCAGGTGAAGGCCTGTATAGGGTTCAAGTCAGGTCATCTCGCATCACGGCACGGGTTGGCATGGGACGGCTGGCTTCCTGCTTCGGGTCGGGCTCAGTCCGAGGTTTCACTGAGCAGCTTGATGGCTGCAGCGCCGACCTTGCGTACCGCGTCTTCGATCTGCGCGGTTGGCTTGGCAGCGTAGTTCATCCGCAGGCAATTGCGGTACTTGCCCGAGGCGGAAAAGATGCTGCCCACGGCAATCTGCACCCCTTGCTCGAGCAGCACTCGGTTGAGCTTCAGAGCATCAAAGCCCTCGGGGAGTTCGATCCACAGCATGAAACTGCCCTGTGGCCGGCTGGCGCGAGTGCCGGCGGGGAAGTAGCGGCTGACCCAATCGAGCATCAGGTCACGATTGCGCTGGTACTGGGTGCGCATCTTGCGCAGATGCGGCTCGAAGTGGCCGCTCTTGAGAAACTCGGCGATGGCTACCTGGGGCTGCGGGGCCGTGGAGCCGGTGCTGATGTATTTCATGTGCAGTACACGTTCCAGGTAGCGGCCGGGCGCCACCCAGCCGATGCGCAGGCCTGGGGCCAGGGTTTTCGAGAACGAGCTGCACAGCAGCACCCGGCCATCATCGTCGAAGGACTTGATGGTGCGCGGGCGCGGGTAGGTGTAGGCCAGTTCGCCATACACATCGTCCTCGATGATCGCCACGTCGAAGCGCTGGGCCAGGGTCAGCAGTGCCCGCTTGCGCGGCTCCGGCATGATGTAGCCCAGGGGGTTGTTGCAGTTGGGTGTCAACTGTATGGCCTTGATCGGCCACTGTTCCAAAGCCAGTTCCAGGGCTTCCAGGCTGATTCCGGTAATGGGGTCGGTGGGGATCTCCAGGGCCTTCATGCCCAGGCCCTTGAGGGTCTGCATGGCGCCGTGGAAGCTCGGCGAGTCCACGGCGACGATGTCCCCCGGTTCGCAGATGGCGCGAATGCTGGTGGACAGCGCCTCGTGGCAGCCGGTGGTGATCACCAGGTCGCCGGCCCCCAGTTGGCAGCCGGAATCCAGCATCAGTCGTGCGACCTGCTCGCGCAGCTCCAGCACGCCGTAGATGTTGTCGTAGTGCAGGCCTGGCATGTCCTGGCGCCGGCTGAGGCGAGCCAGGGCCCGCAGCAGAGGCTTGAGGGTGGGTGTGGTGATGTCCGGCATGCCGCGGCCCAGTTGCACCACGTCCTTGCGCGGCACGGCGCGAATCAGTTCCAGCACTTGGTCCCACTGCGAGATCTCTACCGGCCGCTGGGCCGGGCGGCCAACGGCGGGCAGGGCGGGCAGTTCGCGGCTGGGCGGCACGAAGTAGCCGGACTTGGGCTTGGGCATCGCCAGGCCGTTGTCTTCCAGCAGGCGGTAGGCCTGCTGCACGGTGCTCAGGCTGACCCCGTGCTCGACGCTCAGGGCGCGCACTGAGGGCAGTCGATCGCCGGGGCGGTAGAAGCCCTGCTCAATGCGGGTGCCCAGGAGTTCGGCGAGGTTGACGTAGAGGGTCATGGCATTGGCTCGTAGTGGGGGCGCGAGGACCGGTACAGATGGGGCAAAAATACAGGATTCAGCAGGATTTTTGGCAAAACTGTATGGAGTTAATACCGCTGTATTGAGTCTGTAATGGTTTTTGCGCACCAAGCATCCTATTGGCTCATGGCAACTTTGAGCAAACAGGAGCAATACAGATGAACGGCTTGAGCGATGTGCGTCTGTCGTTACGGAGTCAGGAGCTGCAGGCAGAGCAGGAGCAGGCACTGGCGGCACGCCTGCCACGCTCCGCACCGCCTGGGCTGAGCCCGCTGGGTCTGTACTGGCATCGGCTGCGCACGCGCAAGGCGTTGCTGGAGCTGACTGCCGAGCAGTTGCGCGATGTCGGCCTGAGCCGGGAAGAGGCGCGGGCCGAAGGTCTCAAGCCGTTCTGGCGGCTGTAGGCCGACGCCGCGCAGCCACGGGGAGGGTCAGAGCAGTTCCTTCAAGCGGTGCCAGAGCATGCCCAGGGCCAGCAGCGGCGAGCGCAGATGCTTGCCGCCCGGGAAGGTGATGTGCGGCACCTTGGCGAAGAGGTCGAAACCGCCGCCGTGCTGGCCGCTGATGGCCTCGCCCAGCAGCTTGCCCGCCAGGTGCGTGGCATTCAGGCCGTGGCCCGAATAGGCCTGGGCGTAATACACATTGGGCTGGTCCTTGAGCCGGCCGATCTGCGGCAGGCGGTTGGCGCCGATGCCGATCATGCCGCCCCATTGGTAGTCGATCTTCACTGCGGCCAGTTGCGGGAACACTTCCAGCATCTTCGGCCGCATGTAGGCGGCGATGTCCTTGGGGTCACGCCCCGAATAATGACAGGCACCCCCGAACAGCAGGCGCCGGTCAGCCGAAAGGCGGTAGTAGTCCAGGGCCACGCGCTGGTCGCAGACCGCCATGTTCTGCGGCAGCAGTTCCTGGGCCAGGGCCGGGCTCAAGGGTTCGGTGGCGATGATGTAGCTGCCGGCCGGAAGCACCTTGCCCCCCAATTCCGGATTGAGATCGTTGAGGTAGGCGTTGCAGCCCAGCACCAGGGTCTTGGCCCGGACGGTGCCGCGACTGCTGTGGACCTTGACCTCGGGGCCATAGTCGATGCGGGTCACCGCAGAGTGCTCGAACAGTTGCACCCCCAACTGCTGCGCCGCCCGGGCTTCGCCCAGGGCCAGGTTCAGCGGGTGCAGGTGGCCCGAACCCATGTCGATCAAGCCGCCAACATAGCGCTTGGAACCCACCACGCTGTGCATTTCATCGGCCTGCAGCAGCCGGGTCTGGTGGCGATAGCCCAGGCTGCGCAGTTCCTCGGCGTCTTCGGCGAAGCCGGCAAGGTCGGCCGGCTTGTTGGCCAGGTCGCAGTAGCCCCAGGTCAGGTCGCAAGGGATCTGGAAACGCTCGATGCGTTGGCGGACGATCTCCACCGCCTCCAGCCCCATGAGCTTCATCTGCCGCACTCCGTCCTCGCCTATCACCTTGGTGAACTGGTCGAGGCCGTGGCCGACGCCGCGAATCAACTGCCCGCCATTGCGCCCGCTGGCGCCCCAGCCGATCTTGTGCGCCTCCAGCAGGACCACGCTGAGGCCACGCTCGGCCAGTTCCAGCGCGGTGTTGAGCCCGGAAAAACCGCCCCCGACCACGCACACATCGGCTGTCAGATCGCCCGCCAACGCTGGGTAGTCAGGTTGCGGCAGGCTGCTGGCGGCATAGTAGGAAGCGGCGTGCTGAAGGCTGGCGGGCATGGGATGCGTCCTGATGATGGTGTCGGTAAAAATGCGCGGAGCATAAGTCGGGCCTTTGCGCCGGGGCAACCGCAGGACGCCCGGTCCTGTCTGCCGCCAGGCATTTAGGGCAGAATTCACGGCTATTCATGCCCCGGTAGTCTTTTTCATGAGCTGTAACCGTCAAATCGTCCGCAGCCTGCGTCAGCAGATTCCCTCTTTCGAGTGCGTTCCCGGCTGCCACGACTGCTGCGGCCCGGTGACCACCTCGCCGGAGGAAATGTCCCGCCTGCCGCGCAAGACCGCTGCCGAGCAGGAAGCTGCCATGGACGAGCTCAACTGCGTGCACCTGGGGCCCAACGGTTGCACCGTGTATGACGAGCGTCCGCTGATCTGCCGCCTGTTCGGCACCACGCCGAGCCTGCCTTGCCCCAACGGCCGGCGCCCGGTGGAGATGATCCACCCTCGGGTCGAAAAACAGATCCACGACTACATGGCCAGCACTCGCCAGGTCCTGGTCTAGCCCCGCGCACCCCGGCTTGCCGGAAGGCTTCACCCTCTCGCTTCAATCCGGAATCGGCAGGCTCAGGCTCTCCTTCACTTCTTCCATGACGATGTAGCTCTTGGACTCGCGCACGTGGGGCAGCTTGAGCAGGATGTCCCCCAGCAACTTGCGGTAGGACGCCATTTCCGAGATCCGCGCCTTGACCAGATAGTCGAAGTCGCCGGACACCAGGTGGCACTCCAGTACGTGGGGCAGCTTCAGCACCGCCCGGCGAAACTCCTCGAAGGTATCGCCGGACTTGTAGTCCAGGCTGATCTCGACGAACACCAGCAGGCTGCCCTTGAGGTGCTGCGGATTGAGCCGCGCGTTGTAGCCCATGATGATCCCTTCGCGCTCCAGGCGGCGCACGCGCTCGGTGCAGGGGGTGGTGGAGAGGCCCACTCGCTCCCCCAGCTCGGTGAAGGAAATGCGTCCGTCGGCCTGGAGTATCCGCAAGATATTGCGATCGATCTTGTCCAGGGCCCGACGGGTCTGATGGTTGGTGCGCATAGGGGATGCCCCTCCGTGAAAAGCAATATCGCCGAGAATTCTCGCCAAATATAGGCGGTTATATAGTGAAAATCACTGCTCAATGTTTCTTACACTGCGCCCATCTTTGCTCTGAATAACAAACGTCAGCGGTCAAGCCGCGATGAGGATATGAAAATGCGCGTTCTGGTCTTGGGCAGTGGCGTTATCGGAACCACCAGTGCCTATTATCTGGCTCGAGCCGGATTTGAAGTGACCGTAGTGGACCGTCAGCCGGCCGCCGCCATGGAAACCAGCTTCGCCAACGCCGGCCAGGTCTCGCCTGGCTATGCGTCGCCCTGGGCCGCTCCGGGTGTACCGCTCAAAGCCATCAAATGGCTGCTGCAGCGCCACGCGCCACTGGCGATCAAGGCCACGGCCGACATCGACCAGTACCTGTGGATGGCGCAGATGCTGCGCAACTGCACCGCCAGCCGCTATGCGGTGAACAAGGAGCGCATGGTGCGCCTGTCCGAATACAGCCGTGACTGCCTCGACGAGTTGCGAGCGGAAACCGGCATTGCCTACGAAGGCCGCAGCCTGGGCACTACCCAGCTGTTCCGCACCCAGGCGCAGCTGGACGGTGCGGCGAAAGACATCGCCGTGCTCAAGGAATCCGGCGTGCCGTTCGAACTGCTGGACCGCGAAGGCATCGCCCGGGTCGAGCCGGCCCTGGCCAACGTCACTGACATCCTCGCCGGTGCCCTGCGCCTGCCCAACGACCAGACTGGCGACTGCCAGATCTTCACCACGCGCCTGGCGGAAATGGCCAGCAAGCTGGGTGTGGAATTCCGCTTCGGCCAGGACATCCAGCGCATCGACTTTGCCGGTGACCGGATCAACGGCGTGTGGATCGACGGCAAGCTGGAAACCGCCGACCGCTACGTGCTGGCCCTGGGCAGCTACTCGCCGCAATTGCTCAAGCCGCTGGGCATCAAGGCGCCGGTGTACCCGCTCAAGGGTTACTCCCTGACCGTGCCGATCACCAATCCGGCCATGGCCCCGACTTCCACCATCCTCGACGAAACCTACAAGGTCGCGATCACCCGTTTCGACAACCGGATCCGGGTCGGCGGCATGGCGGAGATAGCCGGTTTTGACCTCTCGCTCAATCCGCGCCGGCGTGAAACGCTGGAGATGATCGTCAACGATCTCTATCCTCAGGGCGGCGACCTGTCCCAGGCCAGTTTCTGGACCGGGCTGCGTCCCACTACTCCGGATGGCACGCCGATTGTGGGCGCCACGCCGTTCCGCAACCTGTTCTTGAACACTGGCCACGGTACGCTCGGCTGGACCATGGCTTGCGGTTCCGGTCGCCTGCTGGCGGACCTGATGGCCAAGAAAAAGCCGCAGATCAGCGCCGAAGGCCTCGATATTTCCCGTTACGGTAACCCTCAGGAGTCAGCTAAACATGTCAATCCAGCGCCAGCTCACCAATGAGCGCATGAGCCAGATTGTTGTCCACGGCGGTACGGTGTATCTGTCCGGGCAAGTCGGCGATGACATGCAGGCCGGGATCGAACAGCAGACCCGCGAGACCCTGGCCAACATCGAACGCCTGCTGGACCTGGCCGGTACCGACAAGAGCAAGCTGCTGTCGGTGACCATCTACCTGAAGGACATCGATGCCCACTTCGCTGGCATGAACAGTGTCTGGGACCAGTGGCTGCCAAAAGGCGTGGCGCCGGCCCGGGCCACGGTCGAAGCCAAGCTGTGCGAACCGGAAATCCTGGTCGAGCTGGCCGTAGTGGCCGCTCTGCCTTAAGCGACAAGATCCCTCTCCCGGTGCCGGTGGCGGCTCGCCGTTATCCAGCACCGGTTTTTTATTCCCCATGACCGCCTAGAAGTCTGCCGCCATGCGCCCTGCCCGTGCCCTGATCGATCTCCAAGCCCTGCGTCACAACTACCAACTGGCCCGTGAAACCTCGGGAGTTCGTGCTCTCGCGGTGATCAAGGCCGATGCCTACGGCCATGGCGCGGTGCGCTGCGCCCAGGCACTGGAAGGCGAGGCCGACGGTTTCGCCGTGGCCTGCATCGAAGAAGCCCTGGAGCTGCGCGCCGCGGGCATTCGTGCGCCGGTGCTGCTGCTGGAAGGTTTTTTCGAAGCATCCGAGCTGGCGCTGATCGTCGAGCATGATTTCTGGTGCGTGGTGCATTCGCTGTGGCAACTCGAAGCCATCGAGCAGGCGGCCGTGGCCAAGCCACTGACGGTCTGGCTCAAGCTGGACTCGGGCATGCACCGGGTCGGCCTGCATCCCAAGGATTACCAGGCGGCGTATCAGCGCCTGCAGGCCAGCGGCAAGGTCGAGAAGATCGTGCTGATGAGCCACTTTGCCCGCGCCGATGAACTGGACTGCCCGCGTAGCAGCGAGCAGGTGGCGGTATTCGAAGCGGCTCGCCAGGGCCTCGGAGCGGAAATCAGCCTGCGCAATTCGCCGGCGGTCATGGGCTGGCCCAGCGTACCCAGCGATTGGGTGCGCCCGGGCATCATGCTCTACGGTTCGACGCCGTTCGAAGAAAACAACTCGGTGGCCGCGCGCTTGCAGCCGGTAATGACCCTGGAGTCCAAGGTGATCTGCGTGCGTGAACTGCCGGCCGGCGAGCCGGTGGGCTACGGCGCCAGGTTCATCACCGACAGGCCAATGCGCATTGGCGTGGTGGCCATGGGGTATGCCGACGGTTATCCGCGCCATGCGCCTACTGGTACGCCGGTACTGGTGGCCGGCCAGCGCAGCCGCCTGCTGGGCCGGGTGTCCATGGACATGCTGTGTGTCGACCTGACGGACGTGCCCCAGGCCGGTCTTGGTTCGACCGTGGAGTTGTGGGGCAAGAACATCCTCGCCAGCGATGTTGCGCAGGCCGCCGATACCATCCCTTATCAGCTGTTCTGCAACCTGCGCCGGGTGCCGTTGGTGTACTGCGAAGGCTGAGATTCCGTGGGCTGTACCGAAAGTCGCCTTCCCGGGGGGAATCGGGAGCAAGTGTTGTAAATACTGAACGCTGTCGCCATGATAACGCTCAATTACAACAACGCCTGATTCCCGCCTAGGAGGCTGCCGCATTGGACGTCGGTGAACGACTGCAATCCATCCGTAAACTGAAAGGTCTTTCCCAGCGTGAACTCGCCAAGCGTGCGGGCGTCACCAATAGCACCATTTCAATGATCGAAAAGAACAGCGTCAGCCCCTCGATCAGCTCGCTGCGCAAGGTGCTGGGCGGCATTCCCATGTCCATGGTGGAGTTCTTCTCCGAGGAAATTCTCCAGGAAACGCCTTCTCAGATCGTCTACAAGGCCCACGAACTGATCGACATCTCCGATGGTGCGGTGACCATGAAGCTGGTGGGCCGGGCTCATCCGAGCCGCGCCATTGCCTTCCTCAACGAGATCTACCCGCCGGGTGCCGATACCGGTGAAGAGATGCTCACCCACGACGGCGAGGAAACCGGGATTCTCCTCGAGGGGCGCCTGGAACTGGTGGTAGGGCTTGAAACATTTGTCCTCGAAGCCGGCGATAGCTACTACTTTGAGAGTACGAAGCCGCACCGTTTCCGTAATCCGTTCGATGTTCCGGCGCGGCTAATCAGCGCAGCCACTCCAGCGAACTTCTAGATCAAGAGGCGTCCTGCAAGGCTTGCAGAGAGGCCCCCAGCGACATTTTGCCGCGAATAAGACCCCTTCGACTTTGGGGTTGTTTCAGTGTGGCGGGCTAACCGTTATACTTTCGCCCGCCTGCGAAACCGTGGCCGCAGGCGTGACTAGCCACCATTGAGGGTGTACGCGTGAACCTAATTATGAAAATGCTGGCCGCACCAGCAACCGTATTGGCCCTTTGGGCAGTCAGCGCTCAAGCTGCGACTAATGATGATATTGCCAAGCGTCTTGAGCCTGTCGGCCAGGTCTGCGTCCAGGGGCAGGAATGCAAGGGTATGGAAGTGGCCGCCTCTGCGGGCGGTGGCGGTGGCGCGAAATCCCCGGATGACGTGATCGCCAAGCACTGCAACGCTTGCCACGGCACCGGCCTGTTGGGCGCACCGAAAATCGGTGACACCGCAGCCTGGAAAGAGCGCGCCGATCACCAGGGCGGCCTCGACGGCATCCTGGCCAAGGCCATCACCGGGATCAACGCAATGCCGCCTAAAGGCACTTGCGCCGATTGCTCCGATGACGAGCTCAAAGGTGCAATCCAGAAGATGTCCGGCCTGAAATAAGCCGCCATCTTCAGCGAAAAAGCCGCTTACGAGCGGCTTTTTTGTGGGCGTAATTTGCCCTGTGTACTGGTCAATGCAGCAAACTCCCGGCAAGCTCGGTCCAACCTCAATTCATGGACGGTCCCCGGAGGGTCAGATGCTGCAATCCTGTTCTATCGAGCATGCGGTGGATGAAGTGCTCGCGCGTTTGCCGCAACACATTCACATGGGCATGCCCCTGGGGCTGGGTAAACCCAATCGTTTCGCCAATGCCCTGTACCGGCGCATCGCCGGGATGCCGGAACGCCAGCTGACCATCTACACCGCTTTGAGCCTGGGCCGGCCGGCCCTGGGCGACGGTTTGCAGAAGCGCTTTCTCGAACCCTTCGTCGAACGGGTATTCGGTGACTACCCGGAGCTGGATTTTCTCGCTGACCTGCATCGCGACAGCCTGCCGGCGAACATTCGCGTCGAGCAGTTCTTCATGCAGCCCGGCAGCCTCCTGCACAGTGCCCCGGCGCAGCAGGACTACGTCAGCAGCAACTACAGCCATGCCGCCCGGGACATCAACGCAGCCGGTCTGAACCTGGTGGCGCAACTGCTGGCCAGGGACCCGCAAGACGCGGGACGCCTGAGCCTGAGCTGCAACCCGGACATCACCCTCGACATGTTGCCGATGATTGCCAAGCGCCGGGCGCAGGGGGAAACCATCTTGATCCTCGGCCAGGTCCACAGCGACCTGCCCTATATGCCGGGTGACTCGGAAATCGATGCCGCGGACCTCGACCTGCTGATCGACGAAGAGGAACGCAGTACGTTGTTCTCCACGCCGAACATGCCCGTGGGCATCCAGGACCATTGCATAGGCCTGCACGCCAGCACCTTGGTGCGCGACGGCGGCACCCTGCAGATCGGCATTGGCTCCATGGGCGATGCGCTGACCGCGGCCTTGCTCGCACGGCAGGCGGACAACGAGGGCTACCGCGCACTGCTGGCAGACCTGGAGGTGGATTACTGGCAGCCGCTGATCGATCGCGAAGGGGGTGTCGAGCCCTTTGCCCAGGGGCTCTACGGCTGCAGCGAAATGTTCGTCAACGGCCTGCTGGCCCTGGCCGACGCGGGCATCGTACGGCGCAAGGTGTACCCGACCGTGGCGCTGCAAGAGCAAGCCAATGCCGGCACCCTGGATCCGGATTCGGCTGTCGGCGGGGTCTCGATCCATGGCGGTTTCTTCCTTGGCCCGCGCAGCTTCTATCAGCGCCTGCGGGAGCTGCCCAAGAGCAGGCTGGCGCAGTTCAACATGACCGCCATCAGCTACATCAACGAGCTGTATGGCCATGAGGAGCTCAAGCGTCTGCAACGCCGGGATGCGCGCTTTATCAACAGCGCCTTCACCATGACCCTGATGGGGGCGGCGGTGTCCGACCAGTTGCAGGGCGGGCGTGTGCTGAGCGGGGTGGGCGGGCAATACAACTTCGTCGCCCAGGGCCATGCCCTGGCGGATGCCCGCTCGGTGCTGATCCTGCGCAGCTGGCGCGAGTCGGCGGGGGAAGTGAGCTCCAACATTGTCTGGGAATACGGCCACTGCACCATCCCCCGTCACCTGCGGGACATCGTGATCACCGAGTACGGCATCGCCGATCTGCGGGGCAAGACGGACGCCAAGGTGATCGAGGCGTTGCTCAATATCAGCGATTCACGCTTCCAGGCCGGATTGATCGAGCAGGCACAGAAAGCCGGCAAGCTGGCGAAGGACTTTCGTCTGGAGCCGCGTTTTGCCGACAACAGCCCACAGCGTTTGCAGAACATTCAGGCGCGTCATCGCCACCTGTTCCCGGAGTATCCGCTGGGCAGTGATTTCAGCGCCCAGGAGCGCGACCTGCTGCGGGCGCTGAACTGGCTCAAGAGCAAGTTCAAGCTCAGCGAGATCCTCGAGCTGGGCAAGGCGGCACTCGACGCACCGGAGCCCGCGGCGTTTGCCGAGCACTTGGAGCGCATGGGGCTGGAGAAACCCGAAGGCCTGCGTGAAGACCTGTACCAGCGGTTCCTGCTGGCGGGTCTGCAGGCCACGGTACCCACCATGTCGTAGGAGGCGGCTTGCCGGCGAATGGGCCTTCAAGTCTTGCGCTGCTCTCAAGGGCGTCTTCGCTGGCAAGCCAGTTCCTACACAAGTCTGTTGCTCTGGCGGGCGGGGTTACTCGATGAAGGTGACCACGCCGCCGGCCAGGGATTTGACCCGGGCCAGGGATTCCACGCGGTAGCCCTGGGAGTCCAGTTCGGCACGACCGCCCTGGAACGACTTCTCGATGACGATGCCCAGGCCGGCCACGGTGGCGCCGGCCTGCTTGATGATCGAGATCAGTGCCTGGGACGCCTTACCGTTGGCCAGGAAGTCGTCGATGATCAGCACGCGGTCGCTGCTGGTCAGGTGCCGCGGGGAAATGGCGACGGTGCTTTCCACCTGCTTGGTGAAGGAGTACACGGTGGCCGACAGCAGGTTCTCGGTCAGGGTCAGGGACTGGTGCTTGCGGGCGAAGATCACCGGCACGCCCAGGTTCAGACCGGTCATGATCGCCGGGGCTATCCCTGAGGCTTCGATGGTGACGATCTTGGTGATGCCCGAATCCTTGAACAGCGTGGCGAATTCGTCGCCGATCAACTTCATCAACTGCGGGTCGATCTGATGGTTCAGAAAGGCGTCGACCTTCAGTACTTGATCGGAAAGCACGATGCCTTCTTCGCGAATTTTCTTGTGCAGTGCTTCCACGGAGCTTCCTCTACTGGCCACGTCTGGGCCAAAGGTCTGTTAAAAAATAGTCGATTTTAACGCTTTAACATCGCGCGTATATCCGCCAAGGCGCTATTGCCGCGAACGGCCTTCACTTCGGTCGGGGTGTCGTCGTTGCCTTCCCAGGCCAGATCGTCCGGGGGCAGCTCATCGAGGAAACGGCTCGGCGCGCAGTCGATGATTTCACCGTACTGCTTGCGCTTGGCTGCAAAGGTAAAGGCCAGGGTCTGACGCGCGCGGGTAATGCCCACATAGGCCAGACGCCGTTCTTCCTCGATGGTATCGGCTTCGATACTGGAGCGGTGCGGGAGGATTTCCTCTTCCATGCCCATGATGAACACGTAGGGAAATTCCAGACCCTTGGAGGCATGCAAGGTCATCATCTGCACGCCCTCGGCGCCGTCTTCCTCTTCCTGCTGACGTTCCAGCATGTCGCGCAGGACCAGCTTGCCGATGGCGTCTTCGACGGTCATCTCGCCGTCTTCGTCTTTTTCCAGGGTGTTCTTCAAGGCCTCGATCAGGAACCAGACGTTGCCCATCCGGTAGTCCGCCGCCTTGTCGCTGGAGCTGTTGGTGCGCAGCCAGTTCTCGTAGTCGATGTCCATGACCATGCTGCGCAGGGCGGAAATCGGGTCTTCGCCGGCGCACTGTTCGCGGACCCGGTCCATGAAGCGCTTGAAGCGCGCCAGGCGGTCGGTGAAACGGCTGTCCAGATGTTCGCCCAGGCCGATCTCGTCGGTGGCGGCGTACATCGAGATCTTGCGTTCGGTGGCGTAGTTGCCGAGTTTTTCCAGGGTCGTGGAGCCGATTTCCCGGCGCGGCACGTTGATCACCCGGAGGAAGGCGTTGTCGTCATCCGGGTTCACGATCAGGCGGAAGTAGGCCATCAGATCCTTTACTTCCTGGCGTCCGAAGAAGCTGTTACCGCCGGACAGGCGATAGGGCACCTGGTGGTGCTGCAGCTTCAGTTCGATCAGCTTGGCCTGGTAGTTGCCCCGGTAAAGAATGGCGAAGTCGCTGTAGGGGCGGTCGGTGCGCAGGTGCAGGCTGAGGATTTCCATGGCCACCCGTTCGGCCTCGGCATCTTCGTTGCGGCAGCGGATCACGCGGATCTCGTCGCCGTGGCCCATCTCGCTCCACAGCTGCTTTTCGAATTCGTGAGGGTTGTTGGAGATCAGCACGTTGGCGCAGCGCAGGATACGGCTGGTGGAGCGGTAGTTCTGCTCCAGCATCACCACTTTCAGGGACGGGTAGTCGTCCTTGAGCAGCATCAGGTTTTCCGGGCGTGCGCCGCGCCAGGCGTAGATCGACTGGTCATCGTCGCCCACCACGGTGAACTGGTTGCGCTTGCCGATCAGCATCTTCACCAGCAGGTACTGGCTGGCGTTGGTGTCCTGGTATTCGTCCACCAGCAGGTAGCGCACCTTGTTCTGCCATTTCTCCAGGATGTCGGCGTGCTCTTCGAACAGCTTCACCGGCAGCAGGATCAGGTCGTCGAAGTCCACTGCGTTGAACGCCTTGAGCGTGCGCTGGTAGTGGGTGTAGACGATGGCGGCGGTCTGTTCCTTGGGGTTGCGGGCGTTTTCCAGGGCCTCGGCGGGCAGGATCAGGTCGTTCTTCCACGAGCCGATCATGTTCTTGATCTCGTCGACGCCGTCGTCCCCGGAATACTCCTTCTGCATGATGTCGGTCATCAGGGCCTTGACGTCGGTCTCGTCAAAGATCGAGAAGCCCGGCTTGTAGCCCAGCCGCACATGCTCCTTGCGGATGATGTTCAGGCCCAGGTTGTGGAAGGTCGAGACCGTCAGGCCACGGCCTTCGCCACTGCGCAGCAGGGTGCCGACCCGCTCCTTCATTTCCCGCGCGGCCTTGTTGGTAAAGGTCATGGCGACAATGTACTGGGCGCGGATGCCGCAATTCTGGATCAGGTGCGCGATCTTGCGGGTGATCACGCTGGTCTTGCCGGAGCCTGCGCCGGCGAGCACCAAAAGAGGGCCGCCGACATAGTTCACGGCTTCTTGCTGCCGGGGATTGAGTCGGGACATGACGGTAAAAAGGGATCGGTTACGAAAAGGGCGGGCATTTTAACAGGCTGGACGGATTCTGCTGCCTCTGTCCGACTTGTGACGCACAACGCGATCTAAATTTGCCGGTTTTGATACTTTCCCTCAGGATGCGCGCTGAATATGCGTCTAATGTTCGAGTTAGAGCGGTACAAGAAATTGCGTATGATAATCAATATCAATTGTTATTGTTTATTTGCGCGCCATAATGCCCGCCGCCAACTTAATTTGCAGAGTCTAGGGAGCTAGCTTGTCTAAGCCTGTCGAACCCTTGCGTTTGCTGCTACTGGCTGAAGAGCCGGTGTGGACAGCGTTGTTGCGCGAGTGTGTCGCTCCGTTGGGAGACTCGGTGGTATTGATCAGTGCTCCCAGCTGGGAGTCTGTCAGCCGTTTGTTTGAAGACGACCGCAACGCGGTCCTGTTGACCCTTCCTCATTTGCAGCCCGGCCCCGGGCGTTGCAGCCTGCCCACCGTGTTGCTGCTGGACCAGGAACCGCCCGTAGCCCCTGTAGGCGTCAGCGACTGGCTGGTGAGTTCCTGCCTGAGTACCGATGCCCTGCGCCGTTGCCTGCGCCATGTACGTGAGCGCGGCCTGCTGGAAAACACCCTGCAGCGCCTGGCAGAGCAGGACCCCCTGACCGGCATCGCCAACCGCCAGGGGTTCCAGACCTTGCTGGCCGCGCGCCTGGCGGAAAACGAAGGCCGTGGCCTGGCCCTGGGCCATCTCGACCTGGACAATTTCCGCCACGCCAACGACGCCCTGGGCCACCAGGCCGGCGACCGGCTGATCCTGCAGGTGGTCTCGCGCCTGAAAAGCCAGCTTGAGGCCGGCGATCAACTGGCCCGCCTGGGCAGTGATGAGTTTGCCTTGCTCATCGACACCCGCCGCGCTCCACAGCGGGCCGAGTGGATGGCCGAGCGCATCACCGAAGCCATGGCCGAGCCCTATTGGGTCGATGGCGAAAGCCTGCTGATCGGCTGCAGCCTGGGGATTGCCCATGCCCGGGCCAATGCCGGCGCCGACCCGCTGATGTGGCATGCACACATCGCCATGCAACAGGCCAAGAGCACCCAGGGCTGCACCTTTCATATCTTCAACGAGCGGATCAATCGCAACGCTCGCAGCCTGGCCGACCTGGAAAGCGAACTGCGCCGGGCCCTGCGCCGCGACGAACTGGAGCTGCACTACCAGCCCCGGCTGAACCTGCATGACGGCAAGATCGTGGGCCTCGAAGCCCTAGTGCGCTGGCGCCATGGCGAGCGCGGCCTGCTGCCGCCCAGCGAGTTCGTGCCCCTGGCCGAGCAGAGCGGGCTGATCGTGCCCCTGGGCTACTGGGTGATTTCCCGAGCCCTGCGGGACATGCAGGCCCTGCGCGAACGCGGCCTGCCGCCGTTGCACATGGCGGTGAACCTGTCGTTCCGCCAGTTCCAGGACAGCCAACTGCTCTCGACCCTGAGCCGCCTGATTGCCGAGCGCGGAGTCGAGGCCCAGTGGCTGGAATTCGAATTGACCGAGACCGCAGTGATGCGCCGCAGTGACCTGGTGAAGCAGACCATGGATGCCCTGGGGCGCCTGGGAGTGCGTTTCTCCCTGGACGATTTCGGTACCGGCTTCTCTTCCTTCGTCCACCTCAACAGCCTGCCCATTACCCTGCTCAAGGTGGACAAGAGCTTTGTCGGCGGCATGGAGCAGCGCGAAGAGAACCGCAAGCTGGTCCACGCCATGATCAACCTGGCCCATAACCTGAACCTGAATGTGGTGGCCGAAGGCGTGGAGACGGCGGAACAGCTGGCCTTGCTGCGGGGCTTTGGTTGCGACCAGGCCCAGGGCTATCTGATCAGCAAGCCGCTGCCCCTGGCGGAACTGATGGACTATCTGACCTTCGGCAGCAGCCAGCAGGCGCTGCAGGAAGGGACGGTTTAAACCGGCGTCGGTTCGGGCTCAATCCGCCTGGCCGGCCTGGAGAGTCATGGCCGGCACGGGCGGCTCACGCCGGATCATGCGGCGCATCCGCCACTCGAATGCCAGGGTCAGGCTGATGGCCGCACACGCCAGCCCCAGGGCCAGGCCCCACCAGACACCGGTCGGCCCCCAGCCCAGGGTGAAGGCCATCAGCCAGGCCGAAGGTGCGCCAATCAGCCAGTAGCAGCCCAGGCCCACCAGGAAGGTGGTCTTGGCATCCTTGAGGCCACGGATCGCGCCCATGGCAATGGTCTGGGTGCCGTCGAACAGCTCGAACCAGGCGGCCACCGCCAGCAGGCTCACGGCCAGCCGGATCACCTCGGCGAAGGCCGGGTCGTTGTGGTCGAGGAACAGCCCGATCAGTTGGTTGGGCAGCAGCCAGAAGATCATGGCGAACCCCAGCATCGCCACCGCGCCAAAGGCGATGCCCACGCGCCCGGCCAATCGTGCATCGAGCAATTGCCCGGCGCCGTAATGCTGGCCGATGCGCATGGTGATGGCGTAGGAAATCCCCGCCGGCACCATGAACGCCACCGAGACGATCTGCAGGGCGATCTGGTGCGCTGCCAGTTGCGTGCTGCCCATGGTGCCCATGCACAGGGCGGCGAAGGCAAACAGCCCGACTTCCACCGCGTAGGTGCCGCCGATGGGCAGGCCCAGGCGCCACAGTTCCCGCAGGTAATGGGTGTTCAGCCGGGACAGGCCCTGGCGCAGCGGGTAGGCGGCGTAGGCCGGGTGGCGCTTGATGTGCCAGGCCAGGGCCACGGCCATGCAGTTGGCGACGATGGCGGTCACCAGGCCAATGCCCACCAGGCCGAGCTTCGGCAGGCCGAACATGCCGGTGATCAGCGCGTAGTTGAGGAGGAAGTTGGCCACGGTGCCGCCCAGGCTGATGACCATCACCGGCGTGGCCCGGCCGATGGCGCTGGTGAAGCCGCGCAGGGCCATGAAACTCAGGTAGCCGGGCAGGGCGAACGGCAGGATCAGCAAGAACTGGCCGGCGGCGTGGACGTTGCTTTCGGTCTGGCCGAACAGCAACAGCAGCGGCTTGAGGTTCCACAGCAGCAGGCCGGCCACCAGGGCCATCAGCCAGGCCAGCCAGAGCCCGGCCTGGGTCAGGCGCGCGGCGCCCTCGATGTCGCCAGCGCCCTGGCGGATCGCTACCAGCGTGCCCACCGCGGCAATCACGCCGATGCAGAAGATTGATACGAAGGAGTAGCTGGCCGCACCCAGGCCGCCGCCGGCCAGGGCCTCGGGGCTCAGGCGGGCCATCATCAGGGTGTCGGTGAGGACCATCAGCATGTGCGCCAGCTGCGAGGCGATCAGCGGCCCCGCCAGCCGCAGGATGGCCCAGAGTTCGGTACGTGCTGGATGCTGCATGGTCATCAGGCTCGATCAGGGGAAAGTCCGGGAGAGCGCTGATTCTCGGCGCTCTTGGCCCATAGCACAAAGGGATAAAAACGATTGCTGGCATGATTAAAACTCATGCGAAGCACTTTCTGGTAGCGTGGCCCGGTCCCGTCCTGGAGTGCCTGCATGTCCCGTCGTCTTCCTCCGCTGTATGCCCTGCGCGCCTTCGAGGCAGCGGCCCGGCACAGCTCGTTCACCCGGGCAGCCGAAGAGCTGTCGATCACCCAGAGTGCGGTCAGCCGGCATATCCGGACCCTGGAGGATCACTTCGCTTGCCGGCTGTTCCAGCGCAGCGGGCGCAACTTGCAACTGACCGAGGCGGCGCGCTTGCTGCTGCCGGGGATACGCGAGGGCTTCGGTGCCCTGGAACGGGCCTGCAATACCCTGCGTGCCGAAGATGACATCTTGCGCATGAAGGCGCCCTCGACCCTGACCATGCGCTGGCTGTTGGCGCGACTCAGCCGCTTCCGCCATTTGCAGCCGGGCAATGAGGTGCAGCTCACCAGTGCCTGGATGGACGTGGACTCGGTGGACTTCAACCAGGAGCCCTTCGACTGCGCGGTGCTGCTGAGCAATGGCCACTTCCCCCCGGACTGGGAGGCCAGCTACCTGTTTCCCGAACTGCTGATTCCGGTGGGCGCGCCGAACCTGCTCAATGATCAGCCCTGGGACGTGGCGCGCCTGGCCGCCACCGAGCTGTTGCACCCGACCCCGGACCGCCGCGACTGGCGCAGTTGGCTGGAGCACATGGGCCTGACCGACCAGGTGTCCCTCAAGGGCGGGCAGGTGTTCGACACCCTGGAGCTGGGGATGATTGCCGCTGCGCGGGGTTATGGCGTGTCCATGGGGGACTTGCTGATGGTGGCCGAGGATGTGGCCCAGGGTCGCTTGAGCCTGCCCTGGCCGACAGCGGTGGCCAGTGGCCTGAACTACTATCTGGTGTGGCCCAGGACCCGGCCCGGAGGCGAGCGTTTGCGGCGCCTCAGCGACTTCCTTCAGGGCGAGGTCCAGGCCATGCAACTGCCCGCCGTAGAGCGCCTGGGCTGAAACGTTGCAGTACCCGGCTGGCGGGGCGTGCAAATATCCCTGCAAAGCGCTCAAGTATTGGCTTGTGCCGCCGAATCCATGGGTTATGGAACCAGCGTTCAGGAAGGTCCTAACTGATTAAAAATCTTAGAATTATGACTGCCGAGGGTGCTGACCGATCAGGATGATCCGCCTTCTCGGCAAGGAGCCATCATGTCCCAACCCCGTGCCCGCATAGCCTCTCAGCTAGGGCTCGCCCTTGCCTTGATACTCGCCCTGGTGATCAGCGGCAGCACCCTGTTCGCCTTGCGTTCGCTGGACTCGGCGAACCTCGACACCCGAGAGGAACACCTGGCCAGTGAAGCCCGCCTGCTGGCCGATCAGCTCAACACGTTCCACGGCAGCCTGCGCGAGAGCACCCAGCGCCTCAGCGGCCTGTTCGAAAACCGCTTCAGCAGCGGCCTGAGCCTGCATCCGGAACAACCGGTGAGCGTGGCCGGGGTGCAGACCCCGGGATTGCACCTGGGGGATGTGGTGCTGAACAACAACTTCGCCGAAGTCGACCAGTTCAAGCAGATGACCGCCGGTGTGGCGACCTTGTTCGTGCGCAGTGGCGATGACTTCGTGCGGGTCAGTACCTCCCTGAGCAAGCAGGATGGCAGCCGCGCCATCGGCACCTTGCTCGACCATGCCCACCCGGCCTATCAGAAACTCATGGCGGGCCAGGGTTATGTGGGCCGGGCCTTGCTCTTCGAACGCTTCTACATGACCCAGTACACCCCGGTGCTGGACCGCAGCGGCAAGGTCATCGCGGTGCTGTTTGTCGGCTTCGATTACACCGATGCGCAAAATGCCCAGTTCGCCAACCTCAAGCGCTTCCGCATCGGCCAGAGCGGCTCCCTGGCCCTGCTCGACGAGCAGAACAAGTGGCTGGTGCCACCGGCCGGCGTGCAGGCGCCGGAGCAGGCGGCGCAGGTCATGGCGCAAGCGGCCAAGGAGCCGGGCAAGGGGCGTTTCTGGAGTGATCAGGGCGAAGACTTCTACAGCCTGGCAGTGCCGTTCGAGGGGGGCCCCTGGTCGGTGGTGGCGAGCATGCCCAAGGCAGAGATCCGCGCGGTGACCTGGAGCGTTGGTATTCGGCTGGTGATCGGCAGCCTGCTGGCCATGCTGCTGGCGGTGGGCGCTACGGTCTGGCTGCTGCGCAGCAAGCTGGCACCGCTGAGCGACCTGGTGCGCCAGGCCCAGGCCCTGGGCGGCGGTGACCTGAGCGCACGGCTGAACGTTGCCAGCCATGACGAAATCGGCCAGTTGGCCCGCAGCTTCAACCAGATGGGCGAAGCCCTGTCGACCATGGTCGAGCACATCCGCCGCTCTGCCGCCGAGGTCAATGGCCGGGCCCAGGTGCTGTCCGGCTTGTCCAGCGGTGCATATGAAGGCATGGAGCAGCAGTCCGGCGAGATCACCAGCATGGCCGGGGCGGTGGAGGAGTTCAGCGCCACCTCGCTGAACATCGCCGACAACATGGGCAGTACCCAGCGCCTGGCCCAGGAAAACGCCCAGCAGACCCATATTGGCCGCACCTCCATGCAAGAGGCCTCGTCTTCCCTGGAACAGATCGCCGGAGCCCTCAACAGCACGGCCACGGTGATCAACACCCTGGGCCAGCGCTCCCAGGAGATCGGAGGAATTGTCGGAGTGATCACCGCGATTGCCGACCAGACCAACCTGCTGGCCCTGAATGCCGCTATCGAGGCCGCCCGGGCCGGTGAGCAGGGCCGCGGTTTTGCCGTGGTGGCGGATGAGGTACGCAACCTGGCCTCGCGTACCCGTGAAGCCACGGATGAAATCTCCCAGATGATCAACAGCATCCAGCAGGAAACCGGCCACGCCATCCAGACCATGGAGCAGGGCAACCGCCTGATGCAGGAAGGCCTGTCGCGCAACGCCGACGTGGCCTCGGCCCTGGCCCTGATCGACGAGCAGAGCCGCAGCGCCGGCGAGCAGTTTGCCGCCATCACCACCGCGACCCAGGAGCAGAGCAGCACCGCCACGGTACTCAGCAGCAATCTGCAGAGCATTGCCCAGGCCAACAGCGAGCAGCGTGAAGTGGTGTCCAACCTGGCGGTCACTGCCCGTGAGCTGGAAACCCTGGCCGCGGACCTGCGCCAGGAAGTCGATCGCTTCCGCTGACGGCTGGCGCCTCGCCCCTCAATCCGGGTTGGGGGGCGAAAGTTGCAATGAGGCTTGATTCGACTAAAACAGATGAGCAGTGGTTTGCCCCAAGGACCTCCCTTTCAGCAGGAGCTGGCATGACTCATCTTTCCCGTTTCGTCCCCCGCGCCCTGGCGCTGTCGGCACTCTTGCTCAGCCCGGCGGCGTTCAGCCAGGAAAGCCCGGCGTTCATCGCCCCGGCTACCTGGAATACCCCGTTCAACGGCATCGCCCAGGTGGTCTGTCACAACTGCTACGAGAAGCAATACGCAAGCACCTTCAGCAGCGTGCTCGACAGTGTGCGCACCCTGGAACTGGACTTCTGGGACCAGCGCGATGCGGTGACCGGCGGCTCGCCCCGGCACTGGTTCGTGCGGCACAACCCCGGCACCCTGTTCCAGTCCGGCAACGACAACAATTGCACGGGCGATGGCACCGGCAAGAACGATCTCGAAGCCTGCCTCAACGACGTCAAGAACTGGAGCGACAACCACCCCGGGCACTTTCCCATCACGGTGATCCTCGACAAGAAGCAGGGCTGGTCGAAGGAAAGCTCGGGGCGCACGCCCAAGGATTTCGATGAGCTGGTGACCCGGGTCTTCCAGGGCAAGCTCTATACCCCCCAGGACCTGGCCACGCACATCGGCAGCAGCGCAAGCGCCTTGCAGGGCAACCTCAAGGGCAAGTCCTGGCCCACCGCCAGCCAGCTTCAGGGCAAGGTCCTGCTGGTGCTCAACCACTCGGAAAACCAGAAGCTCTCGCAGTACGCCGAGGCCCGGACTTCCAGCGCCAAGGTGTTCATCTCGCCGGTGACCAATGGCCAGAACGATGTCAGCGGCAAGGTCAGTGGCATGTCCGGCCAGTCGTCCGGCTACGTGGCCATGAACAACATGTCCAAGGGCGACAAGAAGTGGGCGGCCCAGGCCTTTGCCTACAGCCATGTGGGCCGGGTCTGGGGCGATGACGGGGTGTCGTTCGCCCAGCACATCAGCGAGAAGGTCAACCTCTCGGCCTACTACAAGTTCGCCGAGCAGAACTCCGGCGGCTATCGCATCCGGCCGTTCTGAGCTTCACCGGGGTTCGGTCGGTTCACCGAGCCCCGGGTCCACGCGCTTGCCGATGTCCCGCAGGCGCGCCAGTTGATCGACCATGGTCGGTGCTTCATCGACGCTGCTGACAAAGGTCCACAGGTAGGTCATCACCGCATACACATGGCCGGCCTTGATCTCGGGCGACAGCGCCAACTGGCTGATGGCAATGACGAACAGCACCGCTGCCACAGCGCCAAGGAACAGATAGGCCGCGGCTTCCCGATCCGAGAGCCCGATGCGCAGCCGCGACAGCAGGCGATAGTGACGCTGCAGCGAGACCGCGCCGACCCTGGCCACCAGGCCGATTTCCTTTTCCAGCCGGTTATTCAGGCGTTCGTGCAGTTGCTGGTTGCGCCGGGCAAAACGTGGCAGCAGGGTCATGCACAGCAACAGCGCCGTGAGGCAGGCGAGGCCGATCCAGGGTTCGATCACCAGCAGCATCACTGCCGCCCCGACGATCGACACCAGGGCCGTGGCGATGGTCGGCACGTGCTTTTCGAAGAAGTCGACGAACTCCCGGGCCAGCACCACCCGCGCCGCGGCGGTGGAGGTGTCCTGCTGTTGCAGGCGCTGGTTGAGAATCACCGGCACCGCCAGGTCCGCGTAGATGCGGGTGAAGGTACGGGTGTCCACCGCGCGCCGCGCCGCGCCCACTACCCAGAAGCCCAGCACCACCAGGGCATAGATCAGCGCATGGGCAGCGTCGCCCCGCAGGATCGAATCCACGGCGAAGCCGGCGAACAGCGGGTAGGCCAGCAGCAGGGCGTTTTCCAGGGCCACCAGGGACAAGGTGACGAATAGCTTGCCCGGATAGGCCCGGGCAATGGCCTTGAGGGTCTGGCTGGCGGTCTGCTGGCCGATTTTCTGGGTTGGATCCACGACGATGAGTGGGGTGACGGCGGACATAAGTGCACCACAAGAGTGATAACGGTTAATATTGAGCGACTGCTCAATTATCTTTGAGCGAACGCTCAAAATGCAAGCGCCGTCCATCCTGGCGCCAAGAGGCCTGATTGCACATGTCGCGTAACGACCGTAAAGACCAGATCATCCAGGCGGCCCTGGAATTATTCCGCAGCAAGGGTTTCGCCGAGGTTTCCACCCGTGACCTGGCCGAGCATGCGGGGCTGTCTCGCAGCCACGTCTATCACTACTTCAGTGACTGGAAGGGGCTGCGCCGCGAAGCCTTCGTGCGGTTTGCCGATGACCAGCTGGAGGCGGTGGGCCAGCCCCTGCGCGGTGCCGCGCCCATGGACGCCTTGCTGGGGTTTCTCCGTGACTGCCTGCCCGATTCCGCCGAAGCCGGCTGGGCGCTGTGGCTCGATGCCTGGGACGAAGCCATGCATGACGCCGAGCTGGCGCAGGCCTACCTGAGGATCAACGGCCAGTGGCGGGACATGCTGGCGGCGATCATTGCCGATGGGGTCCGCACGGGGGTGTTCCGCTGCGCCAGCCCCGAGCGCGCGGCAAGGCAACTGTTCGCCCAGACCATGGGTTACGCCGATGACCTGTTGCTACGGGCCTCCCCCGAAGCTGCCCAGGCGGCGTTGCAGGAAGTCATGGAAGTGGCTGGCCTGCTGCTGGGATTCGAGGGCTGACAGGAAACGGCCAGTGGAGTGGAGTTTGTCCGGCTAATTGGGGTTTTTTGCCTTGATGAAACGATTCTTCAAGGCTATAAAAACCGTACAACTCCAAAAAAGGCACTCCTGCATGACTCCGCTGAAACTGCTGGTCACCCTTGGCGCGCTGGCCGCCACCTCCCACGCCATGGCCTGGGACTATGTATTGCTCGATACCGACAAGGCTCCCCGCAACCTGCACCTGACCAGTGAACAGTTGGGGGTCAAGACCGAGCGGCCGTTTTCCGTGACCCTGCGCACCCTGCATGGCGGACGCCAGGAGGGGGTGAGCATCGTCGACATCGACAACGGCGTGATGCAGCTCTCGGTGGTGCCGACCCGGGGCATGAATGTGCTGCAGGCCTCGGTGGGCGATGTGCGCCTGGGCTGGGATTCGCCGGTCAAGGAGGTGGTCAACCCGGCCTTCATCGAGCTTAACGGCCGCGGCGGCCTGGGCTGGCTGGAGGGCTTCAACGAACTGGTGGCCCGCTGTGGCTATGAGTGGGTCGGGCACCCGGGCCTGGATAATGGCGAGCTGCTGACCCTGCACGGCCGCGCGGCCAACATCCCGGCGAGCAAGGTCACGCTGCATATCGACGAGCAACCGCCGTATGCCATTCACCTGCGGGGCGAGCTCAAGGAGCAGGCGTTCAAGAAAGTGGATTTCAGCGTCGCCACCGAACTGGTGACCGAACCCGGCAGCACCCGGTTTGCGCTCAACGACACCCTGACCAACAACGGCGACTACCCCAAGGAATACCAGGCGCTCTACCACAGTAACTTCAGTACGCCGTTCCTGGAGCAGGGGGCGAAGTTCGCCGCGCCGGTGAAGCAGGTTTCGCCGTTCAATGACAAGGCCCGGGCCGACCTGGCGGACTGGCAGACCTATCGCGGCCCGACCCGCGACTACGACGAAACCGTGTACAACCTCGTGCCCTACGCCGACGCTCAGGGCGAGACCCTGGCGGTGTTGCATAACAAGGCCGGGAGCCTGGGTGTTTCCCTGGGCTTCAACACTCGACAACTGCCGGTGTTTTCCCTGTGGAAAAACACCGACACCCAGGGCCAGGGTTATGTGACGGGTTTGGAACCGGGCACCAGCTTTTCCTACAACCGCCGTTACCAGCGCCCGTTGCATCTAGTGCCGAGCATTGGCGCCAAGGAGCAGCGGCAATTCCAGATTCGCTACAGCCTGTTGGCCGATAAAGCCGCGGTGGATAAAGCCCTGAGCCGTGTCAGCCAGATCCAGGATGGGCGTCAGACCGAAGTGCGGCCAACACCCTTGGTAGACCTGTCCCGGGAATGAACCTTCAATCGGCGCTGGGCCGGTAATGCAGGGCTTCGGCCAGGTGCTCGCGGCTGATTCGCGCGGCCTGTTCCAGGTCCGCCAGGGTACGCGCCACCTTGAGCAAACGGTGAGCGGCCCGCAACGACAGGCCCAGGCGTTCGCAGGCCGCTTCCAGCCAGCGCTCGTCGGTTGTGGATAATTTGCAGTGGCGACGCAGGCCGGGCAGGTCGAGAAAGGCGTTGGCGCAACCCTGGCGCTCGCGTTGCAGCTCGCGGGCCCCGGCGACCCTGGTGGCGGCTGCGGCGCTGTCATTGCCCGGTTGCGGCTCGGGGTTGAGGGCGGTGGCTTCGCGGGCCACGGTCAGGTGCAGGTCGATGCGATCCAGCAGCGGCCCGGATAACTTGTTGCGATAGCGCTGGATCTGCTCCGGTGTGCAACGGCAGCGTCCGCTGGGCTCGCCAAGATATCCACAGGGGCAGGGGTTCATCGCTGCCACCAATTGGAAGCGTGCCGGGAACTGCACCCGGTCCCGGGCTCGGGCAATGACGATCTGCCCGGACTCCATGGGCTCGCGCAGCACTTCCAGGACCTTGCGGTCGAACTCCGGCAGTTCATCGAGAAACAGCACGCCGTGATGGGCCAGGGTGATTTCCCCGGGCTGGGGTTTCGAGCCGCCTCCGACCAGTGCCGCACCCGAAGCCGAATGGTGGGGCTGGCGAAACGGCCGCTGTGGCCAGTAGCGCAGGGGCTTGTGGCTGGCCACCGACTGGATCGCCGCGACTTCCAGGGCTTCATCTTCCTGCAGCGGTGGCAGCAGGCCGGGCAAGCGGCTGGCCAACAGGGTCTTGCCGGTGCCTGGCGGGCCGCTGAACAACAGGTTGTGGGCGCCCGCCGCGGCGATCAGCAGGGCGCGCTTGGCGGCGAGCTGGCCTTGCACTTCGCTGAGGTCGGGGTAGGGGAAGTGGCTCTGCACCAGGCCGCTGCTGACATAGGGCGCAATGGGCGCGTGGCCGTTGAAATGGGCAACGGCCTCCAGCAGATGATCCACCGCGATCACCTTTAGGCCGCTGGCCAGGCAGGCTTCTTCGGCATTGGCCCGGGGCACCAGCAGGGTATGCCCGGCGTCGCGTGCCGCCAGTGCGGCGGGCAGTACGCCGCGTACCGGGCGCACCGCGCCGGAGAGCGCCAGCTCCCCCAGGCATTCGATGTTGTCCAGGGCCAGGGCCGGCACCTGCACGCTGGCGGCAAGGATGCCCAGGGCGATGGCCAGATCGAAGCGCCCGCCGTCCTTGGGCAGGTCCGCCGGCGCCAGGTTGAGGGTGATGCGCCGGGCCGGAAAGTTGAACCCGGCATTGAGGATTGCGCTGCGCACCCGGTCCTTGCTTTCCTTGACCGCGGCTTCCGGCAGGCCCACCAGGGTCAGGCTCGGCAAGCCGTTGGCCAGGTGCACTTCAACACTGACAGCCGGAGCCTGGACGCCGACCTGGGCACGGCTGTGGATGATTGCCAGGGACATGGGGAGAGCTTCCTTGCGACAGCGGGAACCGCGTCCTGCGGTGCTGCAAGGATAGATGAGGGGGCTGGCCAGAGGAGCGCCCGAATGGGCACAGGATATGTCGTCGGTGCACGAGCCTTCGCCGGCAAGCCAGTTCCTACAGGACAGGTCTGTAGGAGCCGGCCTGCCGGCGAACCCGGATTCAGATCATTGCGCTGCCGGGTTCAGCCGGGCTTCCAGCTCCACCACCTTGGCTTCGAGGCTTTCCAGGCGCGCGCGAGTGCGGGCCAGGACCACCATCTGGCTGTCGAATTCTTCCCGGCTGACCAGGTCCAGCTTGCTGAAGCCGCTTTGTAGCAGGGCCTTGAGCTGGCTTTCGATTTCATTGCGGGGCAGGGGTGTTTCACCGCTGAGCAACCGCGAGGCGTGGCCGCTCAGGGCGTCGAGAAGGTCTTTGGGCGCGAGCATGGGAGAGTCCTGAATTGCAGTCGGCCCGCAGTGTATCACGCAGCAACGACGCTCCAGGTGGCCCCGGGTTGCACGTTTTTCGCGCATCTGGCCGGGCGCCAGCGCACCGTTTTTGTGCGTATCCCGGGTGCCGTTTTCCCGCATTCCCTGCCGGCTCGGGGCAAGGGACTGAAATCACTGATTTTTCCCGAGCTGGCAAGCTTTCTGCTTAGACCCTGGTGACCCATGCACTGATGCAGTCGCTGTGACGAATGCAGTGCGGCAGGCGGAGCGGGGAGTGTTTCGTCAGACAGCGGTTAGCTGGCGTCGGTCGGGCTGAGGAAGGCCGACGGTGCGTTACAAAGCCAGGCACTGCGCTTAGACTTGAGTCGGGTTTGTTTTCCTGGGGCAAGTCCACCAATTCGGGAGAGAGTTTCATGAAGCTAGTCACTGCCATCATCAAGCCGTTCAAGTTGGACGA
>Ga0207709_10000560_pt1 | contig 31609 bp, 32 predicted proteins | sample KBSM34metaG_FD_184397 | JGI IMG/M metagenome (GOLD analysis project Ga0207709, IMG submission 184397) | Miscanthus rhizosphere microbial communities from Kellogg Biological Station, Michigan, USA - KBS M3-4 metaG (SPAdes) (version 2) | ecosystem: Host-associated > Plants > Roots > Rhizosphere >...
CGATCAAGTCTTCCTTGCTGCCGGTTTCGAGTGGCGCGAATCGGGTTGTTCGATGTGTCTCGGAATGAACCCGGACATTCTGGAGCCCGGCGAGCGCTGCGCTTCGACCAGCAATCGTAACTTTGAAGGCCGGCAGGGTCGTGGCGGTCGGACGCACTTAGTGAGTCCAGCAATGGCGGCCGCGGCGGCGATAGCTGGACACTTTGTCGACGTGAGAGAGTGGGACTATAGATAGTTTCGAGTTTAGGGTTTCGAGTTAAAGAAAAAGATTCGAACACGAAACTCGAAAGTCGAAACTCGAAACTGAACGCGATGCAACCTTTTCGAAGACACACAGGTAAAGTTGCCGTTCTCGATCGTGCCAACATCGACACCGATCAGATTATTCCGAAGCAGTTTCTGAAACGTATCGAGCGCACCGGCTTCGGTCAATTTCTTTTCTACGATTGGCGTTACCTGCCGAACGGCGCTCCGAATCCCGAGTTCGCGTTGAACGACGAACGTTATCGGGGCGCATCAGTTTTGATCGCGGGAAAGAATTTCGGCTGCGGCTCTTCGCGTGAACATGCTCCGTGGGCGCTGGCCGATTTCGGTTTTCGCGCGATCATCGCGCCGTCGTTTGCCGATATCTTTGCGAACAACTGCATGAAGAACGGCATGCTGCCCGTGGCGCTCGCGGAGGAACAGGTCTCTGAGTTAATGCATCGCGCCGCTGAATCCGGCGGTTACGAAGTGAAAGTCGATCTTGAGAACAAACTAATCTCGGATAGCCACGGCTTCTCTGCCTCGTTCGACATCGGCGACTTTCAACGATACTGCCTGCTCGAAGGACTCGACGACATCGGCCTCACCTTGAAACATGAGGACGACATCGCTCGATTTGAAACGCAGCGACCGGGGTGGATGAACGCGACTGGTCGCTAGATTTTCCCGCCAGACCTCTCAATTACCGCGAACAAATCGCCAGAGGCCAACGTATGTTTTTGCGCGGAGGCTTCGAAAACATGCGCGATCCAATGCTCGCAGGCATTCTGAGTTTTCTGATTCCGGGAGTCGGGCAGATTTACAACGGTCGCATCGTGATTGGAATCATCTGGTTACTCGTTACGGGAATTTCGTGGATTGGATCCGCGGGGACGCTCGGCTGGATTGTGCATATCATCTCCGCGTGGTGCGCATACTCATACGCAAAAGATCATCCGGTGCGGGTGTAGTCCTCAAAATCGTTTAGCAGCGGGCTACCGCCGCTGACGTCGGGCAGTAGCCGACTCTACACGGACGCGCGGGCTTCTGACACGTTCACAGCTTCAAGAAGTTTTCCAGAATTATTCTTCCATGCGGATGCTCTTCATCGAAGAGTTCGGGATGAAACTGAACGCCGAAGAGTGGTCGTGAGGTGTGCTGCATCGCCTGAATCTCAGACGTTTCATTCGTTGCGGTGCAAGTAAACTCGTCCGGAAGTCCTTTCACTTCGTCGCAGTGAGACTCCCAAACCGTTATCGACGCCGGCAAATTGTCAAAGATTCCGTCCTCAGTTTTTAAATCCACCGCACAATAACCTCGCTCGCGCCGGGCGCCTTCGTATCCCTCGCCGGGCGCAATCCGTTCAATCAGATCGACGCGCGCACCGTACGCGAGAGCGATTTGCTGCTGACCGCCGCAGACGCCAAGGATCGGTTGCGTCGCGTGATGAATGACATGAAAAACGCCGGCGAGGTCTTCGCGCGAGTAACGATCCCATGGATGACTCTGGCCGCTGAGAAAAATGTGTGACGGATTCAAAGTCTTGACGTGCTCAGGAGAAATTTTTTCGAAACGCTCAGTGACGATGCGCACGCCCGACTCAATACGTTCGAGTGCGGAACGAATCTCTCGTGGGCTGCTGCCGACGCCTTCGATTGTGTTGTCGACTATTAAAAGCATAGACCAGGTATCAGGTGCTGGGTGTCGGGTACCGAGTGCCGGCCTCAGATATCAACGATCGCTTCTGCCTTTTGCCTTTTGCCTTTTGCTTTCTGCCTTCTGTTTGCTGTCGTCTGCCTTCTGCTTTGTGACATCTGACGTCTGATCTCTAACCTCTGTCTTCGGCTCCATTCCCAAACAGAACAACTTTCCGTTGAACGCACCGATGTAAATTCGTCCGTCGAGAATTGCCGGCGTCGAGTTGATGTTCTCGCCAATTCGCAATTCGGAAATCAGCTTGCCGTCATCGGCACCGAGCACATTGATCCAACCAGCTTTGTCCCCAAACACTACGCGACCAGCCACGACGGGTGACGTTCCCCAAATCGGACCATGTGCTTTGTACTTCCAGACAATTTCACCTTTGTCGGCAGTCAAACAATACAAGTAATGATTGCTCGCGCCGATGTAGATCTTTCCGTTTGACAGGATTGGACTCGCCCAAATCCCGCGTTGCTCGCTGCCCGCATACAAGTGCGCGCCATCGGTGACGAACGTCCACGCCAACGCGCCGGTGTCAGCCTTGTAAGCACGCACCACGCCATCTTCGGCGGCGGTATAGACAAAACCGTTTCCCACGGCTGGAGTTGAATCTGAGTCTGCACCGATGCGCGCTTTCCAGATTGTGCGGCCGTCCGCCGGGTTGATGCAGTAAAGATCGCCGCCTTCAGTACTGAGGTACACACGGCCGTCCTTCATCGTGATGCTGCCTTCCACAGAACCCACGAGGACTTTGTAAACCAGCGATCCATCGGCGAGATTCAAACAATAAAAGTTGTGGTCTTCGCCGCCAAAGTAGATGTGGCCATCGGAGACAATCGTCGAGCCGTCGACTTCGAATCCGGTTTCATAATCCCAGATGAGCGATCCGTCTTTAGCGTTGATGCAGTAGAGATGATGATCGAGACCGCTCGCGAGAATTTTGTCTTCGAGCAGTACCGGCGTGGCTTTAAAACTATCTTTGGCTTTGAATTTCCAAATGACGGCGCCATTGTCTTTGTCGAGGCAATAAACATTACCGTCAGCGGAGGGAAAGTAAACGCGATCGTCTTTGATCGAAGGCTGCCCCGGCCAGGACGTTCCGCCCCACGGATCTTTGTGCAGACGTCCGCTCATGAATCCGGTTTCGACTTCCCAGATGATCTTTAGGTCGCCGTCTTTCCATGGTCCGGTGCCAAAGAAATTGCGTTCGCCATTTCCCAACCACATCGGCACGGCGGTGGGTGGCTTTGGCTTTTCGATGCGCGGCTCGGCTTTGGTCTCAGATACAGCCTTGCCGCCACAGCCAACGAAACTGGGCAGTCCGACAAAACACAATGCGGCGCCGAAGAGTTGAAGAGCCAGAGAGGGAAAGGTTCGGGATGGCAAGAGAAATCCTTTGTAAAACCGTTCGGTTAGGAAGTTATGTTAATCGGCATCAGGACTGACCGGTTTGGATTCTAAACCAGTTCAGGATTTTGGTCACTGATGGATAGATGGCCAGTAAATCGCTGTCAGGTCTACGGTCGGCGGAAGGAAGATGATTTCGAAGGTAAGCTATTCAAGCACAATATCGCTAATTTGTTTTACCAAGCTGCCCAAGTCCAAACGGCCGCCGGCTTCCAAGTTCGTGAGGACCACAACCGCAAACCGTTTCTTCGGCAAGATAACAAGATCACTGGTAAAGCCGGCTGCACGCCGCCGTGCCACACGGCACCCGGATCTGCGAAAAACTGTTCGGAAGATTAATTTCCATAATCAATGCCCAACCACTCGCCGCTGTAAACCACTTCAGCACGACCTGTCAGTACAACCTCATCGTCATCGCGCCATTCAACCGGTATGATGCCGCCCGGCGCGTGCACATCAACGACTCGATCCGTCTTTCCGTTAATTACGGAAGCGACGACCGCGGCACACGAACAAGTGCCCGAGCTTTCAGTTTCGCCGACGCCCCGTTCCCAGATGCGCTCTTCAATGTTTGCCCGGTCGCGCACCCGAACGAAGATGACGTTTGTCCGCTCCGGAAACTGTCGATGATTTTCGATCAACGGCCCAAGCCGCCGCCAATCAAGTTCATCGAAATCGTTAACGAAGATGCAGCAATTGGGGTTTCCCATTTGCAATGCCGTAACTTGAAGCGTTTGCCCGCCAACCACGAGAGGAAAATTTATCACCCGCTCGAGCGGTTGGTCAGTCGTCATCGGAATCGATGCTGAATCAAAGCGTGGCTGGCCCAGTTCGGATCGAAACAGAAAAGATCCGTTTTGGCGATTGAGTAGGTGATAAACTTTCACGCCATTGCGCGTGTTCAAGCGTAGTTCGTCTTGTTTCCAGAGGCCGTGAAAGAAGAGGTACGCCGTGGCGCAGCGTGTGCCGTTACCGGACATTCCCGCTTCGCTCCCATCTGGATTGAAAATGCGGACTTGATAGTCCGACTGTGACCCGCCCGCTGACCCAGGCACCTTTGAAACAACAGCGATGCCGTCAGCTCCGGCACCATAGTGGCGATTACAAATGCGGCGCGCTAATTCGCCGAGATTGCTCACCCCGGCAAGCCGTTCTGCTTCGAAAACGATGTAGTCGTTGCCGAAGCCCTGGAATTTTGTAAAGCGCATATTTTCGAGTGCGCCGATACAGAACCGCGAACCGTAGTGAGCGGGATCAAGCGCGACGTCTAAATCACATCCAGCGAACCGCCTTGTCCCCGCTCGCTACCGCTCGCGATTCTGTAACGCGCTGCTCGTCAACTTACGGAGGTGATTCGCCAAACGCTTTGCGGAATCTTTGCGTCAACATTGGTTCAATTCCTAACAACCGTTCGTAGACCGTTAGCTGGCCGCGGTGATACATTTCATGCGCAATGGCGAACGACATGAACGCGAGCTTATTCATCTCTTTGCCATCGAACCGCTTCATCGGGTTCTTCAGTTCGTCGGCATGCTCGCGTAACTGGCTCTCGCATTCTTCCATCGCCGTCTCCAACAACTTTAGGATGGCAATCTTGTCAGTCGCGTCGCGGACATTCGGCGCGTAATCCTTGATGTTTTCCGCAAACGACTTTCGCATCAGGTTTGTATCGGGGCGGCAAGCCTCACCGACTAAAAACTTTTGGGATTCGACCAAGTGCTGCAGCAGCTCTGCAACCGAGCGCATTCCTTCGGCGGCCCGAAAATCGAATTTATGGTCGGGAATCTGCGATGCTTCATCGATCAGACCTGCGCGAACTTCTCGCCAACTTCCAATGATTGCATCAACTGACATTACGGCCTCCAATTTCTTGCACTCCAGTTCGATCACTGCGTCTTTCCAGAAAACGAAGCAAGTAACACCGCAATCGCGTCGATCGAATCGCGTCGCAACGCCGATGCGTCGGGATAATTGTTCAGCATCATCGAGAAAACGAGATGCTCACCGGCCGCCGTCGTCACATAGCCGGATAACGACGCGACTGAGCTAAGTGAGCCGGTTTTCGCGCGCACGTTTCCTTCGGCGGGCGTACCGCGCATGCGCGTCCGTAATGTGCCGTCAACGCCGGCGATTGGCAGGGCATCGCGAAATTGCTCAAAGTACTTGTGCTTCGTCATGAATGTCAGCAACTGAACCGTCGTGTTTGCCGAAATCAAATCGTTGCGCGACAAACCTGAACCATCATTCAACGCGACGTCGCTGTCGCCGATGCCGGCCTGCCGTAAAAATGTCCTCACGACTTCCAAACCGGCCTCTTCGTCATCTCTGGTGCGCCCGCCCTCGGTCGCCGGAGTTGCTTGAGTTCTCCCGAGTGTCCGCAAGATCAGCTCGGTGTATTGATTTTGACTCGGCTTCAACGTGTGCGCCGCAACGACGCTAAAGGGCGGCGACTGGAGACTAGCGATTTCAAGGACCCCTATGGCGGCAGCCGCGCTGCTGGACCCATCGGAAGTCGTAACAGCACTTCCGCCTGTTCGCCAGTTCACCGTTCGTACTCGCCCTTCGACTCTCACACCGCGCTTCACCAGCGCATCGCGCAACATGGTGACAAAAGCGAGTGCGGGATCCTGAATGGCTAGACCACCAACGAATCCCGCGTCACCCATTGGCAAAGTGCCGGAAAGCTCGATGGTGTTCGCGCCCAATCCTCGGTAGATCCGCAAGTTACTGCGCGAGCCGCGCGCCGAAGTCGTCGCGCGATTCAGAATCGTGACGAATGAAGCCGCCGGTGGACCAGTCGTAACCAAAACTGGCGCGCCTACTCGATCGCCCGGCTTCACATTTAAATCAAGCGCGTTATCGTTGATGTTCAGCGCGCTGACCGGCGCGCCATAGGACCACGTCAGATCTTCCCACTCCCAACCGCTGCCCAGCGCTGTGCCATTGAAATAACTTTCGTCGCCGACCAAATCGCCTTTCACGCGTTTCACACCGGCGGCGACAATTCGATCGGCAAGATCATTGATGCCTTTGAAGTAGTCCCCATCGTTGAACCGTGCCGCAATTGAAGGGTCTCCACGACCGTAGATGATGAGATCGCCCTTTACCTTTCCCTCTTCAGGTTTTTCTTTCGCGTAGACGGACGTGATGAAATGAAAGTCGGGTGTGAGCCGATCAAACGCAGTCGCCACTGTGTAAAGCTTCATGTTCGACGCCGGCCGGACGAACTTGTTCGCCTCCTGTTCGAAGATGTCCAGGCCCGAATCCAGCGAGACGATTTTCACTGCAAAGAACCCTGGATCAAGCGCGGGTTGTCGCAGGATCTGTTCGATCCGTGACCTTAATTCCTCGAGCGACCGCGGCGCGTCAACCGCACTTCGCGTCGCCGCGTTCGAGTTAGTCGCCGCCGTCGTCGTCGTGCGCGGCCGCTGGGCATCCTGCGCCGAAACCAGGCGCACAGAAGGTGCCAGCAGAACAGATAAGAGCAGAAGAAAAACAGTTCGTTTGGTCATGTCAATCAATGGAATCTAAAAGCTCGTCTTTGGTTGCCGTCGCAGTCCCCAACTTGCCCACCACAATTCCTGCGGTCTGGTTCGCCAACAGCGCAGCCTCGGTCATCGACGCGCCCGCTGCCAGCGCCAACGCCAAGGTCGCGATTACCGTATCGCCTGCGCCCGTTACGTCAAAGACTTCGCGCGCGGCGGTGTTGACCTCCACTGGTGGATTGTCGCGCTCAAACAGCACCATGCCGCGATCGCCGCGGGTGATGAGTACTGCGTCGCATGCCAGGATCTCCCGTATTCTGGTCGCGGCCGTTTGTAACGGCGACTCTGAAGAATCATCGACTCCCGTCAGTCTAAACGCCTCATGATGATTCGGCGTAACCAGAGTTGCCGGGCGATACCAATCAAAATTGCGCAGCTTGGGATCGATCAAGACGGGCATTCGCTCGTAGGCCTCGGGCAAAACGGACTCAAGGATGCGGCGCGTAATCACTCCCTTGTCATAATCTGAAACGACAAGTGCGTCGGCGTTTTGCAGGGCGGCGAGTGCTACTGAAATGATGCGCTGCTCAATCTCGCCGTTTACCGGCGTGCGGTGTTCCCGATCCGCACGTACCACCATCTGATGATGGGCAACGATACGAGTTTTGATCGTGGTCGGCCGACCCTCAGCAGCGATCAAACATTCGTCGCGTTGGCTGGAGCTTTTCTCCTTCAGCGAAAGACGAATGCGGTCTGCGGCGTAATCATTGCCGATGATTCCTACGACACAGCCGTCCGCGCCCAGGCTTAACAGATTTGCCAGGACATTCGCCGCGCCGCCCAAGTGGGTTGACTCACGCTTTACATCGACGACCGGCACGGGCGCTTCCGGTGAAATGCGCGAAACGTCTCCCCAAATAAATTCATCCAGCATTACGTCGCCGAGCACAACGATGCGACGTTGACGTGCGACTTCGAGAATCTGTTCAGCTCTCTTCTTGTTGATGGTGGGGGAAGTCATTCTTCGATGATAGCTTTCGCTCGATTCAAAATTCGATCAATCGCCGCGACCACCCGCTCGACCGGCACACGCTGGATGCATTCCGGCTTGTCGAACTCAGCGCAAAAATATCCGTGACAAGGCTGGCAGGGCAATTCTTCGAAAACGATCTCGTTAGGCTGCGTAGTCCATGGCCGCCAATGATTTCGATTTGACGAACCGAAAATGACAATGCAAGGCGCGCCCGTGGCGGCAGCAATATGGGCGATGCCACTGTCGTTCCCCACGAACAGTCGCGCGCGCGATGCCAAAGCAGTCACTTCCGGCAAAGACAAATCCGCAAGCGTTACAGAGCTCGCCGACGATTTTTCGGTTAGCGTCTGCGCTATCTCTTTCTCGTTTGGAGCGACAACGATAACTGGCGCAAGCCCGCGGCGGCGTAACTCTTCACTGACCCTCGCAAACTTTTCAACGGCCCACTGTTTCGTATCGAACGCTGCGGTCGGATGAATCATGGCAATTGATTCACTGCCATCTAAATGTGCAGCTTCAAGTTTTTTCGCAACGGAGATGGACGCGGAGTTCGTGACGGCGAGTCGCGTCGCCGGCCGATCGGTCACCGGCACACCGGTCCACCCAATCAACGCAAGTTGCTGCTCAACTGAATGCAGCGTCGGTCTCTGCCAAATCGTCAGCGGCGCTGGCGCAATGTGATTGTGCAAACGCGCATATTGATAATTTTCAAAACCGGCACGATGCTTTGCCCCGGTTGCACGCGTCAGAAAAGTTGCGGTCGTTCCGCCATGCAAATTGTAAACGACGTCGTAGCGAGTGCTGCGCAACTCCCGCGCAAGTCGCGCGCGTGCCGCGGTGCTGTTGCGCGGCAGAGTGACGACTCGATCCACCAAATCTGATCCATCCAGCACTGGCGCAACCCAATCCTCAAGGAGAATGTCGATCTGTGCGTGCGGAAGAAATCTTCGCAACGCGTAAAGCGAAGGCGTTGTCAAAACCGTGTCGCCAATCGATCGCAGTCGCACCACGAGCACGCGGCGCACTTCCGACCAATCCCAGCGCGCCGGACCGAGCGCCTGCGGCTCGTTGCTCGTGACTATCGCTTTTGACGCAAGGTGCCGAACGCTGGGCGATGATTCAATTATTTCCCGCAGGCTGTTCATCTTCGATCGTTGCTTCGTCGATCAGCATGACCGGAATATCATCGCGAATCGGATAGACGCGTCTGCACTGCACACATTTCAATCCGCTGCCGTCCGGCTTTAGCTCCAGCTTCGCATGATCGGCGGGGCAAACCAGAATCTCGAGCAATTGTTCGCTGATAGCCATCTCTTAGCCTCTTATGAATGGAGTCGCCTGTGTGAGCAAGCAAGCTTAACACATTGCCGATTTTGTTGTAGCGCGTGTGGTAAACTGGCGCTGCTGATGAAAGTTGACGCACCTCTGATGATGGAAGACTTTGGACCGCGCGTGAGAAATGCATGGGACGGTTTGCGGCCGGCCACTCGCAATCTGGTGGAACGCGCTTGGAAGTCGCCGTCAGCCCCAGCACCCGCTCGCGGGGCGTACGATCCCCGCACTGATCGAGAGTTGAGCGAGTTGCTCGCGGCACTTGACGAGCGCGCAGAACGAAGAGAACCGGCTGCCGACGAACCTTCGAAGCGTGCGCTGGAACTGGCTGACGCCTGCGCGCAGATGCTGACGGAACAGACTCAATCAGCGGAAGTCTTCGCGCAACTTATTCAACGCGCGCACTCACGGCGCGAGTACGCTCGGCTCGATCAACTGGCAAATGCAATGTCACAACGACTCGCGCCGAGCGAGCTGTGTGATCTGGCGCGATCAGGCAATGTCGTGGTGCGCGCGCTCGCTCATGAAGTGCTGGCGCAAGCGCCAACTTTCCTGCTGGCTGCTTTACTTCACGATCCGATCGACGCTGAAGTTGCGCGTGTCGTGCTCGAGCGCCAGGCGCAAGAATTCGGATCTGAAGATGCCAAGCGCTTGCTTCACCAGATAGACGAATTCGGCGCATAAATCTTGCGGGCGCACTTCACCCGTCTCGGGTGATCAATCCAAAATCCAAAAATTATTCTTGATTCTATTCAGCCGGGCCGGTGCAATTCGGACCGTGCAACGCCGGAATCTTTTGGCTGATGACGGGATAGTTCGGAGCTTCGTCGATATTAAGCTGCAACCAATCCGTTGGTGACTTGTACTGGTCGGGAACATTATTGTCCGCGAAGATGGCTTCCACGGGGCATTCGGGGACGCAGGCGTCGCAATCGATGCACGTGTCGGCGTTGATGTAAAGACGATCCGGTAATTCGTGAAAAGCTTCGACTGGACAAACAGCAGCACAATCTGTGTACTTACAATCAACACACGGTTCAGCAACGACGTACGTCATTCGGGGACTCCTCCTACGAATTCAAATGTTTATGATCTCTCGCGATGATTGTCAACTGAAAAAACTGGGAGTGCGGCGGCAAGCGCAGCGCGACGCCGCTTTGGATTTTTTGGAAATGCGTGCCGATCGATCCAAAGCGCTGTCGTCACTTCGTTCTGCCGGCGCCCTCCAAATCATCATTTCGGCACATACGTAAACCAAAAATAGATCGCCTGGCCAACACCGATCCAGAAACCGATGATCGCGCCAAAGAGTTCGATCGTTTTCAAGTGATGCTGGGCGACCATCAACACGAGTTGCTCTAACTTATCAACCGGGTATTCCGAAACTTTATTTCGCACCAAACCACCAACGTCGAATTCTGCAATCGCCGCCGGCAAGCGTTCACGCGCAGCGGCTGTGATTTTTTCCGTCAGTGCCGCGCTTGCTTTTTCGATGGCGCCTTGAGGCATGTGATCCGCAAGTTTGCCGATTGGGGCGACAAGAAAACGTTCGATTTGCGTGCTAAGAATCGCGTTAATAGTCCGCGCGGTATCGTCACGCGCCAGCACTGTGAGCAGGCTTTTCGTGAGAAAACTCTTCACGCGCGGCGCAGAGTCGGGATTCAAAGTTTCGAGTAATTCTCGAAGTGTTTGTGGCCGCAGACGCTCTACCGCGTCAGTCAGATAATTCGCCACAGATTTTTCGAGTTCCGGACTGCGCGCCATCGCCACAAAGCGCGCGCCGGCTTCGCGGCGAATTGCTTCGAAGCGCTCCGATGATACTTGCCCGACAAGTTCACTCAATGGCCGTGACATGAAGTTGTCGACCGTCGCGTTCAGAAAGTTCGTGGCTTCATTTGCGAAGGCTGGACCGCGCAGGTACTCGTCGACGCGACGTGGCATCGTTGCATGCACCAGATCATCGACTTCGTGATAGATGCGCTCGCGTGAAATGAAAATCTTTTTAAGGAAAGGTCGCGATAGTAATCGTCCACTTCCCTTTTAATCAGGCCGCCAATCTGATTTCGCGTCGTTGGACTCGTAATGATGTCAGCCAAATGATCCGCGATCGGTTTCACCTGCTGCGCGATTCGATCTTTGACGAGCGCAACCGTCTCGGGCGTGAACATCTCAGCGAGCGTCGCGTGGGTGCCGGCCAAGTCACCCAGTCGATCACTGACAAACTGGCTAACGGTGTTTTCAAACGTCTCATCGTTCACCAGGTCGTGAAATCGGCCTTGCGTGAACTGCAGAATCTGTTCGAATGTTTGTTCGCTAATCGTTTCATTGAGCCGCTGCTCCAAAACTCGATCGACTTGCCGGTCGACAAACTTTTCGATCGCCTCAGCCGTTTGTTCGCTCTTCAAAACTGACGCGATGTGTTCGGCGAGTCGATATTGCAGCGCCGCGATTGTATCGAGCACGGGCGCACGGGCACCGGTCGGCAACGCTTCGATCAGCGATGGATAAACCGTGGAAAGCAATTCAGTCGTGTACGAATTCACGAAGCCTTCGACTTTCCGATTGAAGAACCCGGTGTCGAAGAGCGCATTGAAAACCGTTTCTTGCGACACGAGTTCATTCCCAACGGCGTTGCCGATAGATTGTGCCAGGCGCGCGCGATGGCGTGGAATCATCCCTTGTGGCCAGATTGTGATCCCGAAAAGCTTTAGCGGCTCGTAAGGATGAAACAACATCCAAATCGCGAGCCATGCGGCGCCGTAACCATGCACCGTCGCGATGACAACGATGGCGATGCTGACCAGAATTTTGAACGTGATGGGATCGATGGTCGTTTGTCCTAAAAGTTGTTTGGATGAAATGGTCGCTGGTACATTTCAAGATACAGCCAGCCAAGCACGCGCACTTCAGCCGTGCATAATGTTTCCAGCCAGCAGTTGATCAGGAAATCCTCGCGCGCGGAGGCACTGGGAATTTTCGTCGACTCGTTTACCACTGATGCACTATCGATTTTCAACATATACGCCTCAGCGACGCTTTCTGTTGCCTTCGACGCGCTGTCGAGCGCATTCAAAAGCTGCGCAATCCAACTGTGCAAAGCTTCTTCGGTGGGATTGCGTGCGAGCGATTGAATGATTCCGATGGCGAGCCGATCTTCGGCATGGTTGAAGTTGAAAACGTCTTCGCCCGCATCCCGGCTCTGTTGCTGCTTCCACTGGAACAGTTCCTCAATTTTCGCATACTTGACGATCGCGACGCGTTCGTCATAGTCGAGAAACCACTGAATCACATCAGGAATAGAGTCGTAGTCGATCCGTCCGGCGGAATCGCGCAGCAAAACGGGTTCATTTACGCTCGATGTGGCATCCATTAGTTGCTGAACTTCAGAGAAAATGCCGCGCGCGCTTCTCCGACTTTCTCGCCGCGACGATTGGTAATCGGCGTGGGAGCATACGAGGCCAGCGAACTGATTTCGGTGTCCCGCAAAACGCGAAGCTGTCGCAACGCTTCGATGACCGCCGGAGGCCGCGCGCGTTTGTCGTCACCGTCTTCCATTTTCAGAGCGAAGCCGATTCCCGTGGGCCAGTCATCGCACGGCAGCACACCAACAGTGTAAACACCTTCCGCACCAATTTTTGAAATCAATCTGCCGCCCGCGGCGCGGATCAGTTCCGTGTCCAGGCGATCTTTCGTGCCGCCAACCATCTCGGGATAGGCCATCATCGCATGCAAAATGCGCTTGCAAGCATTCTTCACGCTGGCATCGAAATGTGAAGGGGGACGAACCAGGCGCGCGTACATCAGCGCCATGGCCCGGACCGAGAGTCCGAAGACGGGAACGGCGCAACCATCAATGCCAATAGGAATCTCGTGCTCTGGTATGTCTGAGAAGTCGGAAACGGCGCTGAGGATTTGCTGCTGCACCGCGTTCTCAGGGCTGTCATAACTCTCGGTCGGCGCGCCGAGGTGTTTCGCCAGCGCCAACATGCCGGCGTGTTTTCCTGAACAATTGTTTTGCAGAACGCTCGGCGGCTGTTGGTTCTTCACCAGGTCGCGCGCAGCTTCGGCACTGAACGGTTCGTGAACTCCGCACTTGAGCGCTTTCGCATCCAGACCAATCTTTCGCAAAATCGATTGCGCGGTCTCAACGTGAATCGGCTCGCCACTGTGCGAGCCACAGGCAATCGCAATCTCTTTTTCGCTAAGACCGAATCGATCTGCGGCACCGGAAGCGACCAGAGGTATCGCTTGAAATGGTTTGCCCGAGGAACGAATGAAGGTAACGGTGCCTGCGTCGCCTAATTCCGCAATCGTTTTTCCTTCGCCGTCGACGGCGATTAGGTGTCCACGATGCAGCGATTCGATGATCGGTCCACGCCAAACTTCAACCAGAACTGCTGCGCACGCCGCTTCCGGATTCACCGCAGCATCTTAACTGCTCGCGAGAGAAAAAAGAAAAGCGGGATTGCTCCCGCCTGTAATTCGAAACTGTTTTGTTAAATTGGTTGAGTTGAGTAAGGCGCTCAGAATTACTTCTTCTCTTTGTCGGTCGCAACTTCTGTTGTTGTCGAGGTGTTCGGCGCCGTCTTGGTTTGTGCCTTGGCAAATTTTGCGCGCGCGCCTGGAAGCGATAACACAGTCACTTTCACCGCACGACGACCAAACTGCATCGCCTCACGCGACGACGGCGTCCAGATATCGATCTTGCGTCCTCTGATTGCGCCGCCAGTGTCGGCCACCAGATATTCACCCGTCCAAGGCCCGGCTTCCAGCCGAACGCGGGTGCCAATCGGCAGCACGCGCGGATCAGCGGCAATCAAGCCCCGCGTCACATACTGCCCGCTTGCGGTCTTGCCGCGCAGACTGTACGCAGTGGCTGAATAAATCTGAACCGGATTCGCTGGAGCTGGTTCCTCAGTCTTTGCAGGAGCTGTCTCCGGTGCTGTTTCAGGTATTTGACCGGCAACCTCAAGGACCTTTTCCTGCGTGGCCGGCTTCTGACCTTGCGATTGAATTAAGGATTTGGCGTAGGAAATTACTGAAAAGAGGAGAAGCACACCTAACGCGCTTCCCAAGATCGTGGATATTTTCTTCAAGTCGGGTTCTCCTGTCCGATAGTTTTTGCCAACTTTTCAGTAGCGTGCGTGCGAGCCGTCAATGACTCATCCTTCGACTTAGGAGACTGAAAGCGTTAAAGCCGAAGCTAGGGCTAAAGTTCCTGAAACGCTGCTGTGAAAAGACCAGTTCGTCGATTTACCCCACCGGGGAATTGATGACGAATACTAGATAAAGCCTTAAAGCTCAAAAAGAAAGCGAACCCCTTTTTGCTAGGTTCGCTGTTGTGACGCCGAAGAGGCTAGCACACCGATCAGGGCATGTCCATCGAAGTAGGCCCTTAGGAGTGTACGATTTCATTGCAAAATCTTTGTCGGGGACTTGCGTCTTGAAGGGGGTCAAACGGATGGTGTCGGCGGGCTGGTGGGGATCCCTATGCTTTTTCCAAGCCCGCGTACTTTTCGACCAGTTTCTTTTGGCCGTAACCGGGAAAACTGACGGTCAACTTGATTTGGTCGCCTGACCCTTCGCGACGCAAAACCAAGCCCCTTCCATACTTTGCGTGACGGACGTATGAACCCGGCACCCAATCGCCACCTTGCGTTCTGGAAGGCGAAGGACCCTGCTGTCTTGGACTTTGGACTTGGGACTTTGGACTTGGGACTCGCGTTCCGCCCACGCTCGCTGACCGATCGCGGAAGAAGTCAGCGATGGACTGGGCGCTGTCGTAGGTCTTACCTTCGTACTTTGCGCGGGCTTTCGTCTCACGGTGGGCGTTCAGGTGGCCGTCTTCTGGGACCGCAGAAGAGCCCCGGGCGAACGACAACCAGGATCGACCGTGTGACAGGTCGTCAATCAACTCGAGGGGCATCTCATTTAGGAATTGGGAAGGCTCTGACGCGAGTTCCTCGCCGTACACGCGACGCTTGACGGCATGGGTCACGTACAGAAATCGTTCGGCACGCGTCATCGCCACGTAACAGAGCCGGCGTTCCTCTTCGATGTCCGAAGCGTCGCTCAACGATCGCGAATGCGGAAACAGGCCATCTTCCAAGCCGACAATGAATACGAGCGGAAACTCCAGACCTTTGGCCGAATGCGCGGTCATCAACGTCACCGGCACATCTGCTTTGTACTGGTCGGTGTCTGCTACCAAAGCAGAATGATCAATGAAATCGAGCAAACCTTGCGCGCCCTGTTCGTCGTAATCGACGGCAGCGTTGACCAACTCCTGCAGGTTTTCCAGTCGCGCCTCCGCTTCTTCATTGTTTTCTGACTTGAGCGCGTTCTCGTATCCCGTATCGAGAATGGCCGCTTTCACCAGGTCTGAAACGGGCGAGGCGGATTCAACTGTGTTATCACCCGCGTCTTCATTGTCATCAGCTTCGGCTCCTGGAGTGACCTGCTGGATCTTGGCGGCTAACCCATTCACCACGCGTTGGAAATTGGCGAGTGCGGCCGCGGCACGGGCTGACAACTGATGTTCGTCCTCAATAAGATCGGAAATCGCGGACCAATAAGAGATGCCGAATTCGCGTGCGCGCGTTTCGATTTCATCCAGGGTCATCTTCCCGATGCCGCGCGGCGGCGTGTTGATGACGCGTTGCAGCGCAATCGAATCGTGCGGATTCATCGCTAATTTCAAATAAGCGATGATGTCGCGCACTTCCATGCGCTCATAAAACGAGAAGCCGCCGACGATGTTGTATGCCAGCCCGGCACGACGCATCGATTCTTCAAACACACGGGATTGCGAGTTCGTGCGATACAACACCGCCGCGCGAATGCCGGCGTCGGTCCGCCGATGCTCCTCGATCTTCGCGGCGACGAATCGCGCTTCCATTTCCGCATCCAGCGCCTGGTAATAACGGATCTTTTCGCCGGCGGGATTCTGCGTCCACAGCGCTTTCTCTTTGCGCTCGACGTTGTGCTTGATGACGCCGCTCGCGAGATCCAGGATGTTTTGCGTCGAGCGATAGTTTTCTTCCAGCCGAATGACCTTCGCGGATGGAAAGTGTTCTTCGAACTTGAGGATGTTGCCAATGTCTGCACCGCGCCAACGATAAATCGACTGGTCAGGGTCACCCACGACGCAAATGTTCTGCTGCTGTTCCGTCAGCAACCTAATCAATCCAAACTGCAATTGGTTCGTGTCTTGATACTCGTCCACCAACAAGTACTTAAACCGGTTGTTATAACGCTCGCGCACTTCAGGCACGTCGCGGAGCAGTCTTACGGTTTTGATCAACAAATCGTCAAAATCGAGGGCATTGTTCTTGTGCAAGCGCTCTTCGTAGAGTTGAAACACGCGGGCGATACTGGCGCGCCGCTCATCGATATGCTGCGCTTTTGCGGAAAATGCTTCGGCGTCATCGCCACGATTCTTTGCGGCGCTAATCGCTGCTTGAACCGATCGCGGCGCCAACTGCTTGTCATCAAGCCCGAGCTCGCGCGTGCAGTTTCGCGTCAGCCTCACCGTGTCGTCTTGATCGTAAATCGTGAACGAGCGCGTGTATCCGGCGTTTAGCGCTTCGATGTCCCGCCGCAAAATCCGTACGCAAAGACTGTGAAAAGTTGAAATCAGCGGCATGCTGCCGATTTCTAAGTCTTCGAGAAGTTTGCCGACGCGGTTTCGCATTTCTTCCGCGGCCTTGTTAGTGAACGTAACCGCGAGAATGTTTCGCGGCCAGACGCCACGTTCGGCGATCAGGTAAGCGATGCGATGCGCGATGACACGCGTCTTGCCAGAACCGGCGCCCGCCAAAATCAGTAGCGGTCCATCGCCGGAAGTAACAGCTTCGCGTTGTTGTTGATTGAGCGAAGAAAGTAAATCCATCGAGTGGGAGTTATTTAATCATGCGAATGACTGGCAAGCAAAAGTGAGAATTAACTTTCTTTTTTCGGCGGCTCATCCTTGCATTTGCGCACCCGCCCCCATTCATCGATGCACTCGCGGATGAATTGCCCCAGGTCTTCGAACTCATGCGCCGACTTGTCCCAAAAATCCTTGAACATGCTTGGATCGAAATTGAAACCGTATGCGCGGCTCGCGCTTCGCTGCGTTCCCACCTCATCTTCGAAATAGGCTGCGAGTTGACGGCAAGCCATCGCCACGACGGTGAGGGAACTGCCCGCCGGCAGCGGTTCAAAGAGCTCGCCCACACCCTGATCGAGTTCCTTCAGGCGCGCGAGCACACGATTGTATTGTTCGACGCAGAACGCAGCCGTGTCCTGACCGCTGCCGGTCCACTCCGACTGCATAGCCATGCGCGCAGTGCGCCGCAGCACATTGATGAGCTTCAGCAGTTCTTGCTCTCTTTCCATAATGCCTCCCGCTTCAGTAGCACCGAACCGGCATCGGCCCACAGCGGCCCCGTGCCTGCCAACGCCGCGGCCGGCAGCGAAAGGCGAATTTGAAAACGTGCGGCTCAGGAGCTTCGTCTTCAAAATAGGCAGCCAATTCCCGCGCGGCCATGCGCACGACTTCCGGTGAAGAATTGTCCGGCAGTGGTGTGAACAGCGTTTTAAGGTTAGGTTCAATTTCACTGAGCCGACTCAGCACTTTGTTGTACTGCGAAACACAGAAGCGGGCAGCCTCTGGGTCTTGTTTTACCCAAGCTGCATATCCCGCTGCGCGAGCAATGCGCCGCAGTATGTTCACCAACTTGATCTTTTCATTTTCCATTTCGGTTACTTCCTTTACGCTGCTTAATTGTCAAAGTCGTGTCTCCAAGCTTCTCTCGCAAGAGCTTTTTGCCTTGCTTCAAGCGCCATTTCACGGTCGTCACGGGCGCACCGAGAAAAGCTGCGATGCGCTTCAAAGGCATCTCATCCAGGAACCGCAACTTGAGCGCCAACGAATAATCCGCCGGCAAACTATCGAGGGCTTTTCTTAATTCCTGATTTTCAATCCTGTCGGTAAGAGGCCGTGACAGCCCCTCCAACTTTTCGATCAGCACATTATCCAGGGCGACGCGTTGTGCTTTCAGCCTACTCTCACTCTTACCGAACCGCATTGCGCGATGACGCGTAATGGCCGCAAGCCACGCAGGAAACTTTCGCGGCTCGTCAATTGACGGCAGCGCTTTGAACGCCAGCAACCACGCATCCTGGGCGACATCTTCGGCATCTTCGCGTCCGACAATACTCGTAGCCACGCGCGTCACCGCCGCTCGATACCGCAGTACGAGCCGATCGAAGGCTTGCAAGTCGCCGATTATTGCCGCGACGACCAGGACTTCATCAGGCGGCTCTGACCTGTCGTCCGCCATCGGCGCGCTATCCGCTTCCCGTAAGAAACCCTCCACAGACATAGAGACACACGAGCGCCAAAAGGATAGCAGTGATACCGTAAATTTTTTGCGAAGTTTACGAACTAGGTTATCGCGAAATGACGGGGACGACCCGGAGGGTCACGCGATCAAGAATGCATTGGCACTGAAACGAATGGTGTAATTCCAGACCGCAAGTCAGCGCCGCGTAGATCTGAACGTGTTCAAAGAGGACGAACGGCCGATGCGACTTCAATGCCGCTTGAAATATTGCACTGCCCGTTCATGTTTTTCAGCCGCGTCACGCGAGTCGAACGTGCCGAGGTTCCGTCGCTTCCCTGTTTTCGGATCTTTCTTGCGCGAGTACAATCGATACTTCCCGGATTTCAGTTTTCTAATCATCTGCTCATGTCCTCTCGCAAGGTTTCACGCGAGCTCCATTCCTCAATGTCGCCGTCATCATTCTTTTTTTCTTGAATCTGATACCGCTTCGCGAGAGAGTGCGCGCTGCTCGCTAATGCACGTCACCCTGACGCTAATCCGGCATTAGCCCAAAGTTCTGCGCTCGAAGAATCCGTTGGATTTCGCCCCAAAATTACTTTTCCCTGATTTCAATTTCCTGATCATAAGCCCAACGCATTCTCTCGTCGATGCAATCACCATGTAGGCGTCAAAGGTCGCGGCGAGGCCTTTGCAAGATGTCTTGAAACGGCAACAGATTAGAGAGACAATGCGCGCGGTTCTATTCAGTCCGCGTTTTTTCAGGCGACTTTACACACGATCATTTCGTCTTTGTGAGCATGCCCGAATCACTAATCGGACGAACAGTCTCTCACTATCGCATCCTCGAACAGCTCGGCGAAGGCGGAATGGGCGTGGTCTACCTGGCTGAGGACACTTTGCTCGGCCGCCGCGTAGCAATCAAGACGCTGCACTCGCGGACCGGACATGATCCACAGTTCCGCGGGCGTTTTCTCAGAGAAGCTCGCGCGGTTTCCGCGCTCTCGCACCCGCACATTGCGACGATCTATGACTATGGAGAAACGGAAGACGGCGAGCCCTACATAGTTATGGAGTTGATCAAAGGCTCGACACTCGGCGAGCTAATGCTCACTGAGAAACTAACTGTTGGGCGCAGCATCGAGATCATTAAACAGGTTGGGGAAGCCCTGGCTGAAGCGCATCATCACGGAATAATTCATCGGGATATCAAGCCCACGAACGTGGCAATCAACGAGCGAGGGCGCGTCAAGGTCCTGGATTTCGGACTAGCCAAACAGGTCGCGTTCTTGTCCGACTCAGACAGTGATCCAGAGCAGCAGACACTCCTGGTTTCGCACACGCGCGAAGGCGTGATTGTCGGTACGCCTTTGTATCTATCACCGGAACAAGCTTTGGGAAACCAAATCGATGCGCGCAGCGATCTATTTTCCCTGGGCGGCTTGCTCTACGAATGCATTGCGGGTAAACCACCCTTCTTTGGCAAGAGCACGGCAGATATTTGCGCGAAGGTTTTACGCGACGATCCAACGCCACCCTCCAGTCTCAATCGTGATGTTCCGCAGGACCTCGATCGCGTTACCCTGAAGTGCCTGGCGAAAGAGCCTGAGGCGCGATATCAGACAGCCGATGACGTAGTTGCCGCGCTCGAGCGAATTCAATTCAATCTTGACAGTGATGCCACCAAGACCGTGACGCGTTTAGTTCCGGCCACGGCCGTGCCGCGCGGTTCGGGTACGCTGGCCACGATCTCGGATATCTTTCGGCGACCGCGCTTGCCGGTCGGTTATGTCGCGTTAGCGGTCGTGGCGCTCGTCACCTTGATCATTGGCATTTGGTATTTCGCACGCCCTCGCCCGCACCAGCCCAACGCCGAAGCGCTACGACTTTACGAAACCGGCGCGAATGCGATTCGCGCGGGCTCGTACTTCCAGGCAAGCAAGGCCCTCGAGTTAGCCACTCGTGCCGACGATCAATTCGCGCTCGCGCATGCGCGTCTCGCCGAAGCGTTTATGGAACTGGACTATTTTGACAAGGCTAAAGACGAGATCTTGCGCGCCACGGAATTGACACCTAATCGTTCAGTGCTCTCAAGAGTGGATAATCAATATCTCGATGCGCTGACTGCGACCGTGCGCAGGAATTTTCCAGCCGCCGTCGCCACCTATTCAGAGATTGTCAAAGCTGATCCCACAAAGGCTGAAGCACACGTAGATTTGGGCCGAGCTTACGAAAAAAACAGCCAGACAGACAAAGCTATTGAAAGCTATTCAGAAGCAATTAAGCGCGATCCGCATATGGCAGCTGCGTTTCTCAGGCTGGGGATTCTTTATGGTCGGAAACGTGATATCGATGCTTCGAACCTGGCCTTTGACAAAGCTGAAGAAAGTTATCAATCGCTCGGCAACGTTGAAGGCCGGGCCGAAGTGGCTCTTCAGCGCGGAGTCGTGCTGAATGACAGCGTTGGCAAACCTGACGACGCGCGGGCGCAGTTAGAGCAAGCGCGCGATATGGCGAAGGTAGTTAACGCTCCGTATCAACAGATTCGAATTTTCTTTCAGCTCAGCAGCGTCGCGTTGAAACAGAACAAAGGTAGCGAAGCCAAGCAGTTTGCGACGCAGGCTCTGGAACTGGCGCAAGCGAATCAAATGGAAACCATGATTGCCCGCGGCTACATTGAACTCGGATATGTCGATTTTCTCACGGCCGATTACGCAAGCGCAGAGCACGACTTCCAACAGGGGCTGGACTACGCGCAAAAGTTCGGGGCGCGACTGAATGAGGCGCGCGCGCAATTGTCGCTGGCCAGTCTGTACGAGCAGCGCGGCGAAGCGGACAAAGCGCTGACTTTCGAGGCGCCAGCCCAAAAGTTTTATCAAAGCGCGGCTATCGGACTGAGACGAACCAGGCGATGAACATTCGCGCGCGACTGTACGGCCGCAAAGGCGACTTTCAATCGGCGTTGGCCGCTTTCGAAGATCAACTCAAGTTCGCGGAGCAAACCGGCGACCAGCCGCAGATTGCGGCGGCCCATACTAGCATCGGAAATCTGCTCGTCGATCTTGAGAAGTATGCGGATGCATTGCAGCACCTTGAGCAGAGTTATCAAATTCAGAAATCGCTGAACAACCAGCTCAACCTGGGCTACGCTTTGCTCAACCGCGGAGGCGCGCACTGGAATCTCGGACACCAAAAAGAGGCTAACAGCGATATGGCGGAGGCTTCTGAAATCGCAAAGAAAGATGATGCCAGTTACAAGACATTGCAGGTCGCGATCGAATTTGCTCACGCAGAGATGGCTCTTAGTGAACGAAAGTTTAGCCAGGTAATTGCGAGTGCTGATCGCGCGCTGGATCTAGGTGGCTCGCAAAGCAAGACCGCAAGCGTCCAAGGCAAATACCTCAAGGGGCTGGCGCAGGCGCTTTCCGGCCAGACTCGCGCCGGCGAGGCATTGTGCGAAGAGGCAGTCACTGCCGGCGCGCCGCTGGGCGATCCTCTTCTTTTGGCTCACGCGCAACTCGCGTTAGCTGAAGCTGCGCTCGCTGCGGGCGATGCAAAGCGTGCAGTTGAATCCGCGCAGCAGGCCCAAAACTTCTTCGCTAACAGCGAACTAGCTGAAAGAAATTGGCGGGCTTCGCTAATCGCCGGACTAGCGAGCGAAAAACTTCTCGATCATGATAACGCTCGGAATTATTTCAAGAAGGCCAGCGATGCTTATTCGTCTTTGGAACAAAAATGGGGCGCCGAAGTCTTTAAGGCTTATCAGGAGCGCCCGGCCACTCAGTTCTACCGTAAACAACTGGAGCAAAGTTCCGCGACCGTTCGGTAGGCAAACCTCAACTCAGTAAGCACAAGGAGAACTCATAAAATGGCAACTAAAAAGAGGAGCGCGAAATTGAGTATTGGAAGCGACCCACCGGTCCTGATCGGCGGCGGCGGCTCGTCATTTATTTGGGTCAAATTCAATGAAAATCAGACACCACAAAACCCGAACGGTGTTTCTCCGAATGCGCCGGCGCCAAACACAAAGGGTGCGTATTCCTTGTCGAAAATTACAAGCGCGCCTGTCCGCCTCTTTTTTAACAACGGGGAGATACCAGGTTCGCCAGGTGAGGAGGAACTTTATATACCCGTGGGACCAGCTCGGGACAAGTGGTATATACGTTTCGCTATGCCTGGCGAGAAGAAGCGGGGCGTGAAGAAGCGGGGCAAGAAAGCTAAGAAGTAGCCTCGGCTCGCAACGCGCGAAATAACCGCACAAGTTCCGGCAATTGGTAATTGGCGTTCAAGCCGCTCGGGTTTGGCAGCACCCACACCCGAGCGGAATGAATTCGTTCCTCCTGCTCGCCTATGAACGCCTTGGGGTGCCCGAAGGCTTGACGATATGCTCCAACGCCGAGGATGGCGACAATTCGCGGTCGGTACCTCTTGATTTTGCGAGCGAGCAAACGCCCGCCCCGAGCGAAGTCTTCCTTCGTCAATTCCGACGCTGACGCCGTCGCACGCGGCACGACATTGCTGATTCCTATCCCCGGTTTCAACAACTCCCGCTCTTCAAACGGTGAAAGCTGTCGCTTAGTAAATCCTGACTGGTACAACGCCGGCCAAAATCTATTGCCGGGGCGCGCGAAGTGATGACCGACCGCAGCCGTGTACAGCCCAGGATTGATTCCACAGAACAGCACTTTCAAATTCGGCGCGATTACGTCAGGCAGGGTCTTGCCGGCAGCTTTGATCAGTTGCTCCTTCGTCGGCTTGAATGGTTTGCTGCCGGTCATCGCGCCACTTACACTAACATGAGGTCACTTCTCATGGTCGCCAGGCGCAAAAGTAAATCCGATATCGCCGGTGTGTGCGCGGGCGCCCGAAAGAGCCGCATGCCGGATCAAATCAATCCGATGCTCGCAACTCTCGTTGACGAACCGTTTTCGGATCCCGAGTGGATCTTCGAAACCAAGTGGGACGGGTTCAGATCGGTCTGCTTCGTCGATCACGGCTCCGCTCGTTTTGTTTCGCGCAATCAGATCGAGATGACACCGCAATATCCGGAACTGACGAGCGTGCCGAAGCAAATCGGGGCGAAGCAAGCAATTCTCGACGGAGAGATTGTCGCGCTCGACGAACATGGCATGCCGCGATTTCAGCTGCTGCAAAACAAACTGAGAATCCGTAGCGGTAGTTATGCGAAGGCAAGCAAGGCGCAGCTAGTCTATTTCGTCTTCGACTTGCTTTATCACGATGGGTTCGACTTGATGAATTGTCCGGTGATTGAGCGTAAAGCGCTGCTCGAAAGAATTCTTAGGCCCGCATCGTTCGTGAAATATGCGGATCATGTCGAGACGCAAGGCGAAGAATTCTTTCGCCAGATTGAGAAGTTTCGCCTTGAGGGGATGATCGCGAAGCGGGCCGCAAGCAAGTACGTCCAGAAGCGAACGTCTGATTGGCTCAAAGTAAAAACAGTTTTGCGATCGGAAGTTGTGGTCGGCGGCTACACGCAACCGCGTGGCACGCGTTCATATTTTGGCTCGCTGGTGTGCGGCCTCTACAAAGGAAGAGATCTTCATTATGTGGCGCACACCGGCGGAGGCTTCAACGAAAAGACCTTGGCGTCGATCTACAAATTGATGCAGCCACTCAAGACTAACAAGAGCCCATTCATCAACCCACCGAAAACAAACGAACCGGTTCAGTGGCTTACTCCGAAGCTCGTGGCTGAAGTGAAATTTTCAGAATGGACGGCGGATGAACGGATGCGGCAACCGATTTTTCTCGGACTGCGCGAAGACAAAAAGCCGCGGGATTGCCGGTTCGAACACGAACAGGATACTGAGCGGGCGGTTAAGACGCCGCGGCGATAAGATCTCGCAAAAACTGGCCGGATTTTTGAGAATTTAACCAGGCTACCAGGTTAGATACTCGGCCGCATTAAGCTACGGAAAACACCCTGGATGGCTACGCGCGAGGCATGCAAACGAAGGGGCTCGAGACTCGCGTTCGACGGCCGTAATTCAACCTCATCACCACGCCGGAAAATTCTTTTCAGAGTGGCGCGGGCCTGGTCGATCAATGCGACGACGATCTCTCCATCGCGCGCTTCGTTGCGACTCTCGATCAGCGCAATGTCGCCATCGCAGATGTGCTCGTCGATCATCGAGTCGCCTTTTACTCGCAACGCGTAGATTCGCTCGGGACGAACGCGGCCGAGAAGAAAACGCGGCACGCAGATCGTTTCCGGATCTTCAAGCGCGTCGATCGGAACGCCCGCAGCGATACGACCCACGAGACGAACTTCGCACACAGCATCGGCCGGCACTTCTTCCATGCTCAAACCAAGTTCGAAAATTCCCGGCTTGTGTTCACGCTTGACCAGGCCGCGCTTCTCGAGCGCCGCGACGTGCTTGGCAATCGTCGCTTTTGAACTAACGCCAAAGTGTCGTGCGATCTGAGCGTATGAAGGTTGATGTCCGTGCTTCGCGAGAAAACGGGTGATGTAATCGAGGACTTCTTTCTGACGTTGTGTGCGCGGCAGCATTGGGGAACCAGGCAATTCGTAAGTCGAGGCCGATTCTAATCTCGCGAGTCTGACGCGTCAAGCTTTTCTCGCCCCGTTGTCGAGTCGGAGATGACAACAGTGTAAGTAGACACTTTACAGTCACCAACTTTCGTTTGACTAACCCTGGCTGATCGGTTAAATGTTTGCGCGCGTTCGGTTGTAACCGGGCAGAGTTGCCCAGCGTCTAACGGTTCGTAAGTCGCACTTCGAAGCAGCCGGGTTCTTTGGCTGCACTTCTATTCATAACCTATCGAAAGGAAGCCCCCCCTATGAATCACCCGTGTCAATCGCACAAATTTGTCGGCCTGCTTCTCGCAGTTGTTTCGTTCGCACTCGTAGTGGTCACGCTCGGCGCGTTCGCAGTGAACGCAGAGAGTTCGAGTTTCGCCGCGAGTGCCGGAACACAAAACCAGTCGCCGACTCCGACCCCCACGCCAGTGGCAAGTCCAACGCCAACACCGGTCAACTGGTCGTCTGATCCGATGCTGAAGCGATTTGTGTTTCGCTCGATTGGCCCGGCGAGCATGGGGGGCCGCATCGACGACATCACGTGCGTCGAAAGCAACTCGTACATTTGCTACGTGGGATTCGCGACCGGCGGCGTATGGAAAACTACGAACAACGGCACGACTTTCCAGCCGATTTTCGAGAGCTATTCCTCTGCATCCATTGGCGACATTGCTATTGCGCCGTCGAATCCGGACGTTGTCTGGGTAGGGACTGGCGAAGCGAATAATCGCCAAAGCTCGACGTTTGGCGACGGTATTTACAAATCGACCGACGCGGGCAAGACCTTCACTAAGATGGGTTTGGCGGACGCGCAGTCGATCGCCCGAATCGTCATCGATCCAAAGAACGCTAACATCGTCTATGTCGCGGTGATCGGCCATTTGTTCGGACCGAACAAAGAGCGGGGTGTTTATAAGACAACTGACGGCGGCAAAAGCTGGACGAACGTAAAGTTCATCGATGAAGACACAGGCTTCACCGACCTTGTGATGGACCAGACCGACAGCAAGACCCTGTACGCCGCTTCCTACCAACGTCGCAGAACGTCATGGGGCTTCAACGGCGGCGGACCGGGATCAGGAGTTTGGAAGACCACAGATGCCGGCAAGACGTGGACCAGGATTCAAGGCAACGGTTTTCCAGAGGGGCTACTCGGCCGCATCGGGCTGGACGTTTCTCGATCGAATCCGAATGTTGTTTACGCGCAGCTAGAAGTCGGCGCCAGCACGGGCACAGGCGGGGAAGAAACAATCGCCGGCGGCGGACCGAGTCCCACGCCGACGCCAACCCCCGGCGCATCCCCCGCCGCTTCACCGACGCCGACGCCGATCGATCCGAAAAAAGCCGGAGTGTGGAGGTCTGACGACAAAGGCAAGACGTGGCATGTCGTTAGCAACGAAAACAACCGTCCGATGTACTACAGCCAGATTCGCGTCGATCCGAGCAACCCAGAGAACGTATACGTCGGCGGTTTGAACTTCAGTAAGTCAACTGATGGCGGAAAGAAGTTCACTTCGCTGCAACCAGGAATTGCGCATAGCGATCATCACGCGATCTGGATCGACCCGAAAAACGGAAATCACATCATGATCGGAAACGACGGCGGTCTCGATGTCACTTACGATCAAGGCGCGACCTGGGAATTCGTTAATACGATTCCCGCGGCGCTCTTCTATGCAATCGCGGTTGACATGCGCAAGCCTTATTACGTTTGCGGCGGATTGCAGGACAACGGTTCGTGGTGCGGCCCGAGCCAAACACGAAGCGGTGGTGGTGGCTTCGGCGGCGGCGGCGGTGCCGGCATCACGAACGCCGATTGGTTCCGGACGGGCGGCGGTGACGGATTTTACTCGCAAGTCGATCCAACTGACTACAACATCATTTACTCGGAATCGCAGAACGGAAACATGTCCCGGCTCGACCTGCGCACCGGTCGCACTGTGAATATTCGGCCGCGGGGTACTCCGCGACGTGGCGGCGGAGGCGGCGGCGGCAGAGGCGGCGCCAATCCTTCGGCATCTCCTTCGCCAGGCGCTTCGCCCGAAGCTCAGGATCCGCAGGCGGCGCTGGCAGCTTTCGCCCAAGCCCAGGGATTCGGCGGTTTCGGCGGCAATTTCGCACAATCGAATGTCGTGCCGGCACCACCTACGGGCGAGCAATACCGGTTCTACTGGAATACTCCGCTGGTGATGTCGCCACACAACTCGCGCGTTCTCTATGTTGGAGGTGATCGCTTCTTCAAGTCGATGGATCGCGGTGACACATGGACGGCTTCAGCCGATTTGACCAAGAAGATCGATCGCAATCAGTTTTCGATCATGGGCGTCAAAGGCACTGAGCCGATGGCGTCCAAGAACGACGGCTACACCAGCTTCGGTTACATCGTCGTCATTGCCGAATCACCGGCTGTTCCTGGTGTCATCTGGATCGGAACGGACGACGGTACGGTTCAAGTTAGTCGCGACGGTGGTTCAACGTGGACGAACATCTCGAAGAACGTTCCTATCCTCGCTGACAAAGCGGGCGAGATGTATCACATCAGCCGCGTTGAGCCTTCGCGGACTGACGCGGGAACTGCGTATCTCGCCGTCGATGGCCATCGGTTTGATGATATGAAGCCGTACCTCTACATTACGCACGATTTCGGCGCGACGTGGAGTTCGGTTGTCGGTGATCTGCCTACTGGACCCGTCAATGTCATCCGCGAAGATCCGAAGAATAAGGATCTCCTCTATGTGGGAACCGACTTCGGTCTCTTCATTTCGTCCGATGCCGGACATGAATGGAAGCCGTTCATGTCCGGCCTGCCGATGCTGCGCATCGACGATATCCTCGTTCATCCGCGCGATAACGACTTGATTGTCGGCACACACGGGCGCGGCATTTACATCCTTGACGACATCACACCTTTGCAGCAGCTTTCACGCAGCAAGGTGCTCGATAAAGACGTGTTCCTGTTCGACGTGCGTCCGGCGACGCAGTGGCTGAATGATGCGCGTCTCAGCCGTTACACAGGCGGGGCAAAAAATTTCCGTGGTGTGAATCCAGCGGGAGGAACGGCAATCAGCTACTACTTGAAGGACGCGCCTTCCGGTGATGTGAAGATCACCATCAGTGATTACACCGGCAAGGTCGTGCGCAATATCGTCGGCACTAAGGAAGTCGGCATCAATCGTTTCCAGTGGAACATGCGCGGTGATCCACCTCCGCGTCCCGCCAACCTGCCAGCCGGCTTCGGCGGTGGCGGTGGTGGCGGCGGCGGTGGCGGTGGTGGCGGCTTCGGGGGCCTCTTCAACCAGGGACCATTGCTCGAGCCCGGCACCTACGCCGTGAAGTTGTCAGTGAACGGAAAGGACTACACGACGAAGGTAATTGTGGAAGCCGATCCGGGAATGCAGCCGTAGCTATTTGGAGTCTTCTCCCTCTCTTTGGGAGAGGGAGGGGTGAGGGAACGAAGTTTTAGCGCCACTAGTTCGTATCGACCCCGTTCAACACTGCGCGAGGCGAAGCCTCGCGCAGTATTCAATTTTCTTAAACCGCACAAGGCCTTCACCCTAACCCTCTCCCAGAGGGAGAGGGAAAATTCGAAACTATTCAATCACTCGCGCTACGACGCATTTCAAATAGTGCGTTTCCGGCACTCCCATCAGCACCGGATGATCGCTGGACTGTCCGCGCACTTCGACTATTTGCACGCGCCGGTGCGCGTCGAGCGCTGCGTCGCGAACAATCTCGAGAAACATTTCCTCCTGCATGTGATAAGAACACGAGCAGCTAACCAACACACCGTTTTGATTCAGTAGTTTCAGCGCGCGCAGGTTGATCTCTTTGTAGCCGCGCACGGCTGATTTGACCGCTGCTCGATTTTTCGCGAACGCCGGTGGATCGAGAATAATCGTGTCGAACTTCTCATCGGCCGATGCGAAATCCCGCAGCGCATCGAAGACGTTGATGGCGCGGAATTCAACATTCGACACTTCGTTGAGTTTCGCGTTTCGTTGTGCCCCCGCGATTGCTTCCTCAGAAATGTCGATGCCAACAACTGCATCGCACGATCGCGCGACGTGTAACGCAAAGCCGCCGTTGAATGTGAAGCAATCAAGCGCCCGTCCATGCGCGATGTGCGCGGCCGCCAGGTAGTTCTCGCGTTGATCGAGAAAGGCTCCAGTCTTTTGGCCACCAAGCGGCGAGACCAAAAAACGAACACCATCTTGATTGATTTCAATTGTCGCGGCGGCATCCAAGGCGCCGTCGGCGCTTCGCACTGCCGGCGCACTCCAAATTACACCACTCTTCAACTCCAAACCTTCGTACTGCCGGACGCGCTGGTCGTTACGTTCAATTACAGCACGTGGCTGAAACTGTTGGACCAGCAGGTCGGCAATTTCAGTTTTCAAACGATCACTGCCTTGCGAAAGCGTCTGCATCACCAGCACGTCGTCGTACTTATCCACGATCAGCGAAGGCAGCAAGTCGCCTTCCGAATAAACCAAGCGGTAGGCATTTGTTGCGCGCGCGATCGAAGCACGTCGGTCAGCGCAGGCCCTCAATTTCTCGGCCCACCAGGCGCGATCGATCGCTTCGTCTCGCATGGTGAGAAACCGCAGAGCAATTTCAGATGTGTCGCTGTAAAAAGCCTGGCCGACAAAGTTATGAGTCTGATCCACAACCTCCACGATCGCGCCCCGCTCGACTTCGTTCGCGGCCACCACGTCGCTGCGATAGACCCAAAGATGGCCGTTGCGAATTCGTTTGGCTCCGCGCGGGGAAACGACGATCCGTTGCATGTCGGTGAACTTATCACAGTTCGTCGCGCTATCCGTTCACAACACGGTTTCGACCGTTTGCATTAATTGATATGATGCCACCCGCTGATGACAACGAACCTCTACGACGAAATTGAATGGCGCGGCATGCTGTATGAAGCGACACCCGATCTGCGCGAGGTGCTTGCGAAAGAAAAGGTCACTGCCTACATCGGCTTCGATCCGTCTGCGCCCAGCCTGCACGTCGGATCGCTTTTGCCCATCATGGGGCTGGCACGGCTGCAGCGCTTCGGTCACACGCCGATTGCGATTGCCGGTGGTGGCACAGGTCTGATTGGTGATCCGAGCGGTAAGACAAAAGAGCGGATGCTCCTGACTCGGGAACAAGTTGAAGAAAATCTGGTCGGCATCAAAGAGCAGTTGAGCCACTTTCTCGATTTCAACGCGCAGGATAATCCCGCACGTATCGTGAATAACGCTGATTGGCTGGCACCGATTACGATGATGGAATTCCTGCGCGATGTCGGAAAGCACTTCACCGTTAACAGTCTCCTGGGCAAGGAAGCCATCAGTCGCCGCCTCGAGTCTGATGACGGGATTTCGTTCACCGAATTCAGTTATCCGCTGCTGCAAGCCTACGATTACCTTGTGCTCTACGACCGTTACCAGTGCACTTTGCAAATGGGTGGCAGCGATCAGTGGGGCAATATTCTCGCTGGTGTTGATTTGATTCGGCGCGTGCGCGCGGCGAAGGCCCACGCTTTGGTCTTTCCCCTCGTCACCACAACGGCCGGCGTTAAGTTCGGCAAGACTGAAGCCGGGGCTGTGTGGCTGGATGCGAAGCTGACTTCACCGTACCGCTTCTATCAATTCTGGCTGAACACCGACGATCGCGACGTGATCACCTATCTGAAATTCTTTACGTGGTTGTCGAAGGAAGAGATCGACGCACTCGAGCAGAGCGTGAAATCCGCGCCCGCAGAACGCGAAGCGCAACGTCGGCTGGCGCGCGAAGTCACGACGATGCTGCACGGCGAAACAGAGTTAGAAAAGGCGTTGCGTGCTTCAGAAGTTCTGTTCGGCAAAGAGATCAGCGGTTTGAGTGTCGATCAGATCGTCGACATTTTCGCTGATGTACCATCCACAGAAATCGCGAAGTCGCAGATCGAAAGTGATGGTTTTACCTTGGGTGATGCACTCGTGCTGACTGGGCTTGCGCCATCGAAGGGTGAAGCGAAGCGTTTGGTGCAGGGCGGCGGTGTCGCGTTGAACAATGAGCGCGCAGACGATCCGCGCAAATCAATTTCTGTTTCGGATTTTATCGATGGACAGGTGTTGGTCTTGAGGAAAGGAGCCAAGCATTACCACTTGATCAGGATCACGGGCCAGTAGTTACAGAACCGCGAGCAGTAGCGAGCGGGATAGGGGTTCAAGCTGCGGATTATGAATTAATGAGAACGTCGATAATTGAGCCCTTACCCGCTCGCTACTGCTCGCGGTTCTGTAACTACCTCAAAACACTCCATTCGCGTTGGGCGAGTCCTGCGGCACTTCCATGCCGACGTCCCACAACTCAGCAATCTTGTGGCCTTCAAATCTGAAGATGTGAACGACTGCGATCGCCGGTCTGTCCGCCGCATGCTGCACGCGCGAATGCACGGCCACTAGGTCGCCTTCAGCGATCGCTCGCTGCACATCAATTTTCGTATTTGGAAACTGTTTGTGCGCATCCGCCATGCCGGCTTTCAGTGATT